>Ga0307428_1001364_pt1 | contig 12555 bp, 8 predicted proteins | sample SalMarWE160240MG_FD_202161 | JGI IMG/M metagenome (GOLD analysis project Ga0307428, IMG submission 202161) | Salt marsh sediment microbial communities from the Plum Island Ecosystem LTER, Massachusetts, United States - WE1603-240 | ecosystem: Environmental > Aquatic > Marine > Intertidal zone >...
CAATTAAAAGAAAAAATATCCACCTCTACAGGTGAATTAATCGTAGAAAATATCACCCCTAAGATTGATTTGCCACAAATTTTTAATACTCAAAGAGAAACTACCGAAATGCGAGAAATCATTTCTTACGACGGAATCCCTCCCTTTTCTAGATTAGAAGACATTAGTAGTGAATTAAAAAGATCTGCAATTAAGGGATCTATCCTTGATGCAAAAAAAATTATAAAAATATTAAAAGTTTTAAAAACTTCTCGCTTGATTAAAAATTTCCTATTAAAAACCAAAGAAAAATATCCTTTGATTAGAGAGAGAGCAGAAAAAATACGAACTTTTTCCGAATTAGAGAAAGAAATAATCCAATGTATCGATGAGGATGGAGTAGTTTTAGACCGAGCGAGCCCAGAGTTAAGGAAGATTAGAAGAGATATAATAAAAAAGGAACAAGCTCTGAAAAATAAATTGGAAACTATTATCAGGTCTTCCCGTTTTGCAGCCATTATTCAAGAACCTTTAATAACTGTAAGACAAAATAGGTACGTTATACCTGTAAAGCAAGAAAAAAAAGCAAAATTTCCCGGAATAGTTCACGATAAATCAGATAGCGGAGCTACTTTATTTATTGAGCCCTTTGTAGTGGTAGAATTAAATAATTTACTCCATCAATTAATTAAGGATGAAGAACAAGAGATATTAAAAATTCTGCAAAGAATAACCTCACTTATCGGAGAAAGAGCACAAGAGATTAATGATAGTGTTTTAAGTTTGGGCGAAATTGATTTTATTTATGCCCGAGCAGCATTAGCCGATAAAATGAAGGCAGTAGAACCAAAAATAAACCAAGATGGCTTTATTAATCTTATTCAGGCAAGACATCCCTTGTTACAGGGTCCTGTCGTTCCCATTAATATAAATTTGGGAACAGCTTTTAATATTTTAGTAATTACCGGTCCTAATACAGGAGGTAAGACAGTTACTTTGAAAACCGTGGGTATACTTACTCTTATGGCTCAATGCGGATTACACATTCCCGTTGCCCGGGGGAGTGAGGTTTCTATTTTTAAAAAGATATTCTGTGATATAGGAGACGAACAGAGCATAGAACAAAATTTAAGCACCTTTTCTTCTCATATGAAGCATATAGTTCAAATTTTAAGGGAGGCTGATTCTAAATCTCTTGTATTACTTGATGAATTAGGTGCAGGTACAGATCCTACAGAGGGAGCAGCTTTAGGTATGTCAGTTTTAGATTTCTTAGGTAAAGAGAAATCCAGAGTAATAGCAACCACTCATCATGATTCTTTAAAAACTTATGCATATTTAACCAAAGGAGTATGTAATGCTCGCGTTGAATTTGATGAAGAAACCTTAAAGCCGACATTTGAGATTTCTATTGGATTACCCGGCAAGAGCTGCGCTTTTATAATTGCCCAAAAATTAGGTTTAGCCACGGAAGTTGTCTCTCAGGCTCAGAGCTTTTTATCTCAGGAAAAAATTAAAGCAGATAATTTGATTGAAAAGATTGAAGAAGACAGAAAATTAATTGAGAAGGAAAAAAATCTGATAGAAGTGGCTAAGGAAGAGAGTATCGAAATTAGAGATAAATTAGAAAAGGAATTAAACAAAATTGAGGAGAATAAAAAGGAAATAATTCTAAAAACTTACCAAGAAGCAGAGAAGATATTAAAGGAAACTCAAAATAGAGCTGAAAAGATAATAGAAAGGTTGAATAAGAAAAAGTTCTTAAGTAAAGAATCCAAAGGTCCTTTGTTAGAGCAAATGCTAGCAATTAGCAAGGAAATAAAAGATGAGATAGTGAAGATAAAGCCGGAGAAAGAGTTAATTAAAAATCAAAATATTGGAATAGGAGATTATGTATTAGTTAAGAGTTTGAATAAAAAAGGGGTAATAGTTTCTATTTCTACTAAAAGTGAAAAATGTAAGGTCCAAATTGATAATATGAAAATGCTAGTCCCAATTTTCGATATAGAAAAAATAGATAAACTCGATAAAACACCGGAAAAATTTAGCCATATTGGGAATGATTTTAGCAGAGGTTTAGAAGGAAAGGATAGTTTTTCTTTATCTAAAATAAAAATTTTTAGAAATGAGATTTTTATTCGCCAATTAACTATTGAAGAAGCACGGCCTGTGTTAGAAAAATATTTAGATGACGCTTATCTGTTGGAAGTTTCACCGGTGTACATAATTCATGGAAAAGGCAAAGGAATCTTGAGAGACGAGGTAAAAAAAATGTTAGATAAAATTCCTTATATCAAATCATTCAGGACTGGAGATACAAAAGAAGGAGGGATTGGAGTTACAGTTGCGTATCTTGCAAAGTAAATATAAGGAGAGACAAAAGCGCAAAAACGCAAAATTAGTCGTTAGTATTTAGTTAACTAAATAGGCTATATGCTGTACGCTAATGTAGGAGATACGAGATATGGATTAGGCTACTGTCTTCTGACTTCTTAAAGAGTTATTCATCTTGTTTTTTATGTTTTTCTCTAAGTTTTTCTATTAAAGATTGAAGAGTTTCTTCTTCTTTTTCTTCGGTTTCTATAGGTTTTTCTTCATATTTTTTCTTAATCACTTCAATTTCTTCATAATAAGGTCTCTTAATTTCCGGATATTCTTCTACTTTTGGTGTTTCAAAATATTTTTGATGAACTGTACAATAGGATACAGGCTCTGTGCCCTTTATAAAAGTTACTGTTAATATTTCCGGACAAGAATCAGTAGGTAAAAGCCCGGACTCTTTACAAACAGAAATTTTAGTTATTTTATCTGGCTGCAAAAAATCTTTTTTTTCATAATTTTTAAGGGCATTTTTCATGAATTTAGCCCAAATTGGAGCAGCAACTACTCCACCAGTCATTTTATTCCCTAAAGGTTTTCTATCATCATTTCCAATATAAACCGCAGTAACCAAATCTGGAGTAAAACCAATAAACCAGGCATCAACAAAATTATCAGTAGTACCAGTCTTTCCGGCTGCCGGTCTACCTATTTTGGCATTCCAACCAGTCCCTCTTTTTATTACTTCTTCCATCATATTAATAAGTACATAACATGTCTCTTCTTTGAATACTTTCTTTTTTTGAGGAATATTATCTTTTATAATTTTACCTGAATAATCTTCTATTTGAATTATAGATAGAGGGTCTACCCTAGCCCCTAAGTTAGCAATGGTAGCGTAAGCGGAAGCAATTTCTAAAGGACTTATCTCAGAAGTGCCTAAAGCTAAAGAGAGATCTGGGCGGAGTTCACTTTTTATTCCTGCTTTACGAGAATAATTTATAACTTTTTTTATTCCTACTTGTTCTAATAACTTTACTCCTACTACATTTATAGAATGTTCAAATGCTTCTCTAAGGGTTACCGGTCCGCTAAATTCTTTTTCGTAATTTTCAGGAGACCATCCATTTTCGAAAGTGATCGGAGAATCTTCTATAATATTACTGGGAGTAAATCCATTATCTAAGGCAGTAAGATAAATAAAAGGCTTAAAAGCAGAGCCGGGTTGGCGGTAAGCTTGAGTTGCTCTATTAAATTTACTTTCCCCAAAATCTTTTCCTCCCACCATTGCCTTAATATGACCGGTATGAGGTTCAATGGCTATTATTGCCCCTTCATGTCCGGATTCTTGAAGTGCTTTTTCAGCAAAAATTTGCATCTCTAAATCTAAGGTGGTATAAATTTTTAATCCACCTTTATAAACTACATTAGCTCCATATTCTTCTAAAAGTTGAGAAAGAATAAAAGTGGAAAAATAGGGAGCTGTAAAATTATCTTTTTTATTATTATAATCAAGTTCTAAAGGGCTTTGTTTGGCTTTTTCCATATCCTCTTTAGATATGTAATCCAATTTAAACATTCTGTTTAATATTATATTTCTTCTTTTTAAGGATACTTTCGGATTAAGAATTGGTGAGTAATAAGAAGGTCCACGGGGGATTCCTGCTATTAGTGCACATTCTGCAAGGTTTAAATCCTGTACATTTTTATTAAAATACATTTTAGCAGCAGATTGTACTCCATAGGCACCATGCCCAAAGTATATTTCATTTAAATACATTTCTAAAATTTCATTTTTGGTGAAAGATCGTTCTATTTGTAAGGCCAACAAAATGTCTTTTAATTTTCTATTCAAACTAATTTCTCGAGTGAGAAAAGTGTTTATTGCCAATTGTTGAGTTATTGTGCTGCCTCCGTGGGGTTTGGCCTCTTTCTTTAATTGTAAAATTATATTTTTAAAGTTTTCCCATTGAGCACGCACGATTCCTCGCAAACTTATTCCTTTATGTTTATAAAAGTCCGAATCCTCAATAGCAATAGTGGCATTAATTAAATTCGAAGGAATTTTAGATAAAGGAACTGGATTTCTATTTTCCTGATAAAATTCGGTAATAATTTTACCATTAATATCATATACTTTGCTGTTTATAGCATCTAAAAATTTGTTTCCTTGAACCATTTCTGATATTTTTTGATTATTAAGGGTAGCTAAAGCGACAAAAGTAATAGCAAATGTTAGGGCAAAAATTATAATTATCAATAATATTTTTTTGGATGAAGAAATATAGTAAGATTTTTTTGTTTTATTTTTTGCTGACAAAACAAAACTCCTTCTTTCGTATATCGTAGAGCGTACAGCGTTTAGCGTATAGGGATACGGGATTGCCACGCTCCCCATGGTCACTCCATTAGACTATTAATTAAGAATATATTAGAATAAATTAAAGTTTATTAAATTAACCAGGTACCGAATAAAGAAGGCTGAACAAGTCTATGCTCACTCAAAAGAAAGACTTATATTGCGAATAAGACCCAGCCTTCTTGATGATTAAAGCTAAATAGTGCTTTCGTCGCTAAATGAGCGATTATTAATGGAGTAAGCTCATATCATCGTTTATTCGGCCCAAGAAAGGAATATTTATTATGAAAAAGAACTTATTTTTTATCGGCCTGGATATTGCAAAAGCTGATTTTGCTGCCAGTATCTACAAGACCCCGGATCAACCCATTGTGACCAAAGAAGTAATTCCCAACGACCCGAAAGGCTTTGAGATGCTCCTCTTATGGCTGAAAGATCATCACATTGATAAGAAAAATTGCCGCATCTGCATGGAAGCCACCGGTGTCTATTCTCAAACTATAGCCTACTATCTTTTATTTCAGGGTTTTCCGGTCAGTGTCGAACCACCTCTTAAGGTTAAACGTGCCTTTGACCCGGTAGGTCATAAGACCGATCCGGTAGACAGCAAACAGATTGCTGAATATGCCTACCGCTTCCAGGATGAGCTTACCTCCTGGCAGCCTAAAGATGAGATCCTGGAAAAGATCCGGCAATTACTGAGTGTCCGGGAACAGTTTACCAAACAGAAAGTTGCTTTAGATAATTCCATCCAGGCCTACAGCAAACAGAGAGTCCAGGTAGCACTCATCAAAAAAGCCCAAAAGGAGACCTTGAACCAGCTTAAAAAACAGATTGCCCGGATCGATAAGGAACTGGAAAAGCTGATCAAACAAGATCCCGAAATCTCCCAGAGGGCCAATAACTTAGACAGTATCCCCGGTTGCGGGATGCTCCTGGCAGCCCATCTTTTAGTTATTACCGAAAACTTTACCAAGATTCAAAACTTTAAACGTCTGGCTGCTTTTATCGGTATCGTACCCTATCAAGATCAAAGTGGGACTTCTGTATATAAAAGAGCGAAAATTCGCCACTTTGGACCTGGGCCAAGCCGTAAACTCCTACGGCTGGCTGCTCAATCGGTGGCCACTTATAATGTTACCTTTAGACGTTATTATTTACGTAAACTAGATCAGGGTAAAGCCAAGCCCTTAGTCTTGAATAATATTGCCAATAAACTGCTTAAGGTGGCCTGTACTATAATCCGGAATAATACCCGGTATATCAAAGATTATCGATCGATACACCCTATGTATTTAAAAAGTGCTTGACAAAGTCATAGTGTTCGCAATGACTTTTGACTTCTTTCTTCTGGATACTGGATTCCGACTTCTGACTTCTATTTTTTTAACGAGATACGAAGTATTTTATTAACATTATATCATGGTTACTACCCAAAAAGTACCCATATTTTACAAATAGTATTCGATAGTATCAAACAACATATTTAAATTATTTACTCTATGCACCTTGAAAACTTAAGTAGTAAAAATGGCTAAAACCCTTTATTTTATTAGCGTTTTATGGTATAATAAGATATAAAAACACTAACAAATAAGGAGGTTATCAATGTCCTTTCATCCAAATAACACACAACAAATGGCCATCAATGATTCCCTATTATCACTGACCAAAAGAGAGAGAAAATATCTTATGAACTCCTGGGCCGAAACCTTCAGTAAAAAGATATTCCCTTGCATAAATGAAGACAGATTTAAGATATTATATAGTGATAATTCTGCCTCCCGGCCTAACAATCCGGTAAACGTCTATTTCGGACTTTTAATTTTAAGAGAGTTATTTAACCAATCAGATGAAGAAGCCCTTAATTCTCTGATGTTTGATATCAGATACCAGCATGCCTTACATACTACCAGCTTCCAGGAACAGCCGATATCCAAAAACAGCCTTACCAACTTTCGGGCAGCGGTATACAGATACAACCAAGAACACGGGATTGATCTCGTCCAGGAAGAGATAGAATCTCATGCCAAAGAGTTTAGCAAAATACTTAAAATAGATGGAAAGACCACCCGGATAGATTCCCTTGCAGTAAGTTCTTCCTGCAGGAAATTATCCCGTTTGGAAATTATCTACTCTACCGTTTCCAGACTCATAAAGGTCATAGATAAAAATACTACTCTAGCGGAATACTTTAAACCATATTTAGATGAAAGCCACTATAATGATACCATCTACCGCTCAAGAGATAAAGATCTAAATACTAAAATTAAAAAAGTACTTAAAGATGGTGTAAGACTTTATTCTATATATAGAAAGGATAAAGAGATAAGAAAGAGCAAAGAGTTTAAACTCCTTAGCCGGGTGTTAAAGGAACAGAAAAGGTCATCTAAACATATATCTCCCGACTCTTTGCAAAGCCCTACTGATCCGGATGCTACCTACCGCAAAAAAGGTAAGAAGAAACACATCGGTTATACCGCAAATATTGTAGAGAAGTTTGATGATGACAATCGGATGATAGAAGGCTATGACTTACAAAAAAATACCTACAGTGATCAGAAATTCGCTAAGGATACCATTTCCAAATTACCTGTAGAAAAGGATGGAGTAACTGCTCTGGTTGATGGTGCCTATTTCTCCGAAGAGATAAACAATAAGGCCAAAGCCAAAGGCATAAAGATGGTCCCTACTAACCTTACAGGTGGAGGTAAAAATAATAATTGTGATAAATTTGAGATAGAGGAGAAAGAACATCTGGTAAAGAAATGTCCTTCTGGTCATAAGCCGATAACCAGTAAGTTTAAAGAAGGATCCTATAGAGCACATTTTGATAAGAAACACTGTAGTAGTTGTCCCTTCCGTAAAGATTGTCCGGTCATAGAACAGAAGAAGAGTTATCTCTTTAAAGTATCAGAGAAAACCTTACACCGTTGCCAGCTTATTACTAAGATGGGGACTTCCGAGTATCAAGAGTTAGCCAGTAAGAGAGCCGGGATTGAGGGTATTCCCTCCATACTTCGCAGGAGGTACAAGATAGATCATCTGCCGGTAAGGGGATTAGTACAGGTAAAGGTCTACTTAGGGTTTAAGATATCGGCCATAAACTGTAAGAGATTGATAAAAGGGTTGATGAATAGGTCAATACCTGAGCTTTCTATCCTTTTATTTAACTATTTGTTATCGCTATTTAGTTTTCAAAGAACCTATAGAGTTAAATTTGCTGCTTAGGTTAAATATGTTGTATTAAATAGTTAGTTTTTGGGAGATAACCATATCATAAAATTATATTAAAATTAGAATAGTGTTTTAGTGTGTATTAGTGTAAACTGTAGTGAAGTAGTTAGATAGAAAAGTTATGCTTACCCTTTTTTACTTTTTCTCAATTTATTTTCTTTTTCTTTACTTAACTCGATACGTAATTCTCGATACGAATTTTATTCCAACTCTTTTAATATAAAATAAACTATGTTATAATTTCAAAAATTAGATATGTTTATTATTGGGATATTTTAATATGATTAAGCTTAACTATCTGGTTCGTGCAGCCATGATTGCAGCGATTTACGTGATTCTTAATATTATATTTGCTCCAATAAGTTATGGCCCTATTCAAGTGAGAATTGCTGAAGCCTTAGTAATCCTTCCCTTTATTGATTCATCAGCTATTATTGGATTATTTTTAGGTTGTATTTTGGCAAATATTTACGGGGGATTAGGGATGGTAGATATAATTGGGGGAAGTCTTTGTACTTTAATTGCTGCATATTTAACTTACAAAGTAAAAAAACCTAAATTAGCACCCCTTCCTCCCGTATTAATAAATGCATTTGGGGTGAGTATTTATTTACATTTACTTTTCGACTTACCTTATTGGATAACTGTATTGTATATCGGTATAGGGGAAGTCATTGCTTGTTATGTCCTGGGCTACCCCTTATTAATTTTATTAATTAAGAACAAAAAGAGGTTCGGGTTGGAATAACAAACAAAAAATAAGGGAATGAATTGTAATAAAAAAATATTTGAAGTTTTTATTTTATGAAGCGGGGTAATTTGTTATGGATATTAAAGAAGAACTAAGGATAATCAAAAGAGGCACAGAAGAAATAATCTCCGAAGAAGAATTGATAAAAAAAATTGAAAAATCAAGAAAAGAAAAGAGACCTCTTCGGGTTAAGCAAGGATTTGATCCTAATGCACCGGATATACATTTGGGACATACAGTAGGTCTGCGAAAAATGAGACAATTTCAAGACCTGGGACATGATATTTATTTTTTGATTGGAGATTTTACCGGAATGATAGGCGATCCAAGCGGTAAATCAGTAACCAGAAAACAGTTGACTGAAGAAGAAGTCAAAAAGAATGCAGAGACTTACAAGAAACAAGTTTTTAAAATATTAAATCCGAAAAAAACTAAAGTAGTATTTAATAGTCGTTGGCTGGGGAAACTTTCTTTCTCGGAAGTTCTAAAAGTATGTTCCAAATATACAGTTGCCCGTATGTTAGAAAGAGATGATTTTTCGACCAGGTACAAAGAAGGTAAACCAATAGGTATGCACGAATTTATTTACCCTTTAATGCAAGGTTATGACTCTGTCGCTATACAGGCAGACATTGAATTAGGAGGCACAGATCAGAAATTTAATCTATTAGTGGGCAGAGATATTCAAAGGGAATTCAATCAGGAACCGCAAATTATTATCACCCTACCTCTTCTTGAGGGAACAGATGGAGTAGAAAAAATGAGTAAAAGCTTAAACAATTATATTGGAATTAATGAACCTCCTCAAGAAATGTATGGCAAAGCCATGTCTGTCCCCGATAATCTTATGACTAGATATTTTGAATTGGTAACTGATGTTTCTTTAGATGAAATCAATAAGATAAAAATAGGCTTAGAGAGTAATGATTTACATCCCAGGGATGTGAAAAAGAGATTAGCCAGAGAAATTGTTAAACTTTATCACGGACAGAGTGCTGCAATTATGGCTGAGGAAGAATTTGAAAAGGTGTTTAAGAATAAACTTTATCCGGAAGAAATAAAAGAATTAATTTTAAAGAAAGATGATTTAAAAGAAGGAAAAATTTGGCTTATTAAGCTTGTTGCCTTATCTGGTGTAGTAGATAGTAAAAGTGAAGCCCGTAGATTGGTTGAGCAGGGTGGAGTAAGAATCAATGGAGAAAAGGTAAGTGACCCCAATCTTGACTTGACTGTCGAAGAAGGCATGATTTTAAAAATCGGAAGGCTAAATTTTATAAAATTAGTTATAAAATAATATAGTATCGAGTATCGAGTATCGAGTATATAGTAAAGAAAAAACTTAAAGCAAAAGGCGTAAAACGTAAAATAAAATTCAGTATTCAGAATTCAGTATCCAAAATTCAGAAATCAGAAGAAAGAAATAAAAGTCTAATAGAGCGACCATAGGGAGCATGGTAATCCCGTATCCCTAAACACCACTCGCGCTCTACGCTATACCATATACACTATATGTTATTATTATTTATTTCGGTTTCTGTATTCCGTTCTTCTTTTCTTAACTATACGCTCTACGCTCTACGCTGTACCCTATAATACGCAATACACTATACTAATTTTTTCTGCTCCTTTTTTCTATTTTCTTAGCTAGCTAACCAGGTAACTAACTAACCAATTAACTAATCCTTGACAAGATACTCGATACGCGATACTCGATACTATATTTTCCCCCCTAATGCCTCACATAAAAATGTACTTGAAAGCTATACGATGCCTCAAGTAGAAATGTACTCGAACCTACTTGAAGGTTCCATACTTTTTTCTATATCTTCTCTTGCTTTTTGCTTTAAAGCATTTAATTTAAGCAGCTTATTTTGTGGCCTTCCCCCGATAATCCGGACACTCAGTTAAGACACTTTGATCAACTTTTCATATTCCTCCGGACTGTAATAGCCGATAGAGGAATGTAATCTTTCTCTGTTGTAAAAAATTTCAATGTATTCGAATATATCTCTTTGGGCCTGTCTTCTAGTTTCATACTTACACTGATAAATCAATTCTACTTTTAAGGTACGATAGAAACTTTCCATCACGGCATTGTCCCAGCAGTTGCCTTTCCTGCTCATAGAACACAGTATACCATTTTTTAAAAGAAGTAGCTGCTATAGTTTGCTGGCATATTGGCTGCCCCGGTCTGAATGCAAAAGTAGACGAGCCGAAAGTTTTCGCTGTTTTAAGGCCATATCCAGTGCTGAGATGACCAATTCTTTGGTTAATCTTTCCCTTAATGACCAGCCGATAATTTTGCGAGAATAGAGATCCATGATGGTAGCTAAATATAGCCAGCCTTCTTTGGTGTAAATGTAGGTGATATCGGCTACCCAGTATTGATTGGGTCTCTCTGGTGTAAACTAGCGATTCAGATGGTTTTGGGCTACTGGCTGGGAATGTCTGGAATCGGTGGTGGCCTTGTATTTTTTTTTAGCCACAGCCTGGATACTTAGCTCTTGCATTAATCTTTCCACCCGCTTTTTGCCAATAGCATAGCCATCCCGTAATAGTTTTTGGTGGATACGGGGACTACCCCATAGGTCTTACGGCTGTTAGCATATATTTCTGTTATTTTCTGTTTTAATTTCATATCTTCTATCTTTCTTTGGCTAATAGGATACTTTAGCCAATCATAATATCCGGACCGGGAAACATTCATTACCTGGCACATCTTCTTAATACTGAAAACTTTAGTGTGTTCCCGGATAAACCGATAGCGGTCTACGGTTTTTTCGTAAAGATGGCCAAAGCTTTTTTTAGTATATCACGCTCCTTGGTAATATCAATAAGTTCTTTTTTGAGCCTTCTGTTTTCCTCCTCCTGGGGAGTCAGGTTTTTTTTGCCATGACCGGGAAAGGCCAGCTCTCCATCTTTACGGTATTGGGTACGCCAACGTTTTAGGTTATGGGGAGATATTCCCAGATCCCGCGCAACTGCTTCTGCTGTTTTTTCTGATGCTAGACTATATTCCACTGCCTCTTTCTTGAATTCCTGTGTGTACTGTCTTTTCTTTTTCTCCATATTACTTGAACCTCCAATAAATTAATTATAGTTCTTATCTTGGTGTCCGGTAAAGTGGGGGAGGTTCACAGCAAGCATCCTATCGATAGTGGCCGCACTTATCTTAAATAGTTTTTTTCTTACCTTAGCATCAAGTTTTATTTCACCCCATTTTTCTAATACCGGGATAATCTCGGATAAGAAAGGAGTCAGTCTCTTGGAACAGATATAATCACCTATTTTCCAGATCTTCTTTAAGGCTACAAGAACATCTTGATCATAGATCTTATTCTTCTTCCTTTTAATTTTCCTATTATCTCTTACCAATTTTACCCTTTTACCAGCTATATTTATATAGCCTAATACTTCTTTTATTCTTAAGGTCCTGGCGGCATAGGAGCGGTTATATCTGGTAAGTTGGATGAATTCATTTAAGATATGAGTCTTTTCTTTTTTGGATGATCTTTGATATCTATCTTTTAATTCTTTAGTTATAACCTTTTTCTGCCTCATGGTTAGCATTTCCTTTTACCTCCTCATATATTTAAAGAGATAATTTCTTCTCTTTAAATATAGAGGAGATTAGGTTATAATTAAAATAATTTCATTTAGATTTTTATATGAGGCATCGATACTTTTTCATTTAGATTTTTGATGAGGCAATTCGTCCCCTTGCATTTCTCCCCCGATTATACTATAATTATTATTACCAGAAGTACTAATTTAAGCAGAGAAAAAATATTTAAATTCTTCTTAAAAAATATGCAGAATAATCCTTGACAACAACCGCTAACTTTGTTAGTATGGAGTCTGTCACTTCTTAAGACTACTTTAGTTCTTTGAAAAATCTATAGTACCCAGC
>Ga0307428_1001365_pt1 | contig 12543 bp, 8 predicted proteins | sample SalMarWE160240MG_FD_202161 | JGI IMG/M metagenome (GOLD analysis project Ga0307428, IMG submission 202161) | Salt marsh sediment microbial communities from the Plum Island Ecosystem LTER, Massachusetts, United States - WE1603-240 | ecosystem: Environmental > Aquatic > Marine > Intertidal zone >...
ATTCTTGAGTTTTTCTGTGGCATGTTTTTTTTGAAGCAGGCGTGGCGAAAAGCCGCTATGTCTGCCTCGGTTAGTGATTTTCTAATTGTTGGGAGCAGACTGCTCCCAGAGCTACTGCCTCAAAGACTCTGATGTGGTAAGAATTCTTGTTGCTTTTTTCTTTCTTAAATTCGTGCAGCAGGAATGGATACTTTAAGGTGATGGTTTCAGCAAGCTTGTTTTTGTTTGACTTAACCCCGGGGAAAAAGAAGCTCTCAACATCTTTTATTGAGTACTGGTGAATCCTCAAACCTTTTCTTTTAGACAGTTGTTTTATTCTGCTAACCAGTAGATTTAGATTCGCCGAACTTCGTGAGCGATGAAGTTTCTTTATTGCCAGGATATCCGGCTCATATTGGTCCATAAAAAACCGTGCCACTGCCAGGGTTTTTTGCTGCTTTCCCTTTGACCACTTACCCTTGATGACCTTTACTCTCCAATCCAAAAGCTCCGGTCCTTCAAAGACGGCTATGCCCAAGTATCTTGTACCGGGATTAATCGCTAAGATTTTGATGATTTTCTTTGGCATATTTTTGTACTAAATAATTAAATAATGCGCCTCGACTTTTCTTTATTTTCCCAGATGGTATCTGTCTTACTTCGTCAAGAACCGTTCTTAAAAGCGGCAGAGGATACCTTCTGCAATAGGAGATATATAAAGCCAGGTTTTCTTGATCTTCTAAAGCTCGGGCTATATCCATTGCCAGTTCCTTTGACTTAAACTCCTTAGAAGCCCCTAAAAACGATTCTGCTGAGTCCTTACTATCGATATCGTTTTTTAATATATATTTATTAATCGTATCGATAGGACTGGGGGAAGAATCTGGTTTTTTGTCAGAATTAAGTTCATTTGGCCTGTTAAATGCCTTATCAGTTATTGGATTTTCCCAACCGCAGGAGTTGGACATCTGCTGCTTCTGAAACGTATTTTTCCCAATGTCTGGTGATGGTTCTTTCCATTCTCTGATTTGTATAAGCAGACCTCTGCCGGTGTTCTGGGTGGCGATATATCCTTGCTTTCTGAGGATATTAAGCCACCTCAGGATGGTGTCTGGCTTTATACCCGTACCTGAACTGATGGTCTTTACCTTCACTGCCAGAAAGCCGGATCTCCGGTCGGCATTAAGAAATAGATAAAGAAAAAGCCAGATGGCATTTCCCATCTTTTTGTAGTGCTTTGCTTCTGAGTCCATAACCAGACCTTTCCAGATTGGTGCCCACCACTGTTTTTGATTGTCCATATTAACAATTGGTTCTATGGCCCATTTGGACCTTCTGGCTTATTTTGTAGGACCTCTTGCTCTGCTCTAAGAATGTCTTTTTCAAAAGACTTGCGAAAATCAATAAACAAGGCATCGACCATCACGCGATAGAGCACACCTAGCCTAAACATATTTTCTGGTTTCGGCACACAAAGACCGTTCTCCCAGCGGGAGATCATACTGGCATTTTTTATCCGCAATATCCGGGCCACCTCCTTCTGCAGGAGGCCTCTTGCCTTACGGTGTTTTCGAAGAGAATTAGGTATCCTCTTGTGTTTGGTATTTTTCATAGTTTTCTTGAATGACTGCGTGTAGTTAGAACAACAGAGGTTGAACCGGACGAATCCAGTTCAACGTTCCATCTACCAATCGGTGATACCCAGCTTGCAGAATCTCAATCTCAGCAAAATGGTGATTGCATTGCTAACAGATTCAGGAATTTACGCTTATACTTTCAAGGTATCAAAGGGTTAGACGAGAAATAAGAAGGGTAAGTTTGCCTGCTGCGGCAAATAAGGAGGTGCCTTGGGGAAAAGCTGGGTATAAAAAAACACCCGTTTAGGGTGTTGGCAGGATCTGTTAGACTATCCACACCCGTCTTTTAATGACTCCGATATTATAACACAATTATAATATCTCGTCAAACGGCAGACTGGGCGGTTTATACTGGGCTGTTCTATAAAACGCTATACCGAAGTAATCTTGAGACCTATTGCCTTCAAACTTCTATTGTGGTAAGAATAATATAAAGGTCGGTGCAATTACATTTAATTACCCAACTTCATGAAAGGGTTAAATAGCCAAAATCAAAAAATAAAACCGCCAACAAAAACAAAAATCGCTGCATGGATAATGAGGACAACAGGAATGGTTTCTGTTTTAAGCATTTTTGGAATTATCTTTAACAAATTTGAAATTATTTACCTCAGTCATGCTATTATAGGTGTATTACAAATTATCTTCTCTCAGTATCTATTTAAAGGGAAAAGATGGGCATGGATAGCTTCTGTGATTCTTCAATCCTTTCTATCAATCCCATTCTTCACTGTTACTTTTGCTTTGTTAATCCATCTGATGAGAGCTGGTTTGAGTTTTACATCTGTAGCAGGAGTAATTATAAGTTTGACATATCTTATTTGGGTAGTGCCTTTAGTTTTGTTACTCTTTGATTTGAAATATTATTTGCATGGGAAAAAGACGATCTTCTAAATTGATAACATATTGTTACCGAAACGACTATCTATATTGATACCGTAAACTTATTTTCAAATATTATTTTATTATGTCCACAACTCAAAATCCTTTTACTTCCTGATTTGTTAACGAAGGATTCACATCCTGTAGTATATTCTTCATGCAAAAAGGTGAAGTCGTATATTTCCAAAAGCTGCCTTCTTTTAAATCTTGTATTAAGTAATCATACATATATCCAATAGTACCTCCGGACGATATACCATAATATGAGTCTACAAATGTGCTAATCCCTAATAACGACCAATCATCGATATCTTCACATCCAGGAGATTCCATTAAATCTGCGGCCGTGATAGCATCGTCTACAATCGGAAATCCGTATATAAGGATCATCGACTCAGCGATGGGACCAATTAGGGGTATGTCAGCAACGTCTTCAGCCCATTTTTGTTTTATTTTTTCCCATTCTTCCTTTATTAACCAAGGCTCAAAAGGATATGGAAGAGGAGTGGTCCTTCCAGAAGGTATATATTCTCCTGTCACCTCGTCAATATATCCCATTGGCAGTTCAAATCCTTGTTCCTCAAGTAATTCAGCTAAATCACTTGTGCTTAATCCTAATGGATCAATAAATTTGATTGGATTGTTAAAAGAATAGGCATATCTGTGCAAACTCTGGGTTTGTGACAATATACCTTGGAGAAAGTCTTTGTTGATAAATCTTCCTATAGATGGATCATAGAACCTTGCTCTCACAAAATATAAACCATCCGCTTCTTCCATCACACCCAAACCGCCGACAAAGGTGAATGGATTTTTTGTGTCACCTTCCTTGCCAGTGGAAACACCAAATGGTGTGTAAGCATAACGATCAGTTATTGTTCCGGTTTCATCGGTTAGCGCAACGACGCTGCCAATATGGTTGGTATGGTAATATCTTACGGAGTTGTCGGCGGCGATTCGTCCAATGATTTGCGGGCCGTGGATGTAATATGCGATAATATCACCGTTGTCATCAGTTTCGCAAAGCACATGGCTCATACTTCTGCCACGGTCTAAGACATATCGAGTGAGTGAGCCATTATCATTTCGAGCTATGCGATTGCCGAGGCTGTTATAAATGTGCTTTATTGCCGAGTCATTTGTGATCTGTGAGACAAAACGATTTTCATAATCGTAGCTGAAGGTAGTGGTAACTCCATAAGGGGTAGGAACCCACTCTACTTTGTCCACCCAGCCGCAGTCGCTACCAAGATCCCGGCTCCAATCCTTCACATATCGCCATTCCAACGTGTGTGAACCCGAAGTACTTATCGTGTACGTCTTCTGTTGCCAGTTCACCGAACCACTGATCCGGTCCTGCAGCGAGCCGTCAATGTAAAACTCCAGGAAGTCAAAATCTTCCTCAGACGATACCTTCCAGTAAAACTTTACCGTTCCTTTCCCGCTAACCATCGTCTGCATCCACGACTCCTGCCTGTCCAAGATAGCGCCGCTCTGGGCTGCATCTCCATCGTAGTAGGACGTCGTGGTCTGGGAGAACCAATTCGCACTGCCGCCCGTGGTGATACTCAAAGCCGTATCCAACGCCTCAGACAGGGAAGGCAGAGACAGAGACGGAGGTGAAGATAGATTAAGAACCCGACTTGTCATATTGCCATTGTTATCATAGCTGTAAGCGGCTGGTTCGGTACTCGAAACCAGCCTGTTGTCATTGTCATATGTGAAGGCTATTGAGCTACTATCACCAGTGCGATAGATGATGTTGCTACTATTATCATAGCTATATGTTTCTGCTGGTTCCATACTGGAAATCAACCTGTTGTTCTCATCGTAGGTGTACTCAATATTCAAGGAGTTTAGATTCGAAGACAACAGCGTCCCATGTTCGGAGATATTAATTGGATTTCCTTGTCCATCCCTTGTGTATTCAAAGCTAATAAACTCTGATTCATCTGACTGAAGGTATGATAGAGCAGATAACCTTCCAGCACTGTCATACAACTGTTCCTTTTTAACTCCATTTGGATAGATCAGAGATGTAATACGTCCTGCACCATCAGTGTCGTAGTCCCACGTTCTTCCAACCCAATCGATAATTTTGTCCAGTCTGCTTGCCTTATCATAGGTATAGGTAACGATTCGTGCAGGATTATTTGAATCGGCTGGATATGTAATGCTTGTACGGTTTCCAACAATATCATAACTATACTGTACAGTCTTGCCGAAGCTGTCTGTGCTGGATATAAGTCTGTCAAGCTCATCATAAACATATGTAGTTGTTCCGGCAGGATCGGTCATGCTGATAAGGTTACCGTTGTCATCGTAGCTGTATGTAACCTGGCTTGAATCAGGATAATGGATTTCAGTCAGCCGGTTTTCGTTATCATAAACATACGTCTTGGTGTCACCATTTGGTGTTATCTCAGCGATAATGTTCTCTGCACCGTCGTACGTATATTCGTAGGCGTTGCCTAAGCCATCTTCTTTGCGAATGAGCCGATTTGCCTTGTCATAGTATTTGCTGTTGATGAGTTTGCCGCTCGCATCGATTATCGCTATTAGGTTTCCTACTGTGTCATATTCATATTCAGTTATGTTGTTGGCGTCGTCAGTTACTGAGATCAAACGTCTCAGTTCATCATAACCGTAACGTGTTAGATGACCGGCGGCATCGGTGTGTTTAATAAGTTGTCCGAGTTTATCGTATTGCCAGTACCAATGGTTGCCCAACTCCTCATATTGGTGAATCTTTCGATTAAGAGAATCATACTCATAAAAAGTAGTCACATCGTTGCCGTCAGTTATAGATAGGAGATTACCTTGAACGTCATAAGCATAGGATGTTTCATCACCCTCGGGGTTTGTTTTTTTGATTAATCTACCAGCAGCATCGTACTCGTAGGTAGTCATGTTGCCCCTTCCGTCAATTTTTGAGATTTTCCGGTCAAGTTTGTCATATGTGTATTCAGTAATTTGAGTTTGAGCACTGGAAGCGGGTAGTTCAATTCTTGTGAGATTGTTGTTGTTATCATACTCATAGACGGTTGTATAGTCTCTTCTGTTGGTTGCTTGAGTACGATTACCGACCTCGTCATGCTGGTAACTCCTGCCGGTAATCGGGCCTGACACCGATATAACCCTGTCGGCATCGTCATATGCTGTAGTTGTTGTATGGTCTGGATCGCCGGCAAAGCTACCTCGGCCGTCAGTAATACTGATTAGTCTCCAGAGTTCATCATAGCCGTACCAAGTATGATTACCGTTAGGATCAATGATTTCCGTTAAGAGACCATCGGTGTCATAGATATAGTTTGTTGTATGGCTGTTTTCATCAGTTTGTGTAAGTTTCTCGCCGAAATTATTGTACGTCCAGGTTTTCTCGTTCCCATTCGGGTCTACCTGTCGCGTCAGATTGCCGTTGGCGTCATATTCATATCTCCATACATTGCTCAGAGCATCAATCTTTTTAGTTGGCAGATCCGGAAAGTCCGAGTCATTATACTCAACTGTCGTAACACCACCATCGTGTGCGTCTGTCGGGTCATTTGGATCTGTTTTCTCAATAACATTACCACGCGTATCATAACTGAAGCATGTTGAATTGCCATTACGGTCGGTAATTGCAGTCCTATTTATATTCTCATCGTAAGAGTAAGCAATAATATGTCCCAACGAGTCTTCAATGGACTGAAGTAACTTATAATTTGGCGAGTGGGTGTGAATAGTAATATTCCCATTTGGATCAGTGATGGTAGTCTGATTAGGTTCAGGGATATCGTAGGCAAATGTAGTCTTATTGCTATTGCCGTCTAATTGCTCAATTACCCGGCCCTGGCCGTCGTAAGTGTTGGTGACCGTTGTAACACCTCGTTGATCTACAATAGTCTCAAGGTAACCGCTTGGGTCGTATGTATACTCAATGGTGTTGTTGAGAACATCTGTTACCTGTGTGAGCCTTCCAGTAATGTAGCTGTAGGTTACCACTCTTGGAGGCGAGGCAAAATCTGACACACTGGTGAGTAATCCGTCCTCATTATAACTCAAGATCAGAGCCCTTCCTGCTGGATCGATCACAGAAGTCAAGAGGTCAGGGTTTGTTGGTTGCTCATATGTTAGGGTGAAGGTATTGCCGTTTTTACCAATGATGCTCTTCAATCTACCTAATGCATTGAAGTTATAAACATCGAGGTTCTTCTTTATAACTGTCCACGTGCTATTGGTGTTTTGGAGCAAAGTGTCATAGAGGCCAGGTGTATGTGGCTCATAACCACCTTGGCCATTGCTATACCAATAGTCAGTGCTCCCATCGGCCCATTGTACACTTACCAGCCAATTGTTAGGGTTAACACTTAGAACAATGTTATACGAGTGCGTCCAGCCAGGTCCTAAGGGACTATTGCTTTCATCTTTACTGTTGTAAAAACGCCCAAAAGCTAATGGTCTACCGCGAGAAGGTATTGATAGGTCAGTAACTTCGTGGATGAGGTTCCCTGTTGCCGTATTGACTGGATCACTGCTGGATCCAGTGAGGCTCTTTTGGTCACCGAGGAAATAATCATCGGAGGGGGGAGATCCCGCAGGCTCTTCTCCCCCGGGTTCACCGGTAGTAAAGCTCTCTGTAGTCCCCCAACTGCTTTCACCCGCAGAATTTTTTACTTGCGCACTAAAATAATAAGTAGAGCACAGACTCAAACCAGTTATATCTTGGGTAAATGACTGGCCAGTAGTTACAGAACCTGCCCAATCAGTATAGGTATAAGAAGCTTCTGATTTCTTGTACCTGAACCTGTACTGACAAGCATCGCCTCCATCATCGTCAATTCGACCCCATAACCTTGCGCTGGTCTCCCCTTCATCAGTAGCAGATAGAGTGCTAACCGTTGGCAGATCAATTGTCGAAGGCTCTGGCTCAAATTCAAAGTTTGCCTGAAGTGTGTAATCTGCATCGACTGTAACTGTAGTACTTGCAGAGCTTGGATTTCCAACCTTGCCTGCATCTACGGCGCTGCCGGTCCAATTTACAAAATGGAAACTGGAATCAGCAGTCGCTCCGATCGAAACTGACTGGCCGTGGTCGTATTCGAAAGAACCTTCTCCGGGCACAGTTACTGAACCACCACTTGTCGAGGATATGGTTAAAGTATGCGGTTGCGGAGGAGGCGGTGTACTTGTGAAATAGGCGGTGACATTCTTATTGGAGTTCATTGTTATGGTCACTGATGTATTTGTCCCTGAGGCATCTCCTCCCCAATAGTCGAACTCCCAGCCTGAGTTTGGATAAGCGGTAAGAGTAACGTCAGTTCCAGCGTCATAACTACCACTGCTCGGGCTTACGCTGCCACTTCCCTCGGGACTTACATTGGTAGTAAGAATTGGAAAAGCTTCTGCAAAGCTCACGGTGATCGTCTTGTCGGAAATCATCGTCACGGTAACTGTGTTAAAATCAGGCCAACAATATACCGGTGACGCTCCATATCCGCTCCATCCATAGACCCGATATCCTGCATCCGGCGTAGCAGTCAGCGTTACTTCAGTACCCGCATCATAGGTACCACCGGCGGAACTTATCACCCCATGCCCACCAACGACACTGGCAGTAAGGGTGTATTTAGTAACAGCAGTCGTTAGACTGACTGAGATTGTTTGTGGATCATTGGTTGCTGAAAGGTCACTAATGGTTATAGTTGCTGAATAGTAGTCTGCTGATAAACTCGAGGTACTATAATTAACATTGATTGTATCATGTTCACCGGTTGAATTTCCGTTTGTAGGTGAGCACGACAGCCAACCAACATCATCGCTGATCGTATAGTTGAGAGTTCCGCTGCCGCTGTTCCAAAGCTCAAATGAGTCGGGAGATGCATTCTGACCCTCCTGGCATGATGCAGACAGTGATGTTGGACTTCGGGAAATGGTAGGTGTCGGCTGTGGAGGAGGCGGTGTACTTGTGAAATGGGCGGTGACATTCATATTGGAGTTCATTGTTATGGTCACTGATGTATTTGTGCCTGAAGCGTCACCACTCCAGTGGCCAAATTTCCAATTGGTAGCTGGGTTAGCATTTACAGTAACTTGAGTGCCTTCCTCGTAAGTATGAGTTCCTTGACTCGGATTAGTATATCCCTGTCCATTGATATTTATGGTTAGTGTGTAGAACGGCTTTTTAGCTGCAAACGGTTTTGGTAACTCGTTATTATTCTCGTTGGATTCAGAGACAGTATTATCTGGGTCGACTACGCCTTTGAGTATATGAGTATTAGTGTCTGAGGGCCATGTCTGGGCATACCAATAAGAAGTGTAGCTAGAGCCAGCAGCTAAACCATCGATATAAACATGCCCTATATAAGTAGTGTCAAAATAGTATTCAAGGAAGAATGTTCCTGTTGCATTGCTATTGCCTTGATTTTTGATTTGAATCGCTATGGTAGTGTAATCAGCAGCGAGCGGTGGATCTGGGTCAGTCCATATATTGTTAACGACTAAATCGGGCAGCGGTGCTTGAAGTGTTTGAAAGTAGAGCGTACCAGAAACAGCGCTCCAGCCTGCACTGTTGTGGGCCTGCATATTCCAGCGATACTCATGTCCATTTTCTAATACACCGATGGGCACAGTATGAGAAGTGCCATACACTTGTTGAGGATTATAAACGATGGGACCATTGGGAGGATCCTTTCTTATAGCAATAGCATAATAGTCTGCATTAGATACACTGCTCCATCTGAAAGTCGGCGTAAGAGATACAGTAGCACCATTCGATGGAGAAATAAGCGTTGGTGGATCTGGTCTTTGAACTTGTAGAAAGGCGTGTCTGGTCTGTGTATGGGTTATGGATTGTGACCATGAAACTGTTTCATAACCACTCTTTGAGACACTGAACTGCCAGGTGCCCGGCGTGCCTGCAATTGTTACATAACCACTTGAGTTGGTGGTCTGGTTGAAGCTGCTGTATGCAGCATCCCAGCCCATTACCACCGCCCCAGCAATAATCGGGCCACTGTCACTGCCCTCGTGTACATATAAGGTAAGGGTAACCGCACTAGCAACATTCGCCATCAGAACAGACAAGATTCCAGCGAGCAGCGCAATTGAAATAGCTTTGTTTCTCATAACACTTCCTTTCTTTATCTGAAATATCCCTTTCAAGAGAAATCTGGTTTTGATCGTCAAAGACCTCTACAACAGCGACTATTTACGGAAGTACCTAAATCAAAGGGCACCACCGCATAGTGCCCACGCTAGGTTCGCCAGAACCCGACAGCAACACAAGCAGGTGATGCCCCTATTCGGGGCACCGACCTTTGTGCATCTGCTGTCAGATTAAACTGGCGATTTAGCGTGACATGCCTAAAGGCACAGTGCAACTTACTTATTCAATTTTTCAGGCCCGGCTTCCTTAGCTATGGAACTCCTTAATCAAAGCTTACCTGCAAAAAACTCATCGAAAGCCACTGTAAGAAAGTTTTTCGCCTGCTCTCTTACGCAACATCTACGAAAAAAGCATTATAATGAGTAAGCCCGAAAAAAGCAAGAAAATTGTCGGTTTTTTTCAGTAGTATTTCAAACTTTACCTGAGAGGCAAATTTGCCTCTCTTTTTAACTTCAGCATCTGACTTAACCTTAGAGTAAGATGAGGTTAAGCAAAGAGGCAATCAAAGAATTCAAAGAGATATATAACGAGGAGTTTGGAGAAAGAATATCAGATAAACAGGCCCAGGAAATGGGAGCGAACCTGCTTTCATTATTCACGATAATCTACCGTCCTATTTCAAAAACTGACCAATCAAACGATGCTAACGAAAGTAATAAAGACCCCTGAGTTGATTTAGGTTCGGGTTTTTTAGTTATTTGACAGAATCTATTGGCGCGTTACAATGCGCGCGCAACAGCATAAGACAATCAAAGAGCCTTGAGATTTCTGGTTGTAGTCATTAGCGGAACTACCGAAGGGATTCTTAAGGCCTCAACTACATGCCACGTTACATCATCTACTGCCGCAAATCTTCTGAGTCAGAAGACCGGCAGGTCCTCTCCATCGAATCCCAGATGTGTGAACTAAAAAACCTGGCTGAAAGGTTGAATTTACCTGTGGCAAGGCACCTGGCAGGCCGGTCTTTAATGAGATGATAAAAAAGATTAGTCAGGGCAAGGCAGATGGAATCATCTGCTGGAAGCTGGATAGGCTGGCAAGGAATCCAATTGACGGGGCACAGATAAGCTGGATGTTGCAGCGAGGAATTATCAGGCACATCCAGACCTATGACAGAAGTTACTACCCTGAGGATAATGTACTGGTAATGAATGTTGAATTTGGCATGGCCAACCAGTTTATTCTGGATCTGAGCAAGAATGTTAAAAGGGGTCTTAAAACAAAGGCAGAGAAAGGCTGGTTTCCAAGTACTGCACCACTTGGCTATTTGAATGATAAATCAAGAGGGAAAGGAAGGAACGAAATTATCAAAGACCCTGACAGGTTTAGCCTGGTAAAAAAGATGTGGGAGCTAATGCTCACCGGAAGGTACAGCCCACCAAAAATCTTGAACACTGCCAACAACAAATGGGGTTTCAGAACCGCCCACGGGAAAATGCTCTCCAGAAGCGGTATCTACAGGATTTTTACCAATCCCTTTTATTACGGTTGGTTTGAATATCCCAAAGGAAGCAGCAACTGGTATAAGGGTTCGCACGAACCTATGATAACTGCCCAGGAGTACGACGAGGTCCAGATCCTTTTAGGAAGAAAAGGCAGGCCCCGGCCTAAAAAACATAACTTTGCCTTCGCCGGTCTTGTCAGATGCGGCCAGTGCGGAGCTATGATAACTGCAGAAGAGAAAAACCAGGTTATATGTTCTGCCTGCAAGAACAAATTCTCTTCTAATAGCAGACTCGACTGCCCGAAATGTAAGACTCCCATTGAAAAGATGAAAGAGCCGACCATACTGAAGTATGTTTATTATCACTGCACAAAGAGGAAAACTCCAAGATGTACGCAAGGTTCAATAGAGGTTAAGGATTTAGAAAAACAAATTGATGAATATTTATCCAGAATCCATATCTCTGAAAGATTCAAAAACTGGGCAATAAAATATCTGAAAGAGGAAAACGAAAAGGAAAGCACCTCGAGAGAAACTATTCTTACCTCTCAGAGAAAGGCCTATGATGGCTGCTTAAAAAAACTCGATAACGTCTTCAAACTTAAAATCTCACCATTAAACACTGATGGCAGTTTGCTTTCTGATGAAGAATATGCCAGACGAAAAAGCGAGCTTTTAAAAGAAAACGCCCGACTGGAAGAGGTCTTAAATGATACCTCTGGCAGAGTCGAGAAATGGCTGGATGTTGCAGAAAAGACCTTTGAACTTGCCTGCTGCGCCAGAAAGTGGTTTGCCAAAGGTAGTGCCGAAGAGAAAGGCAGGATTTTACAAGCCATAGGTTCGAACCTAATTTTGAAGGACAAAAAGCTGCATATTCAGCTTAAAAAACCGCTTGTTCTGATAGAGAAGGTGGTCAGAGGAGTCCCACCGACGAGAGAGGGGTTCGAACCTAAAAATAAGGGCCTAAATGAACGGGAATTGGAACAATTCTATACCAAAAATCCCACAGTGTGCAGGGAATAGGACTCGAACCTACACCAAGAGAATGTTCCCATTTAGGATTTGGATACACGTCCAGCTTTCAGTCCTTTCTTTTTCCTCTCCTTCGGGATTGACCGATAGATAATTTTAAAAAGACTTAAAAGGTTAGCGGCCAATTCATAAGCTTCATAATCGCTAATGTCTTCTCTGAACTCTTCTTTGTAAATGGATTTGAATTCTCTAATTGCTTGTTTGCTTAATTGCATACAATTCCCACCTTATCAGAGGGGTAAAATCTGTCAAGGAAGTGACCAAAGACAATAAATTCATGGATAATAATGCTTGCACAAAAGAATACCTTGAACGTTTCTGCCAGGCTCTATCCAAAGTGTTGCCGGAGTGGTTTAGACTTCATTCTAAGCTTCTCGTAATGGCGGACCCAAAGACACATAAAATTAACTGCTGTTTGGATG
>Ga0307428_1001366_pt1 | contig 12536 bp, 12 predicted proteins | sample SalMarWE160240MG_FD_202161 | JGI IMG/M metagenome (GOLD analysis project Ga0307428, IMG submission 202161) | Salt marsh sediment microbial communities from the Plum Island Ecosystem LTER, Massachusetts, United States - WE1603-240 | ecosystem: Environmental > Aquatic > Marine > Intertidal zone >...
TGAGTCGGCTTGGCCAGAAGATGCGTGATTATCTCCGTGTCGCTGGTCGACTTGAATATGCTGCCGTATGCCTCGTATTCGTCACGCAGAAGGGCCGCATTTACGAGATTGCCGTTATGGGCCAATGCAACCTGCCCGTGGGAGTACTCGCTCAGGAGCGGCTGGCTGTTAACCGGATTGTTCGAACCTGCCGTCGAATAGCGGACGTGACCGATTGCTATCGGATTGGCCAGCTTTTCCAACAGCCCCGAACCACTTCGGAAAACGCGCGTTACCGTTCCCATGCCTTTATGGCACTGGATGGTGTCGCCGTTGCTGGTGGCAATGCCCGCCGATTCCTGCCCCCGATGCTGAAGACTGTGCAGCCCGAAATATGTCTTCGACACGGCCTCTTTGTTGCCGAAAATACCGAAAAGGCCACATTGCTCCTTCTTATCCGAAACCATAGTCGTAGTTTAATGAACCAGCCCGACCAAGTCAAATCAAACACAAGTTCCTCAACCTTGCGGATGCATGAACTCCGGCATCCGACGAATCTTGCCGTCGGGACCGACACAGGCAAGAATGCTTGAGCCCTCGGCCAGGACTGCACCGTCGCTGCGCCGGGTCAGTTCGTATGTGTGCTCGACTTTGCTTGTCGTAACTCTCGAGCAGTTCGTCTCCAACTGAAGCTCTTCGTCGTATCGTGCAGGCTGACGATATCTAATCCGCAGTTCAGCCACAACAAAAAAGACGCCGGCCTGCTCGAGGTCTTTGTAAGCCAGGCCGTTGGCCCGCAGAAGCTCGGTCCGGCCCATCTCGAACCAAACCGGATAAACGCTGTGGTGAACCACACCACCCTGGTCGGTCTCAGCGTACCGCGGCACAATAGTCATCGTGTGGCTTTGAATAGTTGTTCCCTTCGGAAAATCCATCTTACATCAGCAACGCAGAATATCAAGAAAGCGGAACATTTCAAGCCCGATACTTGTCAAAATTGTTCTGTGGCGCGTTTTTCTGGCCCCGTCATCGGCCGGCTCAGACAAAAACACATCTTCGAACGGTCCAGCAGCTTCCACAATTATGGCCCGAGTGAACAGAAATCTTCAGGGTCTTATCGCGAATTTTTTTGGTTATCAACGAAAAAAGTTTGACTCTCCCGGGCTTTTGTGAAACAATCCACGCCTAACTGTGGTGAAGAAGGAGTCTTATCCCCCACTGGCTGAGGTCTCGGCCGTGGGGGTTGATGTTTGTAAACTTATACGAAAGGAGAACTTATGCAGGGTTATTTTGCGAAATTGCGAATCCCGGCCTGTGTCGTAATCTTTCTCGTCGCCTCCGGCTCGCTCCTGGCGGATGCTAATTCGCCGGATGTCAACGCACCCAAGCCGGCTCAGACAAACGCTGCAGGGCCGAATGCTCCCACCTGGGACAAGGTCGGCGTAGCTGCTACCGTTAACGGCGTCGATATCACTCAAGACGAGGTGAACGCAACGGCCAATCCGGAGCTTCAGAGGCTGAACACCAGAACTGGCAACATGCCGGCTGCCATTGTCGAGTCATTAAAAAAGCAGGTAATCGAGCGAACCCTGGAACGACTAATCATCCAGCAATTGCTGGACGGGCAGGTCGAAAAGGAAAACATAGAAGTCACCGATGCCGATGTAATCGCAAACCTGCGCGAAACCGGAGCACAGCAGAATCCACCGTTGTCCCTTCAGGATATCAAGGCGCTGATAGAGGCACGGGGACAGGACTTCGAACAGTTGAAACAACAAATCAAAACCAGCAGGCAAATGAAGTATCAGAAACTTATGGACGCCGAGTTCGCCGGCAAGTTGAATTTCACCGAGCAGGACGCGCAGAATTACTACAGCCAAAACAGACAGCGATTCCAGAAGCCCGAACTGGTAAAGGCCAGTCACATCCTGATAGCGCCGGCTCCTTCCGACCCGAACATTGACCCCAACACCGACCCAAACCAGGCCAAGGCCCAAGCCAGGGAAAAGGCCGAAAAACTGCTCAAGCAAATCAAAAGCGGCACCGGCGATTTCGCCGCACTGGCCAAAGAGCATTCGGCCTGTTCCTCGGCAAAGAAGGGCGGCGACCTCGGTTTCTTCCCAAGAGGAGAAATGGTGCCGGCTTTTGACAAGGTGGCTTTCAGTCTCAAGCCCGGACAGGTCAGTGACGTTGTCGAGACCAGGTTCGGATATCACATAATAAAGGTTACCGACCACCAGGACGCCACCGAGATGACTTTCGGGCAGGTAAAGAATGACATAATCAGGCAGCTAAAGCAGGATAAGAAACGCGAAATAGCCGACCAGTATGTTGACTCGCTCAAGAGCAAGGCCGACATTGTTTATCCGCCGGGCAAAGAGCCAATCCCTGCCGCTATGCCGCCCTTGGTCCGACCGAGACCCAGGCCGAAGTGACCGGCGCTCGCAGAATTCGTGATTCGTATCTCGATTCACGAGACACGAGATACGAATTGAGATTACGACAACAGCGTCGCAGGGTCGAGATTCGCCGACTCTATGTCTTTGAAGTATCTGGCGGTCCCAACCTTCAACTCCACGGTAGCTGCCTCGTCACAGACAATGATACCTTTGCGGTGGAGCTGCAGGGCGCTTATCGTCCACATGTGATTGACGCTGCCTTCTATCGCGTGCCGCAGCGCGCGTGCCTTGTTATGTCCGTTGACTATAATCATCACTTCGTCGGCGTCCATGACCGTTCCTACGCCTACCGTCAGGGCCGTCGCAGGGACTTTATCAACGTCACCGTCGAAAAACCGTGAGTTGGCTATGCGGGTATCAACCATAAGTGTTTTGACGCGGGTTCTTGACGAAAGTGATGAACCCGGCTCGTTAAATGCTATGTGTCCGTCAGGTCCGATGCCGCCCACAAACAGATTCACGCCGCCTGCTGCCTTTATCTTGTCCTCGTAGCCGGCACATTCGGCTTCAAGGTCCGGTGCGTTGCCGTTGAGAATATTGACATTTTCTTTCCGGATGTCCACGTAGCTGAAAAAGTTATTCCACATAAACGAATGGTAGCTTTCCGGATGGTCCTCCGGCAGGTTTACATACTCATCCATGTTGAACGTCACAATGTTCCTGAATGTTACCCTGCCGGCCTTGTTCAGATTTATCAACTCCTTGTACATGCCCAGCGGCGAAGAACCCGTCGGAAGGCCCACCACAAAAGGCTCGGGCTCGCTCGGATTCGATGCGTTTATTCTCCTGGCAACATAATTCGCAGCCCATCTGGCCGCCAGTTCGTAATCGGGTTCAATAATTACTCTCATAACGCAGTTCCTCGTTTAACGATAAATCGCGTCAACACAACTCTTTCAGCCGACCGATAAGCTCGTCGCCGAGCGATGTCTTTCTGTCAATGTGTTGCTGAATTTCAGTTACAAAGCCGTCCTCTTCGAAAGTTCCTCTTACCGCAGCAAAGTCCTTGCGCCGTGTCTCTTCGTCGCCATCGATGCCATAACCGATTTGGGCGGTGTCGGCAAATTCCTTTCCGGCGTCGTTGTAGAGTGTCTTGTCAAGCTCAATGACGGCTGCCTTCCACTCCTCAGTCAGCCCAATAATATCCTCTGCGGTTATCTTCTCGATGCTCTTACCCAGACGCTTTTCCAGCACGTCAGCCGCCCAGGCCCACTCGTACGACTCGTAATCTTCGTGCATCGATTTGAATGCTTCGGCCGCCTGCTCCAATGTGCTTATTGCACCATCTTCAATGTCACCAATCATCTTATACACCGCCTCTTCGGGGGCGAACATACCTGCCAGGTCCACCCACTTGCCGGGGCCTGTGTTTGTCTCCGGACGCAACGCTGCTCGAAGCGCATCGACGTCTTTGAAAGCCTTGCCCTCCAGCCGCTTGAGCAGACAGTTGCCCAGGAATTTGCTGATGCCGATTTCGTATAATCTGATGCCCCTTTCCAGCGAAGATTTCCCAATCCTGACGTTATGATAAGTGAAATACTGGGTATTTTCACCGGAAGCAGCCTTGAGCTCAGCCAGAAGCTTACTACCGCTGAGCATCTTGCCGGTTGTATATGGACTCAGCAGCTTGAAGTTGATGTGGTCCAGTTTCCGAGGGTCTTTGCGCCGGTCACGCCTGGGCCATTTTCGCGCGTCACGAACCGTGCCCACACTCTGCAGGTTCACCCCCGGCGCCAGAATGCTTTCATCTTCACGCTCAATCAGATACGAAAAGGGAAGGTCCGAAGTGTCTGAGTTCTTATAGTGCCTGCCCATCACAACCGTAAATGCGCCAACCTTGGCGGGCCACAGCATATAAGAATCGCTGGCCGTCTTCGACCCGCGTTCTACAACACCCTGGTGAACCGGCCCGAGTTTGTACATGTGATTGCTCTGGTTCGTCCCGCTGCCGGCGTTCAAAAAGGAAAACAAACCCGCAATCAGAAGTGTCGACTTATGATGAGTAACCGTGTAGGGACCCGCGAATATCGCACAGGCCTCGCCGTGAAAGCCCCCGCAGTTCGCAAAAAAAACCGAGTTCTCCGCTGAATATTGCTTGGCGAGAACCGTCCCCTGACCCACAAAGCATCTTGATATTATCGCCCCGTCGGTGACCTCGCTGCCGCTGCAGCAGATGAAATCTTCTGCGAAAACTCCGGGTCCGATATACACCGGGTCTTCCGGGCAACTGTTGACCGAACCGTTCTCAAGCCTGTTAACTGCCTCAATAGTAGCCGCAGGACCAATCTTCACATTCTTGATGATTCGGCAGTTCAGCAGCCTGGCGCCCCTGGCAATCACACCCGTTGACGAAGTAACCGAGGCCACGTAATCGGCGACCATTTTCTGCAGTTTCTCAATTAGTCCGGGCCTGTGACGATAAAATGCAATCAGATAGGCGGTATGCGCCGAGAGGTGGTCATAAATCGGTATTTCCCTGCCGCCGGCCTCGTTGACAACTTCCACCTCCGTGCCGTTACCGAAGCTGCTGGTGCCCTCGACCGCTAACAGGTCAACGTTTTCAATTACGACGTCGTCTTCGATGCTGTAGTTGGCAATATGGTTTCTTACGTTGTTGATATAGACATTATTGCCTATCTTGCAGTTGTAGATGGTCGCGTTGCTGATGCCGGTCGGCCTGGTGGCGCCGCCCGTAAAAGATGCCTCGTTGTCAAAACTCCCGAGCCTTACCTGTCCTCCGAACTGAGAGGATTTCACCCGGCAGGCGTCAAAGCCGTCGGCAACTTCAACCTTCGACCAGTCATCGCATCTGCAGCCCTGGCTGGTCAGCCTGGAAATCTCGTCGGATGAAAGTGGGCGAAATCTTGATTCCATTTTCTTTCTCCTGCTACGTGCTGCGTTCGGCAAATCTGTATTCGTGCCGCCTGTTACAGGTCCGGTTAATATAATTGCTGGCAGTCCCATAAGGCAAGCACTTATTTGCCCAAACGTGCCGGTCATTATCCCCAAATCCGCCGCCGGCTTGTAAGTGCGAACCTGTCGCCTACCTACTTCTCTATGGAATTGACTCACTCTAAACAGCAAAGCCGCCACACATCACCCAGCACCCGAAATTTCCCCCGTAAAATTTGGAGCAATTCGTCGTTGGCCGCCGATATTGACTAAGTTGGATGCTCATACACACCTTGAGCAGCCGTCTTTTGGCTCGTTGTGTTTTCAGGGACGGGGCTATGTCGAATCAGTCAAGGCTGGCGAAGGTATTGGCGGCGCTTTTGCTCTCAATGACCGTCGGCGCGGTAGCCTTGATGGCGCTGGGAAACAACCCTCCGTCGGCCGGGGCCTTCTGCCTGGCCAGCTACTACCGGCTTGACCCTGTTGCTGAAGCGCTCGTTAGCCAGGCGCCTCAGACCCCAGACCGCTGGAACAGCATCGAAATATATTACAGCGGCACCTCCGCCGGCAACATCGAGCAATTGGCCTCGCTAAGCGGCCTGCCCAGGCCACAGGATATAAACTGCCATTTCTGTTTGTGCAATGGCTTCGGGGGCCGGGACGGCCTCATCCAGACCGCCGAGCGCTGGCACAGGCAGTGGTCGATAATGCCGGGCCGAACCTGGTACGGAAGCGGCCAGACCATCCGCATCTGTGTGGTCGGCGACAGCAGCGAAAAACGCCCCACAGGCTGTCAGATAAGAAGGCTTGAGACCCTCGTCGAGAACCTGTGCAGAAGATTCGAAATCTTACCTGATTCGGTCTACTACCCCGGCGACTGGCAGTAGATGCCGCACCATAAAAAAACCCGGCTGCGCACCAGTTGGATGCACAGCCAGGAACTCATCTGCTTAAGTGTTCTAACCTGCTTCTAATCCCACTCGAAGTCCGTGTCCTCGTGCTCACCTGCTTCCGGATGGTCCCGATACCGTCGGCGCCAATCTCTGCGCTCCAATCCTCGGCCCCGGTCTCGGTATCCGCCGCCACCGCCGCGCATACCTGCTCGCTCTGGTGGTCCGCCCGTCTCTGCCCGTCCGAGACTTCGGTCCCATCTGCCTCTGTCTCTGTCTTCACATCTCCACCCGCGGCTTCTTCTGATACCTCTGTGCCGCATGCCTTGGCCGCGTCTGCCCGCGCCTTCTCGCCCGGAAAGCCTGCCGCCTCTGCCTTTGTCGCCGCGCTCAAATCCGCCGGCCCATCCACGGTCACGTTGTCCTGCCTGTTGAGAGCGTCCGAATCGTGCCCTGCCCCGCTCGGCTTCTGAATCTTCCCAGTCCTTTCCCTCGCCGGCTCTTCGTCTGCGTAATTGGCCGGGACGTCTGCCGGCTTCCGCTTTTTGTGTCCCCTGATGTTCTCTGGCACGCTTCATCTTCCTGAGCAATTGCCCCATCTTTTCGCTGTCGTCTTCCTGGTAGGCGGTCATCAGTGCGCCCAGCCACCTGTCGAACTGCTGCGGTCCAAGCTGTCGACCGCTGCGCTGTTGCTTTTCTACTTGCCGGGGTCTTTGCCTGCTTCTGCCTTGGCCCTGCGATTCTTTGGCAAGCAGTTTTTCGCCTCCCGCCAGCAAAACAACCACCATAAGATACATAACAGTTTTTCTTAACATTTTCTGTCCCTTCAAAATTATGTTTCCTTCCTGTTCTAACAACCGGTGAATCCACAAGGACAGACGCCGACACAGGGCAATTTATTGCGTTTTTCCAGTATTCACTGAAAGAAAACGCTCGCCGTTCTATTTTGAACCGCTCGCTCCGCCCAGGCCGAAATCTTCCTTCTCGGTAAGGACCACCCATCCACGCCAGTCCTTTTTATTGATTCGAACCGCCTCAATCGGCCTGACATCCTTCAGCCGAACCAGCATACCGAATCGGCAATTCATCTTACTTCGCCAATAATCGTCATCGCCGCCTATCAAATCGTTGTACTTGCCCTTTAGCTGGCCAATCTTCTTCGGTGTCAGATTCTCAAAATATCTCACCCTCTCAACGATGGCCGTGGCGCAAACCGGACCGCTGCTCAACTTCAGAAACAGCCTGTCACCTGGCTGAACCCGACCAAAGTGCGCTCGCCTGGTTTTGGTAAGCCGGGACTCAATCGTTTTGCTGCCGCTCAAAATCGCGTCCAGATACTGCCTCTTCAATATCGCTAAATGGGAGCCCATCGCGGTGGTTTATAATAAAAATCTCTCACGCCGACAACTGCTTTGACCTGTTGCCGACAGCCCCATATAATCAGACGCCTCTGCTTGGCAGACGGAGTATTTCCGGAAAACTATTACGCATAAATAAGGACTGCCGTAGGCAAATGAAAAAAATCCTCAAAAAAGGATTGGGAGTTTTGCTGATTATCCTGGGCCTTTTGGCCCTGCTGACGCCTTTTTCGCCGGGCTCCTGGCTTGCCCTCATCGGCCTGGAAATCCTCGGCGTAAGAGTGCTGCTGGAACGAAAATTCTCCTCCCTTCTCAGCCAAAAGCATAGAAAAGCCCTTCTTAGGTGGAGGCAAAAGGCCAAACGCCTCCGACCATTTGCATGGTTCAAATCCGGACGCTCCAATTCCGACACCAACAAAAAGCCTGATTAAAGTTTGTCGCCCGTTTGTACTAATCCGTTTTTACTCTCGCCTCCCAATACGCGCCGGCTCTAAGCCTTGTTTGCCTTTATTGTGCGGGGAGTTTTGTCCTTTGACGCAAACCGGCGCAGAATCTATAATCAACACGCTGTTTTTCGAGGAATCAAATTATGGAGTCGGTCTTACTTGTTGTTGTCGGGGTCTTGTTGCTGGTCGTCCTGGGCCTTTTGATTTGGTCCATCGCTGGCCGAAGCGCCGGTACGACTCTGCTTGCCCAGCAGCTCGAAGCCCTAAAAGCTGCTCAGGACAACATCCGTGAGACTCTGAATAAATCCCTACAGACAGGCCAGGACTCCATCAGCCGCTCTCTCCAGTCCAGCCAGAAGGTTCTGGGCCAGTTAAACACGCAAGTCGGAGAGTTACAGGGCACAAACAAGCAAATGCTGCAGATGCAGACCGACGTAAAGCGACTGCAGGATATTCTAAGCTCGCCCAAGCTGCGTGGCCAAATGGGCGAATGGTCGCTCGAAAATCTGCTGTCTCAGGTTCTTCCCACGGCAAGCTACGAACTGCAGTATACTTTCAAAGACGGCAAAGTCGTTGACGCGCTGGTCAGGATGACCGATTTTGCTGTTCCCGTCGATGCAAAATTCCCCCTGCCCGCTTTCGAGACCCTCTCAAAGGCAAAGACCTCACAGCCCACATCGACAAAATCGCTTCCGACTATATCAGGCCTGTCGAAGGCACACTGGATTTTGCACTGATGTACATACCTGCCGAGAACGTCTATTACGAGACGGTTGTCAAATACGCAGGCGACACGCGGGATATTATGCAGTACGCACTGGATAAGAAGGTGATACCCGTTTCGCCGGCCCTGCTGTATGCATACCTTATGACGGTCGTGATGGGTCTGCAAGGCCTGCAGATTGAAAGACAGGCCGCAGAAATCCGACAGAATCTTAAGAAGCTCAACGCCGATTTCGCCGAGTTCGTCAACACTTGGGATACCCTCGGCACTCACATCCGCAACACCTCGAACAAATACGACGAAGCCAACAAAAAACTCGACCGATTCGGAATGCAACTGACTCAAATCCAGGACCAACGCCAAGGCGACGCGCAAGATGATACTGGAACAACCAGGATACCATAGCACTCCGGCCTCGAACCAGACCTGTTTGACGAAACCGACCGTCTTTATATAATAACAGCCGACCACACGAAAACTAAATGGCAGCACAGTTAAGTGAGCAGGACAAATGATAAGAAGCACGTTTCGCGCAGTTGTGCTTGTTTTCGCAGGTTTTTGTCCCACGGTAAAAAGCTCTTGGGGCGCGTATAAGAGCCCGGAGCACGAACTAAAAAGTCTATGTGAAGGAGTCTGTCGATGAATTCAAAACCGCTGGCATTATTTTTGGCGTCTCTGGCGTGTTTGGTTCTTATTGTGGGTCCCGGTTGCGGGGGGCCTGGAAAAATGACGTTCGGCAAACGTCACCAGCCGCGCGATAACGCCGAGCCTGATTACCTTGGCCTTGTCAAGGCTTATGCCGATGTACTGATTGAGCACGGCACGGATACTTACGGCAGTGTCCGCTCGCCCTTGATTGCATCGACTCTTGACAGAAGCACTTTGTCCCTTATGGCCGGCAAGCCCGGAGATATCCAGGGAATCCGCGGCGGCGACCGCGCAAATACCGGCTCCAACGTCTTTCACGGCCAGGATATGTATCAGGTGCTCTATGCCCTGACCGAGATAACCGGCGACAAACGCTACGCAAACCAGGCCGACAAAACGCTCGAATGGTTCTTCCAGCACTGCCAGAGTCCACAAACCGGACTTATGGCCTGGGGCGAGCATCTCTCCTGGGGTTTTAAGCAGGACGACCTTGCCGGCAGGAAGGACGGACCGCACGAATTTTTCGGCCCATGGGTGCTCTGGGACAGGTCTTTTCAAATTGCACCGAAGGCCTGTACGAAATTCGCCCGCGGATTGTGGGACCACCAAATCCATGAGCACAGCGGCGAGTTCTCCCGACACGCCAAATGGGTAAGCCACGGCACGGCAGTAGGAAACGGCTATCCTCGCCACGGCGGCTTCTACATCGCAACCTGGGCCGAAGCCTACAACCGAACCAAAGCCCCTGTTTTCCTGAAGGCTATCGAAACCCTCGTCGACCACTTCGAAAAAACCAGCGGCAAAGAAACCGGCGCCATCCCCTGTTGCACAACCCCGAGCAGGATAAATATTATCTGGCCGGAAAGTAACCTGTCATTGGCTGTCGACCTCTGGGACGCCGCCGAAAAAGTCCCCGAACCCCTGGCTCAGAAATTGCGCGAACGCGCCTTCAAGACCGACCGGGTTTACCTGAGTCTGCTGCACGAATTCGGCCCCACAGGAAGAGGATTCGTCGCCGGCGCCAACGTCCAAACGCTTGAACGCCTCACCGAAGGCCCCTGGACCGATACCAAAATCTGGGGTACGGGCTACGGCAAGAGCACCGATGCTCAGGTCGCAGTGCTCTGCTATCTACGCTACCGGCAGGTAAAAATGCCCGGCTATAAAAAGCTCGTTCTTGACGCAGCCTCACGCTACCTCTACTCAGAACCTGACACGAAAATAACCTTGTATCCCGGCTCAATAGCCGACGCCATCTTCCACATGCTCGCCTGCTACAAACTCACAGGTCGGGATTATTATGTGGACAGGGCAAAATACTTCGCCAAAAAGGCTGTCGAAATCTTCTTTGATGACAGCTCGGCGCTTCCCAAGGCCAGCTCGGCGCATGACCACTACGAGACCATCACAGGCGGCGACGACCTGATGATGGCGATGCTGGATTTGTGGGCGACAAAGAATCAGCCGAAAAACAAAATTCGCCTCGTTTACGACCACCGTTAAAAATATTGAAAGTTAACAAAAAAGGAAGGTTAGCGATGATTTATGAAGACTTGAAAGGCAAAAAAGTCTTAGTAACCGGCTCGAGCAGCGGTATCGGTGCGGCCGCTGCTGTAATGTTCGCTCGGCAGGGCTCTTTCGTAGGCGTCCACTACCTTCAGTCCAGACAGGCCGCCGAAAAAATCCTTGCCGAAGTCAAACAAAACAGTGACGGCGTCCTGCTCCAGGCCGATGTCCGCGATGAAACGCAGATAAATGAAATGATAGAGCGGTTCGTAAAAGCCGCAGGCGGCATCGATGTTCTTATTAATAACGCCGGCTCGATGATTAAAAGGCAGAGCCTTGAGACCGCAACCGCCCGCTATCACGATGACCTTTACGCCACCAATGTCCGAAGCATCGTGCTGGTGACAAAGGCGGCCCTGCCGGAACTCAAAAAAAGCAGGGGCAATATCGTAAATATCGGCTCGGTTGGAGGCCACACCGGCGGAACGCACGGCTCCGGTATGTACTGCGCGTCCAAGGGAGCCGTCGCGACTCTTACTATGGGTATGGCCAAAGAATTTGCCCCCTACGCAATAAGAGTCAACAACGTCTGCCCGGGTGTTATTGAAACGCCGTTCCACGACAAGTTCAGCACGCCCGAATTCGTAAAGAATTTTGCTGACAACACGCCACTCGGAAGAAACGGCGCCGCCGATGACGTCGCAAAGGCCGTACTGTTTCTGGCAAGCGGCGAGGCCGCCGGTTTCATCACTGGCGAATACATCGCCGTCAACGGCGGCTTCTATATGAGGGCCTGAAATACCAACCGTCACTTTCAGAAGGAGAGAAGCCTTATGAAAAACGCCGCCTTTTTGCTTGGTGGAATCCTTCTGCTCTGCTCGCCCCTGGCCGCCCAGTCACCGGCTGCGGAACCCGTAAAAAAACTCCCTTATACAAAGGCCGAGTTGTTGACTCCCACCGTATGCGCCGCTTACGAGGGTGACTACCTCAATCTCATAGCCTTTCCAATGGGTGGAATCGGCAGCGGCTGCATAAGTCTTTCCGGAACCGGCAAACTCATTGACTGGGAGATTTTCAACAAGCCCAACAAGGCTTATCAGCCAAGATTCACATTCTTGTCGGTCTGGGCAAAGGCTGAAGGTAAAGAGCCGGTTTTTAAGGTTCTCCAGGGCCAGTGGCGGACAAGGCTGGCCGACCCGATAGGCCCCGAACAGACCGAGGCGCCGGGACTGCCGCGGATGAGGCAGTGTCGTTTTGAAGGCAAGTTTCCCTTCGCCGCGGTTTACCTTTCCGACCCTGCCTTGCCGGTAAAGGCGGTCATCGAAGGCTGGAGCCCCTTCGTACCCGGCAACTCACGTGAGTCGTCATTGCCCGTGGCCATCCTGAATGTTACCCTGAGTAATTGCACACGAAAGACGGTGGAAGTTTCGCTTGGAGTCAACGTGCAGAACAGGGCCGGGCAATACAACCAGGTGGTTCGTGAACCGGGATTCTCCGCCCTGTATATGCACGACGGCAAAGAAGACGGCAATTCTATGTTCCTGGCCACACCCGCGGCGGTGACAACGTGGCAGCAAAACTGGCGCGGCAGGGGTAGTTGGAAGAACAATTTTATGTGCCTGCAGCACTTTGTG
>Ga0307428_1001367_pt1 | contig 12522 bp, 9 predicted proteins | sample SalMarWE160240MG_FD_202161 | JGI IMG/M metagenome (GOLD analysis project Ga0307428, IMG submission 202161) | Salt marsh sediment microbial communities from the Plum Island Ecosystem LTER, Massachusetts, United States - WE1603-240 | ecosystem: Environmental > Aquatic > Marine > Intertidal zone >...
AGTATCAGGGGCAGCAGGAGATTACGCTACCGCGACTCTAGGTATTGGGTTTTAAATGTTAGGTCTTGGGTCTTAGTTCTTGGGTGCTGGGTGTTCGTAGCTCTCAGCAAATCCGCAATCCGCAGTCCCAATTCCGAACCCTCTCAACTCTCAACCATCCACTCTCAACTATAAGCGACCGACGACCGCTAAATCCGAAGTTCGAATTTCGAAATCCGAAATCGCCCTTGGCTCTTAGCCCTCGACTCTCGACCCTTACCTCTCGACACTCGCCGTGATCGCCAGGTGCTGGATGACATGGTCGATGCAGAGTCGGAGCCAGTAGGTATACCGATCGGGGCTCTCGCGAATATCCTTTCGGAGTTCTGTCAAATCAATCCACTTCCAACCACTGACCTCTGCGGGGTTTGGGGCGAGTGCGCCGTCGTAGTGCCCGAAAAAAACGTGATCATATTCATGCTCGACAACATCGTCGGCCAATTGGACTTTATACGTAAAGCTGAAGATCTCTTTGAGTGTACAATCAAAGCCCATCTCTTCTCTGAGCCGACGATGGGCCGCTTCGTGCAAGGATTCGTCCGGTCGCGGATGACTACAGCAGGTATTCGACCACAGACTCTTCGAGTGATACTTGGTGCGTGCTCTCTGTTGGAGCAGCACCTTGCCGTTGCCGTCGAACACAAAGATCGAGAATGCCCGGTGCAGCGCGCCGTCCCGGTGGGCGTGTGATTTATCCGCCGTGCCGATTTCTTGACCGTTCGGATCCACCAGAATCACCCGTTCTTCGGAGCGAATAGAGTTCATAGTTGAGAGTTCATAGTTGAGAGTTGAGGGTCTCTCGACCCTTTAGACCCCTTGGACCCTTTCGACTCTTAGCCCTCCGCCCTCGACTCTCGACTACGTCCCAAACCGCCGCCTTCGCTGCTGGTAGCTGCGGATGGCACGAAGCAAATCGATCTTTCGGAACGCCGGCCAGTAGGGGTCGCAGAAGTAGAACTCGCTATAGGCACTCTGCCAGAGCAGAAAGCCCGAGAGGCGGACTTCGCCGCTCGTGCGGATGATCAGGTCGGGGTCGGGGAGATCGTAGGTGTAGAGGTATTTCCCGATGTCCTCGGGGGTGATCTCGTCCGCGACCCGGGCGAGTGAGGCCCCGTGCCGGGCCCGGTCCCGCAAGAGCTGGGTCACGGCGTCGGTAATCTCCTGCCGGCCCCCATAGCCCACGGCCAGATTGAGAGAGAAACCGTCGTGGTCCCGCGTGGCCTCTTCGGCCAGGGCAATGGCTTCCTGGAGCGAAGCCGGGAGAAGGTCGGTTCGTCCCACCGCCCGGATCCGGACCCCCTTCTGGTGGATCTTGGGGTCAACGGCGACCGCCCGCATCTTCGCCTCGATCAGTCCGAGAAGCCCATTGAGTTCGGCAGGGGAACGGGTCAGGTTTTCGGTGGACAGGGCAAAGAGGGTCGTGAACCGGATTCCCAGCTCTTCGAGCCAGTCGAGCACATCTTCGAGTTTATCGGCGCCCATGCGATGCCCGGCAAGAGGGTCCTGCAGACCCAGCTCCCGGGCATACCGCCGATTGCCGTCCAGGATGAGGCCGATATGCCGGGGCATGGGGCCCCTTTTGACCTCCCGCAGCAGGCGGCGCTCGTAGAGTCGGTACAGGGGGGTCAGGGGATCAAACATCCAGGGGCTTACTCCTTCGGTGCTTGGATAGGCGTCGGGGCCTGTTCGGCGTTCTCATCAGCCGCTGGGTCCAGCCACCCCATCCGCATGGCTTCGTAATAATCGGTGGCTTCGATGGGCTCCTCGGGGTCCGGCGTCACAGCGAATGAGGGACTGTGAGACTCCATGTGTGGCCCTCCTGGGCTACTGTAGCACAGTTTGGGGATTTGACGAAAGGCAGTCTGGGGTAACTGCAAGCGGCGTTCCAACCGGATGAGGTCACGGTCCGAAAGGAAAACGCGGGGTTTCAAGGGGTTGCGACGGCGACGCGGGGCGATTCTGCGTCAGGCGATGAAAATCTTGCACTCAAGCGCGTGTCGCTATGGCCATCAATGCGACGGGCGCCAAGGGGTGGCCCTTCGCGCCCGCCATTCGCTCTTTTCCTCTGTCCTGTCCGGTTGATCCGCTAAATTCGAAATTCGAAATCCGAATTTCGAAATTGCCCTTCGCCCTTCGCTCTTAGTTCTTACTCCTCAACTCTCAACTATCCACTATCTCTCGACCCTCGACCCTCGACTCTCGACTATCCCCAATCCGCAATCCGAAATCGGAAATTTCCCAAAGTGCTACTTCCGATTCCGCCTCCGGGCGCCCACACCAAGTCCCACTAGGCCTGAGCCGATGAGCAGCAGCGTCCCCGGCTCGGGGACCGGGGAAAAGGTCAGCTCGCCAATACCGCCCGAGCCTCCGAAGTTAAACACCACCTTGTTGAAGCTGGCCACGCCGAAATCGCTGGCCAGGATGGGGTCAATCCGGTTGACGGAGTTGTCGCCGAACACAACAGACCCGTCAAAGTCCGCGAAGGAGACCGTGCCGATCGGGGTGCCGTTGTCGAACGCTTGGAAGAAACCGCTGGTCGGGTTGGCTCCATCTATGATCTCCTCAGGCCCCTCAATATCGACGAGAACAAACCCGATAGAGGTGATCGGCACGTCGAAGGTAAAGGTGTGGTAGCCGGCGGGCCGTCCTCCCTCATCGTCCGGCGCCACATCGATGATCCCGTCGTTATTAGTGTCGCCGCCATTTTCTTGGATGATGAGGAGATTGCCGAAGCTCTCGTTCATCGCATTCCCGACGGTCCCCGGTGTCCGGAGATCGGTATCTCCGCCGGTCGGGTTGTCCGAGTTGAAGGCCACGCCAAGGTTGGGACCGATACCGAGGTTGGTCGTCTGGATCATGACGCCGAGAGAGGCATATTCATCGTCGATAATTTGACCGGCGGCGATTGGATTTCCCAGACTGTCGGTATCGAAATCGAGGAGGACGGCTGCTGCAGGATCGGACCACGAGATCGTCATCAGCATGGCCATAACCCAGGTCCATCCTCGGAGCATATTCCTTCTTGTTGTGCTACCCATGCTCATTCCTCCTCGACCTCTTCTCTTAGAGCGGGTTATCTCTCTGCGCCTAGAATGCAACTTTTGCACATCGTCCATGAATGCCACGAGCGCCAAGGGGTGACCCTTCGCGCCCGCCATTCGCTCTCGTTTTTCCCTCTTAGCCCTTAGTCCTTCGCTCTTGTTTCGTACCTCTCAACCATCCACTCTCAACTATAAACTATCTCTCGACCCTCAACCCTCGACTCTCCGGCGGTTCCGCCTTCGAGTACCAATGCCCATCCCCGCAAGGCCTGCCCCGATCAATAGCAATGTCCCCGGCTCCGGAACGGCCGAAACCTTGAGAGACACCCCTCCTCGATTATCGTTAAGCGTGTCAAGAAAAGCAAAATTGACATCTCCAGGAGCACCCAATGTGAATATGGAAGTTACGGCATTTGCCAGCGCGTCCCCTGCACTCGCATAGATCATTCCGTCCGACGCAAAATATCCTCCTAGAACGGGACTGAAGAAGCTTGTTGTAGGAAGCATATCTGGGGGATTGACAATGGGAAAGGGAGTCCCATCGGCGAACGTGACTGCAGTTATATCTGTGCTCAGAGCAATGTAGCTATTCAACCAGCCCTGAGCTCCCATTGTACCAATCGGGGCTGGAAGGATCCCGGCGTTCGCACTCCACGCACTCCAGGCATCGAAAGCACCGCCTTGGGCGGTCCCAATGGGTTCTAGCTTGTATGTGCCTGCATCAAGGGGAAGCGTGACCGGGTTGCCACTACCGTTAAGCGTGGCATCCACGTTGACAATGGTCATGAAGGCCGCCTGGCTGGTACTCGGAGTGAGACCAATGAAGGCAACCATCGCGGCCGCCAAGCACGCACAGCCAATTGACCTCTTCAGCTTAATCATCCTTGTCTCCATGTGGTGTTATTAGGGTTCCGTCAGTCCGAAAAACCACCGTTCGTTATACGCTAACGACGCATCTAAAGAGCAGGAGTTGTGCCAAGGATGGACAGAGCGGAATGTGAAATCGTACAATGCCTTTACTGTCGAGGTGTTACGGCTCTTTGCAAGAACATGAAGCGGTGCTACGGCGTTGCAGCCGGTTGTCTCGAAGTGTAAATTCCGTGGACACCTACGACACTGTTCTCATGTAACTCGGTGTATTAAATGGGCATGATAAGTGTAAATGAAGCTGACGCTCGGTGGATTGGGTGCTAGAGGGACCCAAGGCCGATTGGGACGGGGGGCGACCCGTGTTGTTATTGCCTTGAGCGGCTCAGCCTCTGGGCTGCCGTGCCCGCACTCACCAGCCCGACCCGATGAGCAGCAACGTGTCCGGCTCCGAGATCGGTTCCGGGATGGGAGGCGTGGGGACAGAAGAAAATAGGGGTGCATCATCAGATGAGCGTGCGTCGTGGAGAGGAATTGTCCGCCCTGAGCCTGTCGAAGGGCCAGTCCTGAGCGAGCAATACCTTAGATGCGAGTTGAAGGGCCAGTCCTGAGGTAATCGAAGGGCTAGTTCGTGGATTCCAGGTGATCGCGGGAGAAAGAATAGGCGTACAGGGGGAATGAATCTTCCTGCCTCTCGGCGAAACGTATGCCGTGGCGACTGCCCACTGTGGTGTGGTTGTCAGCGGCCCACTGGACGAACCCTGTCAAGGCCAGGGAGTGCCCCTTGATGTCAAGGCTCACGGTGATCGTTTCTCCGTCGGAAAGACGGTGAGGCAGATATGCTCCGAGTCCCCCAGCGCTGATGTCGCAGAGCCTGCCTGAGGCCTCTAGCGAGGAACCCGTACGGACCCGAATGGGGACGCTGAACGCCACGCGGCTATCCTGCCGCCGTCTGGGTTCCTGCGCCTCGTGTTGGTGCGGGACGTCCGAGGCGGGACGTTTGGCAAGGATTTCCCGAACGGTGCCGAGGAGGTCCTCTTGGTCCACCGGCTTCCACAGCAGGCGGTCCACGCCGAGCTGCACGAGGGTCTGGCGAGTTTCGGGTTCGTCGAGCCAGCCGCTCACCACGAGAACCGGGACCTCCCGAAGGTTTGCATGCCGCGCGCGGTACTCGAGGAAGCTCCGGCCGTCCATGACCGGCATCTTCACGTCGAGAAGAATCAATACGACGGTGTTGCTCTGGAGCCACAGAATAGCCTCGGCTCCGTTGCTGGCCGCGACCGTGCGAAATCCCTCTGATTCCAGGAGCGCTTGGTAGGCCTCCCGGGTCAGGGAATCATCATCAATGATCAGGATGGTGTGGAGTGTCTGCAACGCTACACCTCCCCTTTACCTTCCTTGAGAATCTCCATGCAAAAGATAGGCCATGAGGTATACCCGGTGAGAAATTGGGGGGTGTTGCAATAAAGCCCGCCGACCGCGGGAGGGACCCGCAGGGGGCGCGTGTTTGAGCTGGCGGGTAAGGGAGAAAGGGGTGTGTGGATGGACGAACGGCGAAAAGGCGCTCGGAGTCCGAGGAATTTATGGAACGCGGTTCGGATCAAGGTGGCCTCAAGTAACAATCAGGCCTGTTCTAAAACCGCGGAACTCTCTTGCTATCTCTAAGACTTCTTCCGTCGCCAGGCACCGGCCCCGAGACCGACCAGGCCCGAGCCGATGAGCAGCAGGGTACCGGGTTCGGGAATGGGCGCCGCTCCTGGAAGGACGGTCAAGGACTCACTATTCGCAGACGTGAGGAACAATTGATCACCATCGACCCCGTACGCGAAGAAGGTCGTTGGCACCACAGGACCAGTGCCAAAATCGAAACCCACTAAAGCCTGGGGGGTAAAGGGACCAAGGCCATTGGAAGACTTGAAGAAGGGACCAAAATCCAAATCTACAAAGGCGAATGCCGTCGCGGGACCGAACGCGTTGAAGTTACCATCCCCCGGCCTGTTGCCAGGGATGGTCACATCTCCCGAGCTTGTCGTAAAATTCGTATTGTCTACCGTAATGAAGTTTAAAGGATCCATTGTATTCCCTGGATCAAGTGTGAACGAGAAGGGGGCTAATGAAGGGACCGTCATGAGCAGCGCGAAGGTATCAACTGATCCAGTGTTCCCCGTAGCAAGTATTTCGAAGACCCCTGAGCCCGCCGTTATGGTCTGGGTGTTATTAGGATAGGGGTCTGATCCTGCGGGTGTCGATCCAGTGATGGAGAGTTGGAGGTTGCTCTGAATGACGTTAAAGTCAAACGTACCCGCGGTGCCAACGGTCGTATCGATTGTGGCGCTCCAGGCATTCGACGTGAGGAGGATGCCGAGCGTGGCGCTTACGAAGAATACCTGACGCATTAAGTCTCTAACGATGCGATGCATGGTCTGCCTCCCTAAAAATCGGCCTCGATCCCCCAATAAAATTGCCTCATGTCCGTGCCAAGATCGCGATCAACGTGCGTTTGTTCCTGAGGAGTTAACGGACGATGACTTGGTAGACACAAAACAACATTATGATTTGCAGCAAACCCCATGCCACCCTTGACTACGCGCAGTGCCTAAGAGGGAATGGGTTTCTATAAGTTGTCTAGGTTGTGAGGGTTGTCCTACCCTAACTTTTTTGAGAAAAGGCTGGAGCAGTAGGATACGAAGCGGCCTTCTGTGATCGGAATTGTAAAGATGGCTGACACAAAAACGAGGGCCGGTGCCGATGTGCTTGAAAGTGCAGGATTATGCGCTCTGACAGGCTTGTAAAATTTCCTGACGAATTTTAGAGGAAAGACCGGCGACCGGAGACGGGAGACCGGAGAACGAAATCCGAAATTCGAAATCCGAAATCAGAAACCTTCTCTCAACTATCAACCCTCAACTATCCACTATCACCGTTCAGCACTTCGATGCGAAGGAGCTTCGGAAGGGTTCATCGCGTGGCGGGAAGGTTCCGCTTGTTCATCCTGGAGCACGCTCGTGGACTCATCCGAGGCCTTGGCCTGGAACAACAGGACCATGCACAGGATCCCGAGGCAGAATCCAACGAACAAGCCGAGGGTGAAAGACACGATGGTCTCCGTCTCGGGACTCAGGTGTCCCCTGTCACGAGAAAGGCCGCGACCTCACCTTCAGCGAAGACGGGCCGGCACCGCACGCGGTGCTCTGTGGTGCCGAGTGTCAGCTCGGTAGCCTCCGGCGCCCCCAACGGGTCTTGAGACAACTGAGCGAGGAAGTCTTGAAATGTGGCACGATCCCGTGGTGTGAGTAGATCGGAAAATGGCTGACCGGTCAGGTCTGCTTCGGATCGCCCGAGCGACCGCAAGGCGTCGAGGTTTGCCGAGAGGATCTTGGCATCCGCGTCGAGCTCGATGACCACCTCGGCGACAGCGTGGACGAGCCGTTTGTAGTACTGGGTCACGTCAAACAGTTCGGTCACCACTTGCCGGGGGCGAACCCCCTCATACCCAAAAATCCGCTGCTGTCCCAAGCGCCCCCGACGGCTGGTTAGCACCGACTTGATGGCATCCAGCAGGTTTGGGATGACCACCGTCAGCGGGCCCTTGGCGACGTACGCGTCGGCGCTCAGGCCGGGCAGCTTGGCGACGTCCTGCGGGCCCAGTGCGGTGAACGCAATGATGGGCAGCGAGCGGCCCCTTTTGTCTTGCCGCATCAGGCGGCAGAGGTCGTGACCGTCGATTTTGGGAAGCACGATATCGAGGATCGCCAAATCAAATGTGCCCTCGTGAAACTGCTCGAGGGCCTCGAGGCCATCCGCGGCCTTGGTCACCTGGTAATCCTTTGCCGCAAGGGTATCGGCTACGGCCTCCAGAATGACCGGGTCGTTATCCACCATGAGAATCCGCTTCCCGCCACGCACTGGGGACACTCCTACCTGCCCAAAAAATAGGCTCCTGGGCCTATTTTCCCTCTGTTTAGCCGACTCGCGCAAGGAAAATATGAAGAGGCTCAATTTCGCATTTCGAATTGCGAGTTTCGAATTTCTCGGACCTCAGAGCGGAAGGCTAAGGGCAAAGCGGTGAGGGCTAAGGGGTGGGGGTTGACCGTGGGTCGACAAGCTTACCACTAGCTCACGACAAGCAGGGGGTGCAGAAGGGCTAGATTTCGCGTATTAAATTCGAAATCCGAAATTCTAAATTTACTCTAGGCCCTCGACCCTCGACTATCAGCTATCCAGCAGCTATCCGGAGAGTTGCTTCAACAAGACGCGGGCCTCATGGGCGTCGCTGAAGTCAGGATTGAGAAGCAGCGCACGCTGAATGGCGGTCATCGCCTTGTCATTGTGGCCCTGCGCGTGGGCGACCAGTCCCAAGTGATAGAGAATCGCGGCTTCACGGGGCAAGACCTGCAACGCTTCCTTCAGGCGCGCCTCGGCCTGGTCGAGCCTTCCCTGCTGATAGAGGATATACCCAAGGGTATCGAGAACCAGCCCGTTCTTTGGCTGAAGTGTGACGGCCTTCGTCGCCCACGCGTGCGCCTCATTGAGGTCCTTTTTTTGTTGGGCATAGATCCAGGCAAGATTGTTCAGTGCGCCGAAATGACCGGGATCTAATGCGATGACCTTCTTGTAGGCCACCACCGCTCGATCCAAATCCTCTGAGGCATTGTACGCATTACCCAGGCCAAAGAAGGCTTCGGTGAGAGAGGGATTCAGTTCCGTCGCCTTTGTGAAGGCGGCGATGGCTTCTGTGTTGCGATCGTGCTTTAACGCGAGGGCGCCCTTGAGCGTATGCGCTTCGGCGTACTGTGGATGAGTCTTGAGTGTGGAATCCACGAGACGCTCGCTGTCGCTCAGCCTGTCCTTGGCAAGATAGAGCCGGGCGAGGGCAAGGTTGACTCGGACCAGCGAGGGATTCACCTCTCGGGCCGTCTCTAGGTATTGGATTCCCTCGTCAATGCGTCCGCGTCTCGTCGCCAATTGTCCGGCCAAGGCATTCGCCGCGACATGACGGGGATTGACCTTGAGCACACCTTGGATCTCACCCCAGGCCTTGTCCCCCTGATTTTGTGCCGCATACACCTGTGCCAGGTTCACGCGGGTACTCAGCATCTGAGGCTGAAGGCGCAGGGCCTCCTTCAGCGCCCTCTCGGCACGCGGAAGATCGTTCTTGGCCAGGTACGCTGCCCCCAAGACGTTGTGGACAAAGGCGTTTTTGGGTTGATCTTTCAGGACCTCGTTGGCCTTGGCAATGATCGGCTCGAGATCCTGGGGCTGTTCCTCTGCGACCTCGACTAGGGCGAGCTCTTCTTCGAGACCAGGCAGATTGCGGTCGAGTGTGTACGCACGCTGATACGCGACGAGGGCCTCCTTGGTCTGTCCCTGTTGCAAGAGGGCCCGGGCCAAGAGATGATGTGCGGGGGCGAAATCTGGGGACAGTGCCACCGCTTTTCGGATCGCCTCAACAGCCGCATCCGCTCGCCGGGCTTGAAGGTGAGCTTCGCCGATGACGAGATACGCGCCGGAAACCTTTGGATGCTCCTTGAGTACCTCGTTCGCGCGCTGGATGGCCAGCTCGTACTGGCCGTTTCGCACGTAGAGCTCGGCCAGGGCGAGCTTCAGGGTCGCGAGATCAGGCCGGGCATCCAGTGCGGTTTGTAACCGCTCGATGGCCCGCGGGTAGTCCGCCTCTGCCGAATACAACGACGCCAGGCTCACCAGGGCAGGCAAATCCTTGGGATGCATCTCGCGAATGGTTTCCTGGTGTGTGATCGCCTCTTTCCGATTTCCCTCGGCCAGGGCCAATGCGCTGAGGGTGCGACGGGCGGGAATGTACGCGGCGTCGGCCTTGATCGCCTCGAGAAGCGGTGCGCGGGCCTGCGCTCGCTGGCCCGCGCCCATATACGCGGCACCGAGCAGGGTGAGGACTTCGGCCCGCTCCGGAGCTACCTGAAGCGCGTCTTGAGCGGCCTCGACGGCCTTCTGCCAGCGTCGGTGGGCGATATGTGACTGGATCAGCGCAATCCGGCTGCTGATCTGGCCTCCGTCCTTTTGAATGGCGGTCCGGTACGCCTCAAGCGCCTTGTCGGGATTCCCTTGCGCATCGTACACGTGGCCGATGCGGACGTATGCGGCAGGAGAATCGGGCGTAAGACTCAGTTCCTTGGAGAAATATTCGAAGGCCGCGTCGTAATCCCGGGTTGCGATAGCGCTCAGGCCCATCAAACTGTAGCTGAGAGGTTCCTCGGGATTCAACGTCGCAGCGGCCTTCGCCTCTTTGAGGGCGGCATCCGGTCGTCCGAGTTTCAGGTAGACGGCCGAAAGTTCCAACCGAACCACGGCCGAGCCTTGTCCGAGGTCGCGGGCCGTCTCGAGATGGCTGGCGGCTTCACGATGCTGTCCTGCCCTGGCGAGGGCCTGACCCAGACGATACTGCGCGAGGGGGCTGTTCGGTTGAAGGTTGACCACTTCGCGGAAGGCACCCAGCGCGAGATCCGTCTTTTTCAGCCCCAGATAGGCCTCACCCAGCAGGTAGTGGGTCTCCGCGACCTTTGGGAAGACTTTGGTCGCGGGATTGAGCAGCGCAACCGTCTTGTCAAATCGGCTGTCCCGATTGTAGAGGGCCGCCAGCGGCAGGGCGACCCGGAGGTCCGGAATGCGTGCGCGGGGGAGGGCCTCGAGCTGGGCGATGGCATCGTTCGTCTTGCCTTGAGAGGCATGGAGGCGCGCAAGGCCCACGCGTGCGGGCACGTTCGTGGGTTGAATGGCAATGGCCGCCTGAAGGGCCTCTGCGGCTTTGCCCAGCTCTCGGGCGGCTACCGCAAGGCTCCCCAAGCCCAGATAGGCTTCAACGAGCGTCTGATCGCGCTCCAGTGCCTTTTCAAAACTGACCCGCGCCTCATCGTTGTCACCCTGGAGTAAGTGCCATTCCCCCATCGCGAGGTATCCCTCGCCGGCCTGGGGGTCGAGTCGCAAGGCCGTGTCGATGGCTTCCTTGGCTTGGGGAAACTGTCGCTTCCGCGTGAGTGCCCGCCCGAGAATGAGGTATGCCGCGGGGTTCTCGGGATCGATCGCGATGGCCTTCCTGGTGGTTGCAATGGCCTCATCGGTGAGGCCGACCTCGCGGTAGAGCCGGGCGAGGTCGAGATGCGCCTGGAGATGCTGGGGATTGATCTCAATGGCCTTTGCGTACGCCCATCGGGCATCATGAACCCAACCCTTTCCCTGGTACGCTTGTCCGAGGGCCGCGTGGGCATCCGCAAATTGTGGGTCACTTTGCACAGCATTCCGAAATTCGATGATGGCCTCGTCATACCTGCGCTCTTTGAGGTACTGGAGGCCGCTCTTCAGATACTGCTCTTTCTGCACTTCGGGCGAAGCCTGGCATGCAGCCAAGATGACTGCAGCTGTCAGAAATCCCCCGATGACCCCCCAGTCGCGGATCCGTTTTGTCATAGCGCACCTCGCGTGAGCAATCATTACGATTATTGCGAAAACAGTGATCGAGTGAAGGGTGAATTGTGCAACTTGGGGGCCAGGTCGATTTCAAGGTGATCAAGAGAAGAGAAGGGGCGAAAGGCCCTGAAAAATCTATTGACAGTGTGCGGGAACTTCATATAGAAGGCCGTTACCACCGTTTCTTTGCCTCGCCGGGTTCACCCAACCGTGCAAGTTTTGCATGACCGTTGGAGGCCGGCCGAGGTCCCTCTTCAATCCTGGATGCTGCGGAAAGCGCCGTAATTACCATTCATTTCAGAGAGTGCCGGGAGGTGGTGCACCATTTGCATAGTTAAATAACTTTACAATAGGTGCTCTCCCCGGACCCGCGTGGATCGAGCAGGCGCGGGAGAACAGGGTTGGCGTTACTCCTCGGAGGTCCCCTGTGGAACAGTCCCAGGTTTTGGTCGTGGGGGGGTCGGCGGCGGCGGCCGAAGATATCCACGGCTTACTGGCATCTTCATCGATGAAGAGTACGGCAGTGGCTTCATGGACTGAGGCATCCAGCCTGCTGAGCAAGAAGCGATTTTACGCCGTCGTCATCGACCTCGATGACACACCCACGGATACACGGAAGTTTTTAGCGACCATTCAGCGCGAGGCCCAGAACACGGCCGTCATTGTCGTCACGGATACCCCAGCCAGCACCGTGCTGGCTGAGTGTGCGGCTGCCGGCGCCTTTGACTTCCTGGTTAAACCCCTGAACCGATCTTCGTTTCAGGCCGTGATGCAGCGGGCGCTGATCCGGAGCCAATTGTGTGCGGGCGCCGGTCCTGTCCTGGTACAGGCGCCGAAGAGGGGCGGGGATTGGGGGTTTGCCGAGATCGTCGGCGACTCCGAGGCCATGCAGGCCGTCTACCACTCGATCGGCAAGGTCGCCCAGGCCGAGGCCAACGTCTGCCTCTACGGGGAAAGCGGCACCGGCAAAGAGCTGGTCGCCCGGGCGATCCATGACAGTGGCCGCCGCCGGGGCCGCCCCTTCGTCGTGCTCGATTGTGCCGCCATCCCCGAGGGCCTCATGGAGAGCGAGATGTTCGGCCATGTCCGGGGGGCCTTCACCTCGGCCGTGGGCGATCGGATCGGCGTCTTCCAA
>Ga0307428_1001370_pt1 | contig 12511 bp, 6 predicted proteins | sample SalMarWE160240MG_FD_202161 | JGI IMG/M metagenome (GOLD analysis project Ga0307428, IMG submission 202161) | Salt marsh sediment microbial communities from the Plum Island Ecosystem LTER, Massachusetts, United States - WE1603-240 | ecosystem: Environmental > Aquatic > Marine > Intertidal zone >...
TCGTGGCAGGTGAGGGTCGAGCTTGGCAGTAACCTTTATGTTACCGGTGGTCATTTCATAGGTTTGCAGTTCGAGGGTGTCTTCTATCAGCTTGTTAATATCAGTGTATACTATCTCTGGCTTCTGGTGGCGGGCAAAATTAAGCAGCCTGCCGGCAATACTGGCTACCCGTTTCCCTTCATTATTGATAATTGTTACATATTGCCTGGCGTCTTCGGGGAGGTCCTTATGCGTTAGCATCTCAGCAAAGCCGATAACACTGGTGAGGGGATTATTTATCTCGTGGATGATACCTGATGCCATCTCGCCCATGGCGCTCAAACGGGTGGCTAGCTGAGCCTTCCGCTCCATCTCCTCTTTCTCTGCTTCCATCTGCTTGCGCTCGGTGATGTCCCGTACAACACCTCGAAACCCTGCTGGCTCACCTTGTGAATTTCTTATCAGGGAGACGGAAGCCTCCACGATTCTCTTGGTACCATCCTTTCTTATCAGCTCCCAATCAAATCCTCTGCTGGACTTCCTGGTGGTGTATACCTTGTTGAATGTTTGAAACACCTTCCTGGCATTCTCTTTGTCCATGTACTGCCTGTTGTTCATACCTATCATCTCATCTCTGGTGCATCCCATGATTCCGCACATGGAATCATTGAAGAAGGTATAGTTGCCGGCAAGGTCAACCTCATAGTGGCCATCTGTGATGTTTTCCAGGATGGTTCGGTATTTCTTCTCACTTTCCCGCAGCTTCTCCTCCGCCAGCTTGCGCTCGGAGATGTCCCTCGCCATGCCCATAGCGCCTATGATTTCCCCATCTATTTCTATAGGGGATGAGGTGATCTCTACCGGAAGAAGCTCACCGTTCTTGGTGATAATCCTGGTCTCATAGGTATCTGTTTCCCCCCTGAGCACCTTTTTGAAGACATCGGCCATGCGCGGGATCTCTTCCTCAGGAAGGATGAGAGTGGCATACTCGCCAATGAGCTCATCCCTGCTGTAACCGCACATTTCTTCAGCCTTCCTGTTGCCTGAGGTAAATTTAGTTTGCAAGTCCATCGTAAATATTCCGTCTGTAGCGCTCTCAAATAGACTTCTGTATTGCTCTTCACTTTTCTGCAGTTTCTCCTGCGCCTGCTTGCGCTCGGTGATGTCCATGACAATACCTCGAAAACCTGTTGGCTGACCTTGTGGATCCGTTATCAGTGATACCGAGGCTGAAACGGCTAGCTTCGTGCCGTCCTTTCTTATGATTTCAAACTCAAATTCTCTGGCAGGCTGCCCGGTGGTATATACTTCGCCAAATCTTTCCAACACCTTCTTGGCAGTCTCTTTATCCATGTAGTCCCTGTTGTTCATAGCCAGCAGTTCATCTCTGGAATATCCTGTCTCAATGCATATGGTTTTGTTGACGAAAGTAAAGTTGCCGGCAAGGTCAACTTCATAATAGCCCCCTACGACGTTTTCCAGGATGGTTTGGTATTTTTGCTCGCTGTGCTGTAGCTCCTCCTCCACCTTCTTCCGCTCGGTTTTCTCTTGCCTCAGCGCAGTTACTTCGTGGCGCAGCCGTTCTATTTCTTCAGCAAGCTGCTCTTTCGCCTTATCTGCTACTTTTATTTTGCCGCCTCCTTCCCACTTTGCCTTTCCATGTTTGTTAGCTACTCATCGTGCGCATCTACCGCCAAACGTTATTGCCGTTAGCCCCGGCCGTTCCGGCTTTGTTTTTTTGCCGAGCGACCACAGGCAATTCTATGATGAAGGTGGCTCCCTTTCCCAGTGTGCTCTCGGCATATATCTTGCCATTATGGCTGTTAATAATCCCTTGACAAATGCTCAGGCCAAGCCCCGTTCCTTCGCCCGCCTTTCTGGTAGTAAAGAAGGGGTTAAATATCCTCTTCAGATTTTTGTGCGGTATCCCCGGGCCATCATCCTCAAGGGATATCCGAATGGTGTCATCTAACGCCTCTGTTTTGACCGAGAATCTACCTCCGCCATGGGCTGCTCTCATCGCCGTCCTGGCGTTCAGCATTATATTAAGGAACACCTGCTGGAGTTGACCGGGGTCTGCCATGGTTTGTGGCAGGTGTGGGTCAAGTTGGGCGGTAATCTTTATGTTACCGGTCGTCATTTCATAGCTTTGCAGGTTGGTGGTGTCTTCTATCAGCTTGTTAATATCAGTGTATACTATCTCTGGCTTCTGGTGGCGGGCAAAATTAAGCAGCCTGCCGGCAATACTGGCTACCCGTTTCCCTTCATTATTGATGATCGTTGCATATTCTTTGGCATCCTCGGGGAGGTCTTTATGCGCTAGCATCTCAGCAAACCCGATAACACTGGTGAGGGGATTATTTATCTCGTGCACGATGCCTGACGCCATCTCGCCAACAACGCTCAAACGGCTGGCTAACTGAGCCCTTTGCTGCAACTCGTCTTTCTCTTTCTCCATCTGCTTGCGCTCGGTGATGTCCCGCATAACACCTCGGAATCCTGTTGGCTTACCTTGTGCATTCCTTACCAGCGCCACGGAACCTTCAACGATTATCTTCGTGCCATCCTTTTTTATGAATCCCCAATCAAATCCTTGGGCAGGCTTTCCGGTGGTGTATACCTTGTTGAATGTTTGGTATGTCTTCCTGGCGTTCTTTTTGTCCATGAACTTCCTGTTGTTCATACCCATTATTTCTTTTTTGGAATAGCCCAGGATTTTGCATGCGGAATCGTTGAAGAAGATCAAATTGCCGGCAAGGTCAACCTCATAATAGCCTTCTGTCATGTTTTCCAGGATCGTTCGGTATTTCTTCTCACTTTCCCGCAAGTTCTCCTCTGCCTGCTTTTCCTCGGTAATGTCCTTGGCATTGTATTGTATCTCGACGATGTTTCCGTCTTTCTTAACTACACTGGCACTTGCCAATAAGTGGCTGATATCACCTGTCTTTGAAAGACCCCTCAGGTGATAGCGGGGAGTAAGCCCGTCGAGGATGTCTTTCCAGAACTGGATATATTTGGGGGTGTCTTCTGGATAAGCGATCTTCAATATGCTTTGTCCTATCAATTCCTTTTTTGAATAACTGGAAAACCTTTCCACCTCTTTGTTAACGTGCAATATCCATCCTTCTGTGTCTGTTGTTATGATCAGTTCATTTGCGCTTTCAAACAGGTCCTCAAAGCGCGTTCTGGCTTCTTCTGATTCCTGCTCCGCCAGTTTGCGCTCGGTGATGTCGGTCATCGTTCCGCGTACCCCGACTACGCCGTCTCCGGCAAAGATTGGTCGGTTGGAAGTGCCCATCCAGTGGATTTCGCCAGACTTGGTATGAAACCGATACTCACCTTCCGTGCTATGGCCGGAAAGCGTACGCTCAAAACCCTCTATGGCACGTGGCAAATCTTCCTCATAGAAGAACTCAGCAAAAGAGCGTCCCATGATTTCTGAGGGACTGTATCCGATCAACCACTCTATCACCGGGCTGACATAGGTTACATTTCCATCCTGGTCAACGGTGTAGATGGCATCGTTTATCTCCTCTGTCAACTGACGATACTTCTCCTCGCTTTCCCGCAGGACCTCCTCCGCCTGTCTGCGCTCGGTGACATCCCGGATAACACCTCGAAATCCTATCGGCTTGCCTTCTGCATTTCTCATTAAAGAAATGGAAGCTTCAAGGAATCTCTTCGTGCCATCCTTTATTATGGTCTCCCAATCAATCCCTGTGGCAGGCTTCCCGGTCCTGTATACTTTATTGAACGCTTGATACACCTTTCTGGCATTCTTCTTGTCCATATACTGCCTGTTGTTCATACCCATCATCTCATCTTGGGGATATCCCAGGATTTGGCACATGGAATCGTTGAAGAAGGTAAAGTTGCCGGCAAGGTCAACCTGATAATAGCCTTCTGTCATGGTTTCCAGGATGGTTCGGTATTTTTCCTCGCTTTCCCGCAGGGTCTGTTCTCCCTGCTTGCGCTCGGTGATGTCCCTCGCCATGCCCATAGTGCCTATGATTTTCCCATTTATTTCTATAGGGGATGAAGTGACCTCTACCGGAATAAGGTCACCGTTCTTGGTGATAATCCTGGTCTCATAGGTATCTGTTTCCCCCCTGAGTACCTTTTTGAAGGCGTCCGCCATGCGCGGGATCTCTTCCTCAGGAAGGATGAGAGTGGCATACTCCCCAAGGAGCTCATCCCTGCTGTAACCGCACATTTCTTCAGCCTTCCTGTTGCCTGAGGTAAATTTAGTTTGCAAGTCCATCGTAAATATTCCGTCTGTAGCGCTCTCAAATAGACTTCTGTATTGCTCTTCACTTTTCTGCAGTTTCTCCTGTGCCTGCTTGCGCTCGGTGATGTCCCTCGCCATAGCCAACATGCCTGCGATTTCCCCGTCCTTTCTTATTATAGACGTCGCACTGATCTCAAGCGGGACCAACTTACCGCTCTTACCCTTGATGTCAACCTCAAAGGTAGCTGGCTTGCCTTTGATTATCTCTTGGAAGATGTTCTCCAAGCGCGGGAGCTCTTTTCTGGAGATCAGGCTGGTGAAAGACTTTCCAATCAGTTCCTCTCTGTTATAACCGCATATCTCTTCAGCCTTCCTGTTACCCGAGGTAAATCTGCCCCGCATATCTGTGGTATATACTGCGTCTGTAGCGCGCTCAAACAGATTTCTGTATTCTTCTTCAGATTGACGCAGCGCCTCCTCCGCCTTCCTCTGCTCGGTGATGTCCCGGACAACACCTCGAAAACCTGTGGGCTCACCCTTTGAATCCGTCATCAGGGATATGGAAACTGAAATGAATAGCTTCGTACCGTCCTTTCTTATGATTTCAAAATCAAATCCTCTGGCAGGCTGCCCGGTGGTGTATACTTCGGCATATCTTTCCAACACCTTCCTGGCAGTCTGTTCATCCATGTAGTCCCTGTTGTTCATACCCATCATCTCATCTCTGGAATACCCGATGTTATGGCATATCGAATTATTGACGAAGGTAAAGTTGCCGGCAAGGTCAACTTCATAATAGCCCTCTATGACGCTTTCGAGGATGGTTCGGTATTTTCCCTCACTTCGCCGCAGCGTCTCCTCCGCCTTCTTCTGCTCGGTGATGTCACTGAGAAGACCTCGAAACCCTATCGGCTTGCCTTGTGAATCCGTTATCAGTGATACCGAGGATGAAATGGATAGCTTCGTGCCATCCTTTCTTATGGACTCCCAATCAGCTCTTGGGCAAGGTTTACCGGTGCGGTATACTTCATTGAATATTCGATAGACCTTCCTGGCATTCTCTTCGTCCATGTACTTCCTGTTGTTCATACCCATCATTTCATCTCTGGTGTATCCCAGGATTTGGCACGACGAATCGTTGAAGAAGGCAAGGTTGCCGGCAAGGTCAATCTCATAATAGCCTTCCGTCATGTTTTCCAGGATGGTTCGGTATTTCTTCTCACTCTCCCGCAGCCTCTCCTCCGCCTGCTTTTCCTCGGTAATGTCCTTGGCATTGTATTGTATTTCAACGATGTTTCCGTCTTTTTTAATTGCATTGCCACTTGCCAGTAAGTTGCTGACATTACCTGTCTTTGAAATAGTCCTCAGTTCATAGTGAGGACTAAGCCCGTTGAGGATGTCTTGCCAGAACTGGACATATTTGTCTCTATCTTCTGGATAGGCGATCTCCAATATGCTCTTTCCTATCAATTCCTTTTTTGAATGACCGGAAAGCTTTTCCACCTCTTTGTTAAGCCGCAATATCCATCCTTCTACGTCTGTTGTTATGATTAGTTCGTTTGCGGTTTCAAACAGAGTCTCAAAGCGTGTTTTGGCTTCTTGTAATGCCTCTTCCGACCGCTTGCGGTTGGTGATGTCATGCCTGAGGTCGACGAATTTTGTTATCTCCCCATTTTCATCAAATACCGGGGAGGTTCTTATAGAAAAGTACCTGTCGAATCTCTTTTCATACCGGTCGATTGATGCTGCCTTTTTGGTTTTTAATGATTGCCTGCAAGGACAATATTCGGGGAGATTATCTGCACCGCTGATGACTTTGTAGCACTTTCTCCCGATGACTTCCTCTCTGCTCTTGTTAAGAAGAGCCAACCCTTTAGCGTTTATGTTTTCTATGTTGTAGTCCTTGTCAATTATCAGCATGACGTCTTCCAAGGAGTTGAACGAATGGCGCCAATCTTCCTCCAATTTTCGTAACATGTCCTCCCACTGTTTGCGTTCGGTGACATCACGGAATATTCCTTGAAGTAACTTTTTGCCCCTGAGTTCAATGACATTGGCTTTGATTGCAACCTCTTTAATCTCTCCCTTCTTGGTGATGACCTGCGTTTCCACAACCTTCCCTTCCTTTTCTCCGAGATGCTGTTTGAACGTCCTGGTAACGTCTCCATTCGTTTTTTGCCGAGGATGGAGAATCCGCTGATGTTGTCCAAGAAACTCTGATTTCTTTCTGCCCACCAATTTACATGCTGCCTGGTTGCAGTCAACTAATATGCCGGTTTCGGCGTCGGCTATGAAGATAGCATCCAACACCTGTTCGAATTGCGTTCTATACTTTTCTTCAGATTCTTCAAGTGTCTTTTCCACCCGCTTCCACTCGGTGATGTCGCGCATATTGGAGACAAACCCGTTGAGAGCGGGATTGTCGAGTCGGTTGACGCCAGTGCCCTCGATCACTCGCCATGTGCCGTCTTTGTGTTTACATCGACACTCCACGATTATCGGCACATTGGGCTTTTGAAATGCCTCTTCGAAACCTCTGGCAACTTCTTGAAGGTCGTCGGGATGAACCACATCAATGCTGGGCCTGCCGACTAATTCTTCAGGCCGATATCCCAGTATTTGCTGAACTGACGGGCTTACATAACGAATAATACCTTGTGAATCAACGACCTGAATAATGTCTGACGAGTTTTGTAGCAGAGCCCGAAAGTTTTCTTCGCTCCGCCGCAGTGCTTCCTCCGCCTGCTTGCGTTCGGTAATGTCTTCGAGGAAAGCGCCTATTCCTGCAGGATTTCCCTGCCCGTCCCTTATTAACCACGCACTCAGTGATACAGGGAATATCGTTCCATCCTTTCTAATGTATTCCTTTTCAAAAGTCCCGTACCCTTCAGACATGAAATCCTTCATCGCCTGTGCTTCATGCTTGTGCCATTTCTTTGGGGTCAGCTCCCGGAAATTAGTGCCTTCAAGTTCTTTTAGCGTGTAACCAACCATATCCTGATAATCTTGATCGACATCAACGATCTCACCATCCAGCGTGGTAATGGCAATACCATGTGGATTTGAATCAAATAGGGTTCTATACTTCTGGTCAGTTTCCCGCACTGCTGCCTCCGCCTTCTTACGCCTGGTGACCTCAGCAGTCAGTTCCTGTTTTTTTATTGTAGTTTCTGCAGTTCGCTCATTAACGCGCATTTCTAACTCCTTGTGAGCTTCTGGTAATCTTTCCTCGGCCGCTTGCGCTCACTGTATTCATCAGCCAGTTCTAAGGCATTTGAAACGTGCTGGGCGAGGTTCACCACCGATGGGATGAAATGTTCGGCCAATTCGGTGGAGGAGATGCCGAAGGCCCCGGTGATGTTTCCATGCCGCCTCAACGGCGTCAGGATGCACGCCCTGTTCTCGGCGCCCAGGCTGTTTGATATCGAGTCAGCTAGCCGCTGTGGAAACAATTCGGCAATTATGTCACTAACCTTAACCTCGACTGTTTTCCCCTCTCTGGCGACCTGACTGAACATGCTTGACCTGTTCAGGTCGATCCTGTACCTTTTGGCCCGGACTCCAGCCGTCCTCTGCGCGGCCTCAAGCTCCCCGGCAGGAAATCCTGCTTCCATGAGCCTGAACTTCGCTCCATCATCCGCCAACAGCAGGATGCTCACCCTGTAGCGTTTCGACTTTGCAAACTCCTCCCTCAGGGTTCTGTAAGTCTCAGCCTCGTCCGGCAAGCCATGTATCTTCGCCGACACCTTCTCCGTGAAGTGGGTAATATCAATCGGGTCATGCCGCGGTTTGTCTATCCCTTCCCTTTTCTCCTTCATCCTATTTTCCAATCCCTCCGCTTTGGACTATTCGTGGTCCTCTAAACCCCCTCCATCGTCTCCTGGCCGTGTAGTGTTACCTCCCTCCACAGCCTCTTGATAGAGTTCCTGTAATTTGAACAATTCAAGCGATTCTCTCCTTGACAGTCTTCTCTTTTGCTCAAGGTAGAACAAGCGCCGCAGTTCTTCCCGCGGCAATGTGGCTATCGTTCTCTTCCTTTCCATGTGTCTCCTTTTGCTGTTTACCTCACTAATTAGCTATATTTTTCTATGCACAGTGTAAGGTGTCCTCGTTACTGTGCAAATCCCCAGTTGGTACTGTTTTGAACGGTATTTTAGTCCCGTATGACTGAAGCCTATTGTTGTTGGTAGCTATCAGCTATCAGCTTTCAGTTATCAGGCATTAGCTGAGCGCTGACTGCTGATTGCTTTGTGATTTTTGAATTTTGACTTTCCGTGAGATTGCCACGCTTCGCTCGCAATGACAAAAAAGGGGTTAGCAATGACAGGTAGGGGGGCGAGCAATGACAAAAAAAAGCCTCGCAATGACCGCCTTACGTCATTGCGAGGCAGAGTATGGAAATGGGCTTGGTGATCAGACCTCGATTTTCCCTTCCTTCATCGTGTCGGTGGGTTTAAACACTCCTACGTTAAATCTCTGGGCAAGAGCTTCACATCTCTTGACCAATTCAGGATATCCTATGCCCTTTGCAAGCTGGAAGGGTCCGAAGCCACCTCCTCCATTGACTATTGCGTTATCAATATCGGAGGCGCTCTTTGCCACTCCCTCGTCAAGCAGTTTCGTTGCTTCATTTACCTGTAAGGCAATGAGGTCGTTCAAACCGAACTCTTTAGTAGCCTTTGAAGTATCTATTGTGGGTCTACCTGCCGACCAATCATAGAAGCCCTTTCCGGTCTTTTTCCCAAGTTCACCTGCGTTGACCTTCTGTTCAAGTGCTGTTCCTCTATAATCCGGAGAAAGCCCATCGTGGAGGTACTTGAGTGAGTGATAAGCGATGTCAATTCCTACGAAATCCAGCAGCTCATAAGGAGCCATAGGCATCATTGCTTTGAAGGCGCCATCGAACTCCTCCGGGGATACAAGTTTTTTCTCCAGTATTAGCTCAAGCAAGAGCATGACAGGGGCATTTACTCTGTTATAAATGAATGAAGGCGAGTCTTTCTCAACTCTGACCGGAGCTTTGCCCATGTTCTTCGCCAAGTCATAGGTGACCTGCATGGTATCCTCGCTTGTCTTTTCTCCCTTTGTCACCTCAACGAGCTTCATCCTGACGGCAGGGTTAAAGAAATGCATCCCGACAACCTTTTCAGGCCTGTTCGTCGCTTTTGCTATCTCGGTGATGCTCATATTCGAGGTGTTTGATGCAAGAACGGCATCTGCTGGTGCAAACTTATCCAGCTCCTTGTAAACTGATTTTTTAATATCCATAACCTCGGGAACTGCTTCAATTACAAGGTCAGCATCTTTAACCGCCTCCTCTATGCTAACAGTTGTTGAGAGCCTGTTTAGCATCTCGTCCCTTTGTTCTGCGGTTATCTTTCCCTTGGCGACAAAAAATTGCTCCAGGCTGTTCTTAATCCCCTGGACACCTTTGTCAACAAACCTCTGCTCGATATCTCTCAGAGCTACCTTGTAGCCCTTCATCAGTGCGACCTGGGCGATCCCATGCCCCATATCTCCGGCACCCATTACCGCTATCTTTTTAATTTCTTCGACCTTCATTCTGACCTCCTTCTTAATTTATTCTGTTTATTCCCCCTTAAATTGGGCCTCTCTCTTCTCCAGAAATGCTGTTATCCCCTCTGTGGCATCCTTTGAGCTTGACACCATGTCGAGGTTTTTCCCTTCGACCTTCAGTCCTTCATCAATAGATGTTTCGAGTCCTTTGGTGACTGATTCGAGAATAGCCTTAACGGCAAGCGGCGCCTGCTTTGCCAATCTGTGGGCAAGCTCCTTAGCATCATTCATTAGTTCCCCCGGTTGGGAGACTTTGGTAATAAGCCCTATATCCAGCGCTTCAGGAGCAAGTATTCTCTTTCCGAAGACGAGCATATCCAGTGCCCTTGTTTTTCCGATTAATCTGGGCATTCTCTGTGTGCCGCCCCAGCCAGGAATGATGCCGAGGTTGACTTCAGGGCAGCCGATCTTAGCCTTCTCAGTATTAACCATAACTCTGAAATGGCAGGCCATCGCTAGCTCGCAGCCGCCGCCCAAGGCATAGCCATTGAGCGCGGCGACCACAGGCTTGGGATATCTTTCAATTCGAGTCCATAGCGCTCGCCCCTTGTTTCCAATCTCTTTTGCCCTTGCTGCCTCAGTGACATCAAAACCGGCTGAGAATCCCTTCTCGCCAGCACCGGTGATAATCAATGCCCGTACTTCCTTATCTTCCTCGAATTGGTCCAGTGCTTTTTCGACGTCCACGAGCAGTGCCCAATTTACCGAATTAGCTGGCGGTCGATTCAAAGTGATTATCCCGATGTTGCCTTCCTTCTCCGCAATTACAGTTTCATAAGCCATCCTATCCCTCCTTCATAGTTTCTTGTTCATCATGGCAAAACACAACCTTCCCGATAACCCCCTTTCTGGATGTCAGATTTCAAGCTATTATATCCTTTCAATTATGGTTGCAGCACCCTGTCCGCCACCAACACAAGGCGTGGCAAGACCAAATCTCCCTCCTTCCACACCCAGTATCCTGGCCAATGTTCCTACAAGCCTTGTTCCGGTAGCACCAAGTGGATGACCAATTGCAACAGCTCCACCCTTTACATTCACTTTGTCAGGGTCTATTCCTAACTCTTTTATGGCGTTGATTGTTACGATGGCAAACGCCTCGTTGATTTCCCAGAAATCAATATCCTTGACCTCCATCCCGGCATGCTTCAGAGCCATTCTGCTTGCTGGAATTGGGCCCAATCCCATGACACTCGGGTCAACGCCAGCCCATCCCATGGAGATAATTTTAGCTAGAGGTTTAAGCCCAGATGCCTTTGCCTTTTTGCTTGACATCAATATCATCATGGTTGCGGCGGCGTTTAATGGAGAGGAATTCCCCGGGGTTATGCTCCCGTCTGGTTTAAAAGACGGCTGCAATTGGGCAAGAGCTTCCATAGTTGTGTTGGCCCTGATGCTCACATCGTGGTCAATGACCTGCTTTGTGCCGTCTGGCATTGTCACCTCGACGGGCATTATTTCCCCTTTAAAAAATCCCTCTTCCAGTGCCTTGGCTGCCTTTTGATGACTTCTAAGCGCCCATTTGTCCATATCCTCCCTGGTGAAGTCCGTCTGCTCGAACAACTTTTCCGCGGTAAGCCCCATATTATATGTCGTCATTATCTCGTATTTGGCATACTCTGGTTCTGAAAACAATTTTGGATTTGGCTCCACTCTTATTTTGCTGGGGTCAATCCCAGGCCCCGGCATGGGATTGTGTGTCATGTGTTCAATCCCACCGGCAATGACGATGTCTGAATATCCAAGCATTATCTCCATGGCACCTTGATGTATGGTGGACATCGCCGAGGCGCACTGCCTGTCGATTTGCTGAGCCGGAACGTTGAATGGCAATCCTGCCAGAAATACAATGTTCCTTCCTCCATAGAGCCACTGTTCGCCGAAGGGGAAGGCAGTTCCGGTTAGCACGTCGTTGATTTCCTCTGGCTTAATTCGGGTTCTTTCAATAAGTTTTTTTATCAACATCGCGGCAACATCGTCCATCCTCAAGCTATTGAACACATCCCTTTCTGGCTCCCTTGGTCGCGACCTTGAAAATGGTGACCTTAGATAATCAACCACTACTGCTTCTTCCACTGAAAGTACCTCCTTTAGATTTTTAAAGACCCAGTTACGGTATCGGCCCGATTATATAGCTAGACATGGTTAATGTCAATGAAAAAAGAAACCCCGAACAAAATCAAAAATCAAAGATAAAAAATCAAAATGACAATTCAGAAGCTATCAGCTATCAGCCTTCACATATCAGCTGAGCGATGACTGCTGATTACTGACTGTTTTTCCATTTTTGCTCTGTCATTTTGCATTTTGATTTTTAACTTTTGACTTGTTTTGAGATTGCCGCGCTTCGCTCGCAATGACAGGTAGAGAGGGCGAGCAATGACACTTCTTCTGTCATTGCGAGGAGCGGCAGCGGTTGCGAGGCGTAGCCGAAGCAAACTCGGAGCAACAGATTCCTCATTTCATTCGGAACAAGCTCCGCAATCCCGTTGCCCTTACGTTATTGCGAGGCATGCTCTCCTTTTGTAGTGCGACCCTTCAGGGTCGTGCGCACGAGGCTAAAGCCTCGCACTACATTTCTAAACTTTGCTCTGTCATTTTGCTTTTTGATTTTTGCCTTTTGACTTGTTTTGAGCTTTCAGCCTTCAGCCATTAGCTGAGTGCTGACTGCTGATTACTGACTGCTTTTGCCCTTTGACTTTCCGTGAGTTGGCGGCGGCATTATAC
>Ga0307428_1001377_pt1 | contig 12446 bp, 10 predicted proteins | sample SalMarWE160240MG_FD_202161 | JGI IMG/M metagenome (GOLD analysis project Ga0307428, IMG submission 202161) | Salt marsh sediment microbial communities from the Plum Island Ecosystem LTER, Massachusetts, United States - WE1603-240 | ecosystem: Environmental > Aquatic > Marine > Intertidal zone >...
CTATTCTCTCCCGCCTGGCCGATGTGCCCATAAAGCAGGGCATTGCCGTTACCGGCTCGGTTAACCAGAAGGGGGAGGTGCAGGCTATCGGGGGCATCAACGAGAAGATTGAGGGCTTCTTTGAGGTCTGCCGGGCTAAGGGCCTAAACGGGGAACAGGGAGTCCTTATCCCCGCCTCTAACGTTAGGAACTTGATGCTGAAGGAAGAGGTGGCGGCGGCGGTCAAGGAGGGTAAGTTCCATGTCTATCCGGTGAGCACCATTGACCAGGGAATAGAGGTGCTTAGCGGCGTGAAGGCGGGCAAGCGACGCAAAGACGGCAGCTTTGAGCCGAGCTCCATTAACGGCCGGGTGCAGAAGCGCCTGGCCTCTCTGGCGGAGAAGCTGAGGGATTTTACCAAGGGCGAGGAGAAGGAAGAGAAGGCCAAGGGTAACAGTAAGGGTGGTGGTAAGTGAGATAGAGCCGCTGTTGGCTTAGTCCCAGCAGTACCTGGCTACCGGGGCCTCCGGGTCGGCGGTCCACTCCTGAGCCGCGCCGTTATATAACTTTGCATTGGTGTATCCCAGCATCTCCCGCAGGACAAAGCACCAGGTGCTGCCATACCCGCCGACACCGCAGTAGAAAATGATTTCCCGGGACTTATCCCTGCCCAATACGCCGGAAGCCATGGCTTTTATTTCCTCGATATTCTTGTAGGTTCCTTCTTCCGTCCAGATCCAGGGGGTGGGCAGGCAGGTGGCCGTCGGGATATGGCCGGCTTTTTGGGAAAAGGGGTTCTGGATTACCCCGAAGAACTCGTCGGGGGTTCTGGCATCAACGATGATTGATTTTCCCAGCTTCTTTTCAACATAGGTTTTGGTGATAAACATTTCCTCGTTTATTTTGCCCTTATAGGCTACTTTTTCGGGCGTGACCGGTTTATCGGATACCGCTCTTTTTTCTTTCAGCCACTTGTTATAGCCGCCGTCGAGAACAGCTACGTTTTTGACCCCGGTATAAAGGAGCGTATAGGCCACCCTGGGGGCATCGGCGAGGTCAAAGGGGGTATCGGTTTTATTAACCACCACTACCCTGGAGTCACTCTTTATGCCGGCGGCGCCAATGGCATTAAACAACTCGTCGGCTTCGGGTAGCTCCAGAAGCAGCCCATTCTTTTCTATTGCCCATGATGAGAAGGGGGAGTTTACCGCCCCGGCAATGTGACCGTCTTTGTATTCGTCGCTGTTTCTGATGTCGATTGCCACCAGTCCCGGCCGGGTAATATTCTCCGCCAGCCATTTAGTTGTAACCAGAGGGGTAATGGTTCTCATTTGCTTTCTCCCTTAATCGCTCTTCTTTTGCCACCGGTGATACGGTACTGCCCCAGATAGCTGGCCTGCACGAAGGAATGCTCGAAGTCGGGGGCGCTGGCCAGCTCAATATAGCGGACGCGGGAGGTCAGCGCCTGGGCCTGAGCCCGCTGTTTAACTGAAATCAGGGCCAGCTTGGCCCCCATGCCGGCGGCGTTACCGGCTTGAAGGAAGCGGGCTAGCGGCAGTGAGGGCAGCATGCCGATTTCTATGGCGCTGGCGACGTTGATGTAGGTGCCGAAGGCACCGGCAATGATTACCTGTTTTATTTCTTCTTCCGTTACGCCGCTCGTCTCCAGCAGCGCCTGGATACCGCTGCGGATGGCGGCTTTAGCCAGTTGCAGTTCCCTAACATCCTTCTGGGTGATGGTTATAGCCGGCTGGCCTTTACGTTCTTCCTTGCTAACCAGGATAAACTGGCGCTGCCCCCGGTAGCTGCGGACGCGGGGGTGGTCAGCATTCAGGCGGCCGCCTTCGTCGGCGGCTTTGGACAGGTAAAGCTGGGCCAGGGTATCTAGAATGCCTGAGCCGCAGATGCCTACCGGCGGCGCTTCGCCTATGGTCTGGTAGCGGACTTTATCACCGCTTATCTGCAGGCGCTCGATAGCTCCTTCCGCCGCCCGCATACCGTACTTGATATGGCCGCCTTCAAAGGCGGGGCCGGAGGCGCAGGAGGTGGTGACGATATTGCCGTTATGGATCAGGGAGACTTCGGTATTGGTACCGATGTCCAGAGCCACTATGGGGCCTTTTTTCTGCCCGACGCCGGTGGCCAGCAGCATGGCGGTATGGTCGGCGCCGACGAAACCGGCGATATTTGGCAGCAGGTGCACGTAGGCGCCGGGAGCAAAGTCTAAGCTTAAATTACGGGCTTTAATATCCAGAGCCCGGCTGACCGCCGGAATAAAGGGGGCCAGAGCCAGCTGCCTTACCGGCAGGCCGAGGAAGAGGTGGTGCATGGCGGTATTGCCGACGACTACCGCCTCGACAATTTCCTCAGGTTTGGCGCTAACCTCGGCACAGAGGTCGGCGCCCAGCCGGCTGATGGCTTCCGCCGCCAGCTGCTGTATCTGTGCTCTCTCTTCCTCCGAATGCACCGCCCCGTTAATGCGGCTGATAATGTCTTCGCCGTGGCTTATCTGGGGGTTCATCACCCCCCTGGCGGCCAGGGTCTTGCCGTCGCTTAAATTCATAAGATAGCCGGCAATCTTGGTGGTGCCCAGGTCTATGGCCAGCCCCAGGGGGTGGCTTTTAGGGGGCAGCAGGGCTATCACTTCGCCGTTGCGGACGGCTGCCTGGCACTGCCATTTCCACGACCTTAATTGGTCGGAGGTGACGCGCAGGACACCGATATCAACGCTGTTGCACTTTAGCTTGTGTTTCTGGTTGAGCGTCTGGAGCAGGCTATCGGCATCGGCCTGCGGTGATTCCAGTGAGGGTATAGCCAGTTTGATAGGGTAGGCCTTAACCGAAGCTTGAGGGCGGACGGTTACCTCCTGCCCCTCCACCTGGAGGCGCTGTGGGGTGGTCATTGATTCGGCGGGCACGTTTACCTTGACATCGGTGCGGGGATGGGTCTGGCAGGCGAGACGCCAGCCAGCTTTCAGCTCCTGGGGGGAGAAGGTTTCCAGTTCGCCGGGGGTCGGTTTGGAGACAGTGCCGCTCAAGACCTGCACCTTGCAGGAGTGGCAGGTCCCCTTGCCGCCGCAGATGCTGCTTATGCCGACACCGAGCTTACGGGCACAGGCCAGCAGGGATTCTTTTTTCTGGCATTCTCCTCTTCTGCCTACCGGCTCAAAATCAATTTTACAGGTGGTCATTTTTTCTGGTTCACTCCTTTATTTTATAGGGGCAGGTCTCCCTGAGGCTGCAGCGGGCGCAGACCTGGGCCTGTGTCCACCGGGTCATCCTGGGGCCGATACCGATGACCATGGAGACCGACTTGCGGGGGACCAGTATTCCCGAATGGGTGAGGCTAACCCCGATTTCATGGGCTTGGGACAGTTCCATTAAATTCCATTGTTCGGTCATGGAGAAACCGGGCATACCCGGGTTGACCGGGCTGCTTATCTCATAGCCCCGCGAGGCAACCTCAGCGGCGATAGGCTTGAGGGCTTCTGGAATCAGCGTGTCTACGGCGGCGCTGCCGATGCCATCCAGGAGCATGCCTCGCAGAGCCTGGCCGCTTTTAGTGTAGTCGCTGGCTTGTTTTTCCAGCCTGGGGCCGATGGTGCCGATGAGGACCATGATTTCTTTCGCCTCCGGGAAGAGGGCCGGCAGTGCCGGGCCGTGTACCGCTTTACCGCCCTCCAGCGATATCTGGTCGCTAGCCATCCCGGTTACCGGGTAGTATTCATAAGTCACTGCCGTCTCCAGGAGACGCTCACTATCTATGCTGGCCAGCAATTCCTGAGTCAGGTTTTTTATCTCAGGCCGGACCCTGGCTTTCCCACCCAGTCCCTGCCGGCGCAGCACTGCCCCGGTCTTTAAGTTCAGTGGGATATCACGGATTACCGGCATATTTTCTCCCTGTGAGTGCCTATTTATAGATGCCGTACTCCTTGGTGAAATCAATCATGGCCTTTATGTTTTCCGGCTTGACATCGTCGGCGGCAACCCCGTTGGCCGCGATATAGCCGCCGCCCGGGGCGCAGGTATCGATAAGGTTCTTGACGTAGTCTTTCACCTGCTGGGGAGTGCCGATGCTTAGCAGGTCGGTAGGAACATTGCCGCCGATGCAGGCGACCTGGCCGATTGTTTTCTTGGCCTTGGCCATGTCGGTAGCGTCGAAGGTCCAGAAAGTGGTGCCTTTGGCTACCTTCGACAAAGGGCACCGGGACACAGCCTTCGTTAATCATGCCCATGAGCAGCTTTTTAAAGCAGGGCCAGTAGAATTTCTTGAACTGGGCATCGGAGAGGAAGCCATCGGCGCCTTTGTGGAGGGGTATCATAACCAGTGGATTGCCCGCCGTCTGTGTTGCCGATACACCCATATCAATCATTAAGGGCGTTATTGCCTCCATGGCTTCGATGACCTTGTCAGGTTGGCGGTAGATATCCACCATTATCCCCTTGGTGCCCCTGAGGGTGTCGCCGATTACGTCGAAAGGCACCTTGCTAAATCCGCCGGCGCTGTCGGGAAAGCCCAGTGATGCCATCTCATTACTGAAGGCACCCACAGCCCCCGCCCATTTAAGGGCTTCACTGCCGGCCTCGAGGAGGGTTTTGTAGGCTTCCTGAACTGGGGGAAGGCCGTAGGGTATGAGATTGGGGCCGACGAAGACGATTTCCTGGATGTTGGCCAGATTGGGCAGCATCTTGAAGCCGTCCAGCTTGCCGAATATGCGTGGTAAGTAGGTAGCGGTGAAGAAATAGGATGGGTCCTTAATGAGGTCATCGTATTCATCAGCCATCATGTATTCTGCTTCAAGGCACTGGTATGTGCTGTTAGGTGAGACTCCGTGGCCGGGCCTGGCGTATAGCTTGTAGTCAAGGATATCGAAGACCCGGCCGGGGGTGGCGATACCGATGCCGGGGTTCACGTCCGGCTCAAAGTCCAGGGTGTATTTTTTGCTGGCCTTGGCCAGCTTGTCGTAGTCATACATGGCTTCCTGAGGGGTTATTCCGTCGTAAAAAGCGGGAAAGAAACTGAGTATCGGAATGACCGGCACCCTGTCCGGCAATTTTTTAAGCTGTATGGCGTCTTTTATCCTGATTACTCTTTCCTTGTACGCCTTCTCGGCCTGGGGGCTCTGGAATTTAAGGCCCTTCCCCTCCGGGCTTTTTGGCGAAAGCCACCGGTTAAACAGCTCCTCCTGTTTTTCTTCGGGGGTTAACTCTTGCCACAGCTTTGTCATTTTAATCTCCTCCGGCGCGTTACGTAATCAAGGGCGCTTATCCGGCTAGGTAACCCCCCAGTTTCCAGGCTATATCTTTGATTTTCCCTGCTGGCTTAAATGCCTATTTGTATACGCCGTATTCTCTGGCGGCGTCAACCATGGCGTGGACGTTTTCCGCCTTGGCCTGGTCGAAGAAGGCGCCGTTGCTCACGATGTAGCCGCCGCCCTTGGCACAGCCGTCGACGATTTTCTTGACATAGTCCTTCACCTGCTGGGGCATGCCCAGGACTAGTAAGTCGGATTGCACGTTGCCCATCAGGCAGCCAACTTTGCCCAGCGTTTTCTTGGCCGCAACTATATCGCTATTGTCGATCATCCAGATAGTCTTACCTTTCGGTAGATCCTGGAAAGTCTCCAGGCGCGTGTTCCAGCTGCCCTCCGCCGCCGGGAAGGGCACGCAGCCCTCCTCGATTAAGCCCATCATGACCTTCCTGAAGGTAGGCCAGTAGAATTTTTCGAACTGGGCATTGGAGAGGAAGCCGTCGGCGCCCTTATGCAGGGGCATAAAGACAAAGGGCTTGCCGTTCATCTTGGCGGCGCCAACCCCCATTTTAATCATCAGCGGAACCAGCCTGTCCATGGCTTCGAGGAGCTTATCGGGGCGGCGGTACATATCCAGCATTATCCCTTTAGTTCCCCTTAAGGTATCGCCGACTACGTCAAAGGGCGCTTTGGTATAGCCGGCGACGATGCCGGCGTAGCCCATAGAGATGGTCTCCATATTCCACTGCATTATAGTCCCCACCCACTTCATTACCTCGTTACCGGCGTCCATAAGCTTCTTCAGGCTTTCCTGGACGGGTGGCACGCCGAAGGGTATGAAGTTATAGGCAACGCCGTACATCTCGAGGATGCCGGTGAAAACCGGTAGCGCCTGGAAGGGGCCCATGGCGCCAAAGACGCGCGGCAGGTAGGTATGGAGAAAATAACCGGTGGGGTCCTCAATCAGGTCGTCATATTCCTCCGGCTTCATGTATTCGCCTTCGTTAGCCTGGTATGAGACATTGGGGGAAACTCCATGGCCGGGCCAGGAATAGAGCTTGTAGTCCATGATTTCGAAGAACTTGCCCGGGCCGGGCATATCGGCACCGAGGTGTCCGTCCGGCTCAAACTCCGTGATGAACTTTTTGTAGGCCGTGTAGAGCTTGTCGTAGTCGTACATCGCGTCCTTAGGGGTTATGCCGGCATTGTAAACGGGGAAAAAGCTGGGAAGCAAAATGATCGGTACCCTGTCCGGCAATTTCTTCATCTGGACAGCGTCTTTTATCCTGGTTATTCTCTCTTTATACGTCTTTTCAGCCTGCGGACTCTGGAACTTAAGGTCTTTGCCTTCGGGGTCCTTCGGCGCCAGCCAACTGGCGAACATCGCTTCTTGCCTCTCGTCTGGCGTCATATCTGCCCATTCTTTTGCCATTTTTATCTCCTTCCGCGCTTTGTCGCTAGAGGAAGCTTAGTTGGCGCCGGTCCATTTCTTGGCCAGATCGACTCCGGCCATGGCGTCTTTGCCGTAGGCGTCGGCGCCGGTATATTTCCTAACCTCTTCGCTCATCTGGCCGCCACCAATCATCACCTTTACATTGTCTCTTAAGCCGGCCTTTTGCATGGCTTCTATGGTTTCTTTCATGGAATCAAAAGCCAGCGCCAGGAACCCGCTTAAGCCGACAATTGGGGCGCCTGTTTCCTTTATCTTATCAACGAACTTCTGCACCGGCACATCCACGCCGAGGTCTATGACCTCGAAGCCGTTGACATCAAGCATGAAGACGACGATGTCCTTGCCGATATCGTGTATATCGCCGGCTACCGTGCCGAAGACAATCTTGGCCAACTTCTTGCTCTCCGCTGCCTTGGTCAGTTTGGGTTTGACCAGTTCGGTTACTGCCTTGAGTATCTCGCCGGAGTAAACCAGGTCGGGTATGAAATACTCGCTATCGGCGAAGCGTTTGCCCACGATTTCCATGCCCTTTCTGGCGTCTTCCAGGATTTTGAGCGGATCTTCGCTGGTATTCAGCCTATCTTTAACAATCTTAAGAGCCTCTTCTTCCTTTAGGTCAGCTAGTGCGTTAACCAGATTTGCGGCCATAGTCTCTTACCTCCTTGAACTATTATTGGGCGCTTTAGTTCGCCAATGTTTGGTGGCGACCTTTTTGTTTACCTCTACGGCACCCCCTTTGGTTTAGTTACTCCAGTCTGCTTGACCTTGAGTAGGGAATTTTTAGGATAGGCTATGTACCAGAAGTGTAGAGTTTTAGCCAAGGATTACATCGGCTCGTCCGGTACATAGAAACGCTAACCATTTTGGACTTTTTGGGGTTGAATGTCAATACTTGCGGCGATGTTCCGGTAACGGCTAGCGTGGCGCCCGGCCCGGCGGAAAAGGGCAGGCTACATCCCTTGAGTGTTATTATAGCCGTGGGGTGGCAGGTCAAGGCTCCACCACGCCTCCGGGTCCTTAACGAAGCCGGGGTCGGAATCCAGCTTTCTGAACGTGCTATTAAAGACCGGCGTGGTAGATATCATTTGCCTGACGAAATCGTGTATATGTATGAACGAGTTATCCTGCTTGGAGAAGGGGCAGCTAGCCAGGCAGATGCCGCAGTCATGACCACCTATTTTCAGCCATTGGTAGAAGCAGTTAGGCGCTTTCTCATAGTATGCCTTGATGCCGGGGTTGTTCCATGGTCCCTGTACCTCCCATGAGGGCTCTGTTTCCATACTGAGGGCATTGGAGGGACAGAACTCGGCGCATTTCTTGCAGGTGCGGCAGAACCGGAATATACCGGCATCTATCGGCTTGGTGGGAGCCAGCGGCAAATCGGTGATTACCTTGAATACCCGCACCAGGGGGCCCCATCTGGGCGAAATCATCCGGTTCAAACGGCTCAGTTCGCCCAGCCCGGCCAGCACGCCGAAGCCGGGGCTGTTGCCCGAGGTGCCCATGTTGCCGTCGGCCAGACACTGGTAGCCCAGCCTGGTTATGAACTGCTGGAGGCGGAGCTGGACTGAGGTGCCCTCGGAATAGCCCATGGATGAGGCGGCAGTGGTTATTGCCGCTGGGGCGGTGGCTATGGTGAGGGGGGACATCCGTATGGTGAAGACAATGACCCATTGCGCCTTATAGGGTATCACCTTCTTCTTTTTATTCTCGTAGGCCTTGTCCACGTCCTCAAATTCCCACTTACGGCCGTCCCAGCCGTCAAATGAGTAGAACAGCTTGCGGGTGTTTTCGTTGAGCTCGACCACGCCTACCGAGGCAGCTCCATAAAGCTTGGCCGCCGCCCGAACCATCCGGGTGTTTTCCTCAGGTGTACCCTCGTAGCGGGGGTACTCAAGCTCGCCGGGTATGCCCGACATGTCAAAGGGAACGGTTATTCCGGGGCCGAGGAAGGCGTGGTCTGTGGTTAAGAGCGAGGTCAGCCAGCCGCCATCGACCAGTGCCTTCTCCCTCAGGCTGAACCCCGGTTCTTGGTTAAATATATTTTGTTTGCTCGTCTCGGCGGCAGCTCCTTCCAGCCTTATGGCGTTATCGGGGCCGACTGCCTGGACAAAGCCATCGTTAAACATGATATTGCTGGAGTCGAAGCGCTTTATCCGGCTCCAGTCAATTTCCACGGTGGGTTTATCGACTTCCTTTATCCACCGGGGCGTTTTCCGCCCCGCCGCCGGCGACGACTTGACCTCGTCAAGGTCACGGTATGACGTAGCGGCTCCGCCGGGGGCGCTGGTACCTCCCAGTCCCAATAGCTTCATCATGGTTTTCCTGCTGAGGGTGGTGTGATAGTTCATAGTTGCTGCCTCCTGTTTGAAGTGGAGTATCTAAAGAGCGGTGAATGGGATGCGCGCCTAGAGGGATTCGAACCCACGACACTCGGTTCCGAAGACCGATGCTCTGTCCGCTGAGCTATAGGCGCCGATAGCATTCTAGAGCCGCCGGGTTTTATTGTCAATTGAAGTAAGTCAGTTTCTGAGGCTGTTGCTTTGGCGGGCGGGTTGTGCCTATACTTGTTTTCGGGAATCATTTATTAGTAAGGGGGTTACTATGGATTACGATGGTTTTCTGGAATTAGCCAAGAACAGGCGAAGCATCCGCCGGTTTAAGCCAGACCCTATACCTGATGAATATGTGGACAAGATTATTGAAGCGGCCCGCTGGGCTCCTTCGGGCTTTAACTCACAGCCGTGGGAGTTTATCGTCATCAAGGATAAGAAATTAAAAGATGATGTTACGGGAATTGTCAGGCGGCCGCGCCCTGCCGGAGCATCGGGATTTTCCAAAATGGAAGAGATGTGTGAGCCCTGGATGAGGCAGAAAATGCAGCCCTGGCTTGACCCGGAAATGGAATACCAGAATGCCCCGGTTTTTATATTGCTGTTTGGCGATACCAGAACGCAGGTGGGGTTGCCCATGGTTGTAAGATATGACTCGCATTTAAGGCAGTCAATTTACACCTCCAGCCTGGCCAATGCTTTTTTGTATATGCTTCTGGCGGCTACGACGCTGGGGCTTGCCAGCCAGTGGGTATCGGTGGTGGCAGCACCTTATAACCATTGCTTATTAAAGAACCTTTTGCACATACCCACCGATATGGAGGTCTACGATATGGTGGCGTTGGGTTATCCCGCTTATAAGTCAAGGCCTAAGCTAATGAGGCCGGTTGACAAGATGATTCATCGTGACTACTTCGGTGAAGAAGATTTCAGGGCTGATGAAGAGGTCAGAGATTTTGTCAAGAGAACCCGGGCCTGGGTCTTCGCCAACCATCGGCGTGGGGTGGATAAGAGTATGTTGGGGTGAGTGGAGGGATTCGAACCCTCGTTCTCCAGGGCCACAACCTGGCGCCTTAGACCACTCGGCTACACTCACCATAGGTAGCAAAACTATTATAGTCAAAAAATGGCTGGCTTTCAATGATTACTTTGGGCTTAGTTCGACTACGGTAACGCCGGCGCCGCCTTCCCCGTAGCCGCCCGGCCGGTAGGAGCTTACCAGGGGGTGCTTGTCCAGTATCTTTCTGACGGTCTGGCGCAGGGTGCCTGTCCCCTTGCCATGGATTATCCTCACCTGGTATAGGCCGGCCATGAAGGCATCGTTGAGGTATTTATCCAGCTTGGGCAGTGCCTCGTCCAGGGTGAGGTGGCGCAGGTGGAGTTCGTCTGAGACTGTCATATCTCTAGCGATTGTAGCACAAGTCGGGGGGTAAACAAATAATTTTTCTAGAGGTCGTTTATCTTCCCACCCTCCCGCCCTACAGAAGTGATACTTCTATCAGTTTCTTTTTTTGGTGGGGGGAAAAGGGGAGGAGTCCGTGCGTTATGTGGGGGAGAAGCCCCGTCAGGGGCTTACCTTAAAAAGGGCTGGCGGGCGGGAATAGATATAAAATGGGGGAGGGGATAACTTCAGGGTTTCCTGTAAAAGATATCCAGGTTTTTGACCTTTTTAACCCCTTTGAGAGATGAGGCCACCGCCAGCAGGATGTTGGCGATAACCTGTTTGGGGAAGGTGGTCAAGACGATGGGAGCGTGGTTTATATAGAGGGAGAGCCGTTCCCGCTGGGGCTTTAGAAAACCCTTTTCCAGGAGGTCGGCGATGCCTTTGGTATCCTCTAACGAGAACTGCCGGGCCTTGGTCTCCAGCGGCTCGTCGGTGGCGATGGCGATGCGCTTCCTGGCTCTGGGGAGGAGGGGGCCGGCCTGCTTGCGGTGGACTTCTATCTTGGGGGTATCGCCTTGGCTGAAGCCCTCGGCCAGGATAATGTCGTAGTCCTCGCCCAGCAGGTGGGCTATCTGCTCAAAGCCGGCTTCCTGCTCGAGCGGCTTGATTAAAACCAGCTTGTCCGATGAGCTGATTACCGCCGCCTGGCTGCCGGCCTGGACGTGGCGCCAGCTATCCTTGCCCGGCTCGTCGAAGGATGACTCATTGGGGGCGTGCTTTACCGTGGCCACCCTGTAGCCCCTGGATTTTAATTCCGCAATCAGCTTTTCCAGCAGGGTGGTCTTGCCCGATTCCGATTTACCGACAATCGATACTATGGGAGGCATTACTTCTTCTCCTTTAACGCCTTTATTATCTTTTCCGGCGTTACCGGCAGCTCCTTGAACCAGATGCCGGTGGCATCGTGGATGGCGCTGACCACCGCCGGCGGGGCGCTGACAATGCTGCCTTCGCTGGCCTCCTTGGCGCCGAAGGGGCCGAAGGGGTCGTCGGTTACGATATCAATTAATTTTATATTGGGTACATCGAGGGCGTGGGGCATCTTATAGTCCAGAAAAGTGGGGTTGAGGGTCTTGCCCATATCCATGATGAAGTCCTCGTATAGAGCCTGCCCCAGTCCCTGAATAGCGCCGCCCTCAATCTGGCCTTCCGCCTGTATAGGGCTGAGCAGCCGTCCGCAGTCGGAGGCAATAGTGAAATCGGTGGTGGTTATCTGCCCCGTCTCCATATCCACCCCGACCCGGGCGGTGTGGGCGGTAAAGCTGTAAGAGCAGCCGCCGTTGCCGGTGCCGGTGGCCAGGTCCAGGGGTTCGATGCCGTAGCTGGAGTAGCCGGTGCCCAATATGACCGCCCCCGTGCCCGAGTAGCAGGCGATGCGCGCCAGCTTGATGAAGGGCATCTTCTTTTCCGGGTCTGATTTGAGAAAAACCTCGCCCAGCCTGATTTCTACATCCTCCGGTTTTACCTGCCAGTTCTGGGCGGCGACCTCCAGTAGCTGTTTTTTAACCTGGCGGGCGGCCTTCTGAGTTGCCTGCCCGGCCAGTATGGTAACGCGGCTGCCGTAGCTGCCGGGGTCGACCGGGGTGTAGGCGGTGTCCACCCGCTTGATGGCGACATCGTCCAGTTTAATGCCCAGCTCTTCGGCGGTAATCATGCAGAGCACCGTATCCGAGCCCTGGCCGCAGTCGGTGGCCCCGGTGATGAGGTTGACCGTGCCGTCTTCGCAGAGCCGGATAATAGCGGCGCAGGCCTGGTGCCCCATCTGCCTGGCCCCGCCCAGATAGGAGGTGCCGGAGATGCCGGTGCCCCAGGAGATAACGCCCTCTTTCTTTGGCATCTTATCCCGATCTCGCCAGAGGGGGTCTTTGACGGCTTCCTTTATAGCCTGCTTTAAGCCGCAGGTCTCTATGGTTACCTCATTGACCGTCTCATAGATTTCCCCCGGTTTGGGGTTATCAATGGCGTTGCGCAGCCTCATCTCCACCG
>Ga0307428_1001380_pt1 | contig 12433 bp, 11 predicted proteins | sample SalMarWE160240MG_FD_202161 | JGI IMG/M metagenome (GOLD analysis project Ga0307428, IMG submission 202161) | Salt marsh sediment microbial communities from the Plum Island Ecosystem LTER, Massachusetts, United States - WE1603-240 | ecosystem: Environmental > Aquatic > Marine > Intertidal zone >...
ATCTCATTGATGAGGCTCCGGGTCCGGGATCTGATATCCTCCCGCTTCCAGGTCTGAAAGAGCCTGAGGCCGTTTCCGCCCAGAGAATCGGCCTTCTCTATCAGGTAGGTGGCATAGCCCTGATCGGCCAGGTTCTTGGCGGCAGCCATGCCTGCCGGGCCCCCTCCGATCACCAGGGCCGCCTGGGTGACCTCGAGCTCGGTCTCTTTGAGGGGCTCGAGCCGGATGACCTTCTCCACGGCCATACGAACGAGATCCTTGGCCTTTTCGGTGGCCGCCTCAGGGTAGTCGGCGTGGACCCAGGAGCACTGGTTTCTGATATTGGCCATCTCAAAGAGGTACTTGTTGATCCCGGCGCCCCTGACCGTCTCCTGGAACAGGGGCTCGTGGGTCTGGGGGGTGCAGGAGGCCACCACCACCCGGTTGAGCCTCTGCTCGGCAACGGCCTGGGTGATGGCCTCTTGGGCGTCCTGGGAGCAGGAGAAGAGGTTCTCAGCCACATACTCCACAAAGGGGAGCCCTTCGGCATAGCGGGCCACCTGGGGCACATCCACCACACCGGCGATATTGGTGCCGCAGTCGCATACGAAGACCCCTACCCGGGGACGGGCGCCTTTGATATCGGTGTGGGGGAGCTCCGGGGGGAGCTCTTTGGTCTTTGAGAGGCTGAAGCGGGCCTCAGAGAGCAGGGCGCCTGCCTGGGCCGCGGCTGCACTGGCATCGGTCACTGATGAGGGGATGTCCTGGGGGGCATGGAAGGCGCCTGCGGTAAAGATGCCGGGCCGGGAGCTTTGAACGGGGGAGAAACTCCCTGTTACCGGAAAACTATCGGAATCCAGATCAACATCCAGAATTCCGGCAAGATCCCGCAACTCACGCGGTATGGAAAATCCCACGGAGAGGACCACCATCTCGAACGCTTCTTCAGCCCTTTTCCCCTCCTCATCGGTATATCTGATGAGAAGGTTGCCGGAGTCGCTGCGAGCATCTATAGCGGTGATCTTTGATTTTATAAAGCGCACTCCCATCGCATCCTTAGCGCGATTATAATACCGTTCAAAATCTTTTCCGGTTGTCCTGACATCGATATAGAAGATAGCGGCATCGAGTGCCCCCTTCATGTGGTCCTTGGCGATCATAGCTTCCTTGATGGCATGGGTGCAGCATACCGCTGAACAGTACGGATTCGCCCCCGCATGGATATCACGAGACCCGATACACTGGAGCCAGGCAATCTTGGACGGTTCTTTTTGATCAGAAAGCCTGTGCAGATGACCTCCGGTGGGGCCTGTGGAGGCCAGGATCCGTTCGAATTCAATGCTGGTTACGATGTCAGGTGATTTTTTATACCCATACGTGTCATAGACGGCCGGATCAAAGGTCTCGAAACCGGGTGCGAGGATGACAGAGCCCACATGAACCGTCAAATCCCTGTCTGTTTCATCGAAGTTGATGGCGCCGCTGGGGCAGAACTTTTCGCAGGCCCTGCACTTTCCCTTCTCAAAGAAAATGCAGTAGCGCTCATCGATGGCGTACTTCAAAGGCACTGCCTGGGGATACTGGACGTAGATGGCCTTTCTCTTGGTGAGGTTCTCGTTATAGTCGTCATCCACCTTGCGGGGACACTTCTCGGCGCACAGGCCGCACGCGATGCACTTGTCCACATCCACGTGGCGCGGGGACTGGTGCAATGTAATGGTAAAGTCCCCTTCTTTTCCCTCAATCCTGGTAAGTTCGGTGAGGGTAAGCAGCTCTATGTTGATGTGCCGGCCGACCTCGACCAGTTTGGGTGAGATAATTCACATAGCGCAGTCGTTGGTGGGAAAGGTCTTATCGAGCTGCGCCATAACCCCCCCGATCGAAGGGGTCCGTTCCACTATATACACGTAGTAGCCGGAATCTGCCAGGTCAAGGGCGGCCTGCATGCCGGTTATGCCGCCGCCGACCACCATCACTGATCCAATGCAACCGTTTGTCATTCATGCCTCACGGGAAATCCAGCGATCTTGTTATTTCCGCTTCCATTGGGTGCCGTGTAGCAAAGCAGAAGAAAAAGTGGCTTCTTTATAAGTTTTCATTTTCATCTTTGTCAAGAACTAATAGAAAAGAATATGAACTGTGGTGTGATTACTGAAACCCATATTGTTGTTTTTTCACAGCAGGTATTGACAGGGTGGATAAAAGATAGAAAAATTGTGACTACTCACGTAGTCAGCCTGAAGCGGTTTAGACTGAAGGCTTAAAGTGATCAGAATAGCACTAATGCCGCATTATGTTGAAGAAACAGCAGCTTCTCGTACCAAACATGGCTTCACAATGCGCCTTATCCCCGTTCTTTCCTAACACTCTTCGGCCTAAAACCTATCTACCTGAGCAGTTACGACAAGGTGATAGTCGAGCTCAAGACTGTCGAAACGCTTGATAACGTTCATGAAGCCCAACTATTGAATTATTTGAAAGCGACAGGAATAAATGTTGGACTTTTAGTCAATTTTAAGCATCCTAAGGCTGAGATCAAAAGGATGGTTCTAAATTTGTCCGAAGGACATGACGCTCAATAGTTCCGCTGAAAGCGGAACTATTGGTCTGCGCGTGTCCGCGGTTAAAAAAGGGAGTGAGCAATGGAGTTTGAATGCATCATCTATGAAAAGCAGGAAGAAATCGCCACTATTAGATTGAATAGACCCGGGGTCCTGAATGCCATGAACAAACAGCTATGGCTTGATTTCCAAGCGGCCCTTGAGGATGTGAAGGACGACCCCGAGATAAAGGTCCTCATTATCACCGGCGAGGGCAGGGCCTTTTCCACAGGAGCGGACCTAAAGGATTCCAAGGACAGAACCATAGAGCAGTACCGGGACTACCTCGGTGAGCTCCAGGAGGCATCGAGAAAGATCATCCGGTTTGAAAAGCCAACCATCGCAGCGATTAACGGTTACGCTTTAGGCTCAGGGTACGAGCTTGCGCTCGCCTGCGATATCAGGATTGCTGCCGATGAGGCGAAGATCGGCTCCCCTGAGGCCAGAGTGACATCCTCGGTAACCGGCGGGGCAATGAGGCTGGTGCAGGAGCTCATCGGCCCAGGCAAGGCGCGGGAACTTCTCTTTACCTCGGAGTATATCAACGGAAAAGAGGCCGAGAGGATCGGCCTGGTAAATAAATCAGTTCCCCTGGATACGCTCATGGATGAAACACGAGCAATGGGCAAAAAGATTGCCGAGAATTCCTCCTTTTCAATCAATATGATCAAAAAGGGCCTCAATATGGCTCGTGAGGGGGTAAGCCTCGATGCATTAATGGACTTTGAGATTGAGGCCTGCCTGGCCTGCGTGTTCACGAAAGAGCGGCAGGAATCCCTCAAAGACTTCGAGGAGCGCCAACGCGAGTAATTCCAACAAGGCCTGCAAACGGCGAATGCTCCGTGCAGGCCTCATTCGGTAGAATTTGCTTGTTTTTATACACACCGATGCATATAATAATTTTTTATGATTCCAGAGCAGGAGGCGATCTTCTTTCAGCTTCATACACGCGGTTTCATAGGGCCTTCCATGTACCGAGGCCCGTCCGGCTCACCTTTGAGGAGAGCCTTTTTCCCGTGGACGAGTGAACGTCTGTTCCGGCCGCCCCAGGCTACAACCGGCATCCGGCGCCTAAAGAGATGCCTTCCTTCAAATACTTCCACCTCCTCTTTATTGTCCGATCCCGATTATCCGAAAAAGAGAACCGGCATGTTGACGGATCGGCCTTCGTCCAATGATTATCCGCTATTGGCAGGCGGCGCGTCAGGCATACCTGAAGGGGCTTCAGATCAGGGAGCCCATAATAACCAGCGATTACAGGAAGGAGGCCGCATCGATGAAAGCAAAGGGCATATTTGATTTCATGGGCGAGAAAGGCCTTACGAGTCTGGAGATTTTCTATAGTCGGAGACTGGATGAATTCCTGATGCGGGGCATGAAGGAGTGGGACGAAAACCTGGATTTCAGTGCCTATGCCCGCGATTTCATCTACCTCGATATCCTGACCGAGCACTACAGGGGGATCGGCACCAAAGAGCTGGCTGCCGATCTTGAAGAGCTCGGTTTAGGAGAATACCTGGGGCGGGTTGAGCAGCTGATGACACAAGGCAGGCATGAAGGCATTGAGTTCTATTACCACGGCGCCAGGAATATCAGGGCAGCCTTCTGCAAGCACAGCGTGACCCTGGGTCGCAATAACCGGTTCCATGCCATCAGGGCAGGGGCCATGCGGCGGCATGAGCTTCACGAGCCGGAGCTGGATGTCATTACCGACGGCCTGAACCTCTCACGGGCCATGAGTTACAAAAATGCGGTGGCCGCGATACCCTTCGGCGGGTGCAAGACGGTTGTCCAGTGCGCGCCGGTCAAGCTGGATGATTATGAGACAATCGGGTTCCTGAGCTATGTTGCAGACAGGACCAGGAATTTCCCCGGGGCAGATATGGGATTAGAAGAGGCCATGGTGGATGTGATCCATGAGCGGTTTACCAGGAACTTCGTGGGCGGCGCCAAGAGCCCCCTGGTTTCGACCGGTACTCCCACCGCCTATGGCGAGCTGTGCGCCATAAAGGAGGCCTGTGATTTCCTTTACGGGAGTAGCGAGCTATCGGGGAGAACCGTGGCCGTGCAGGGACTGGGCCACGTGGGTTTCCCGCTCGCCGAGTATCTGCTGAAAGAGGGCGCCCGGCTGATCGTCTCCGATATAGAAAAGGCCAAGGTACAGCAACTGGAGCAGAGGTACGGCACAGAGCGGGTCAAGGAGGCGCCTCCCGATGAGATCTATACTGTTGATGCCGATGTCTTTGCCCCCTCTGCCATGGGAGGCATCATAACGGAAGACCGCATACCCCGGTTCAAGTTCAAGATCATACTCGGCTCTGCCAACAACCAGCTCAAGGCGACCAGCCAGGAACAAGAGATAGAGCTGGCCGAAAAGGTTGCCGATGCCGGAATCCTCTTTGTGGTGGACTGGGCGCACAATACAGGCGGGGTTATTGCCGCTGCCCTCCTGTGGCAACTCCAGGACGAGGCTGATGAGGAGCAGTTGAGGCCGAGAATCGAACTCGCCTGCCGCACCAACTTCAGGAAGCTGCTTGAACAGGCAAGGCAAACAGGGAAGACCGCGACTGAACTGGTATATGAGAAGGTGGAGAAGATGGTTTACGGAGGTGAAGGCTGATTCCCGTGAGTTTGACTTAGCAGTTCTATTTGTTTTATTGGTTTTACTGGTTCTGGATGCTTATCTGCTTGAATTCTCTTAACCAATGAAACAGTCAAACCAGCAAAACCAATTAAACCAGCCTTTATTCAAACCACATGATAAGGCCGGATTTTTTCCCTATATTCGATATCTTGCCCTTGTGGGCTGCAAGAAAGAGGCCTTGACCATCCGACTGCATCTCGGTGACGCAATAGTCGATCTCCCCCGTGCTCCAGGCAGGCGAAAGTGCTCCGCCTTCTACTCGATAGGCGATCAATCGGGATTTCACATACACCTTGAAATTGAGCAATTTCTCGATTATAGGGATGTTCTCTAAGGCTATGACATCCCTGGTTCCATCTCCGTCGATATCGGCAACCACGAGCCTGCTTTGAAAAGAAATCCTTGGCGGAAGGCCTTCAGGCTCCGGCTCCCCAGCCCGTACGGCATTGTTGGTGCCTCCCAATGCTTTCTCTCCTCGCCACAGCATCTGGCCTCGCTCTCCCCACACATGAAGCCTCGATTTATCATCCAGATTAGGTTCACCCAGGCCGACCCACTCCTGATTTCCATCATGATTGAGGTCGCATCGCACGAGCGTATAAAACTGCGCCCCTTTCATCTCGGGGAGCTCCGACCCCTTTACGAGTTCCTTGCTTTCATCATAGTTCATAGAGGAGATAGGGCCGGTAAAGAACCGGTTCACCTCGGAGCTCTGAAATAACAGGAGGTCTTTCATTTCAATGGGATCCTTTACTATGCGCAGGTGACCCGTCATTCGGGAAAGCCTTTTGAATTCCGAACTACGCTCATAGACCGAAGTCCTCGCCCGCATGCCGTAGAGGCCCACCGCATAGATCTCAGCCTTGCCGTTACGATCGATATCCCCCACGCTCACCTTGAAGAACTCCTCTCCCCACGATGCCTTGCGCGTATCTATAAGGGCAAAAGTATTCCCCTCCTGCCGGTACACGTACAGGTTCCCCTTGTCCACAGCAACCAATTCAGCCTTACCGTCGCCGTCAAGGTCCCCTGTGTCAAAGGACATGACCTCTGTTGTGAGTGGGATGGCGCCGGTCGGCCTCAAGGGCTTTGATTCCGAAAGGGGCGTGAAAGAGACGTCCTTTTCTTTATCAGGCGCTGTCGCTTTTTCCTGATCCAATGGTGAGAAGATGTCTTTTGCAGGGCCCGTCTTGGGCGTTACAGGGAGTTTTGCCGGCGCCTTTTGAGCGGCCCCCTTTCCTTCCATAGCAGCCAGCATATGATTTGCCGTTTCTGAGAATTCGGGGATAAATCGATCTTCGGTTACTACCTTGGAAAACCTTGCAGGAGGCAATCCCTCTCCCGATTTGATCAGGGAGAGATCCAGGCTGTAGGTGCCGCCCACAGCAGTGATGGTCCCGAAGACGGCATAATCGGCCCCGAGCTTGCTTATGAGCTCTTGAGCCCTCTTCTCCGAGCTGATTCCCCTTTTTTCCTCCTCGTCCAGGTACGCTTCAATCCCCTCCCCGCTCATAACCCCAATCCCCCCTTGAGAGAGACGCGTAACGAGCATGCTGTCCGCTCCCTTTCGGATGTGATCCAGCGGCCTCTCCGCATAAACGGCCAGGGGGAGCAGGAGCACCTTCTTATCAGCTGCATGGGCTGAAAGAGGAATAAGAAGGATGAAGGCTACTAAAATGATAGGAAATAGTTTATTGAGAAGAGGGTATTTCATCTGATACATTTTTTCCGGAAGGACATTTCTCATCGCAAAAGGGTAATGATTGTGGTGATTACCCCTGTCTGGACTAAAAGGAGACCGACCACCCACTTAATAACCCCTGATTTTGCCTCTGCAATCTCTTTCTCCAGGGTCAGCCTGACCTCCTCGATCTTCTTCTCCAGGGTCAGCCTGACCTCCTCGATCTTCTTCTCCAGGGTCAGCCTGACCTCCTCGATGTCTTTTTTAAGGGTGAGCCTTGTTACCTCAAGGTCTCCTTTCGTCGATATCTGTTCCATGGGGACAATACGCCGCTCCAGCTCATCCACCACCTCTGATAAGGTTTTTGCCTTTAACTCATCGTCTTTGAAGGCTTCGTAGATCTTAATAGCCAGACTCATGATGATTCCTTAATTGTTTTATTAATTAAATTATACGGATAAGCCGCGGGGTGTCAAGGCAATTTCTCTCTGGAAGGAGGACAAAAAACCCGGGGCTCAGAAAAACCCCGGGGTTTGGTTTACGGCTGAATCTTTAGAAGATCCTAGAACGCGATCCTCCAGTAAGCACCGTAGTATGTGGTTGACGGTGCCGCCGTTGGGGGCGTACCTTTATCGAGTTCGTTGCTATACTGACCGACTTCTGGTGTGATGGTCACATTCTTGGCCAGCGTAATGGGAAGGCCCACATAAAACAGGGTATGGGTCCCCTCGCTGGTGCCGAGTACATCCAGTTCATCCGTAGCCTGGCCGAAGCCGGCATAGAGTCCCATGGTCGGGCTGATCTTGTAGTTGAAATCAACCAGGAAGCCCATCTCATCAACCTCGTTTACATCCGTTCCCGCGGCATTAATGGCTGCAGCCTGCGAACGGTCAGCCCCTAGGCCATACTCCACAGGGTTCTTTGCGGTGTAAATGTTAAAGGCCAATCCTGCTGCCCCGAATGCCATCCTTACGTTGGCCCCAAAGACGTATGAGGTGTAGTCATAGCTCTTCGTTGCAGTTTCTTCCTCTGAGCTGTTGAACCCGCCGTAGAGCTTAATAGCCGCAGGGCCAGCCTTCAAGGAGTAATTGGCCGCAATCTTGGGGAGCATGCCTGTGGCCTTTCCATCAGCCGTTGTAGTCACAACAGTTTCGCCCCATGGTTCTACAACTGTAGTAGTCGTTGTATGGTATGCTACTTGGTTTGGCGTTATAGCGGCAATCTGGAGGCTTCCCATCCACACCGCTATCTGGGGCACCCGCACGCTGCCGATCACATCACCATAGCCTGGAGTGTATCCGCAGTCATAGGCTGCGCTTCCCACCGGTGCAAAGTCAGGTGCATAGGCCTGCCCGACAACCAACTTGCCGCCGCCGAAATCCCACCAGCCGTACCAGAGCCTCGTTTGTGCACCGGCTAAAGGCCGTATTTCAACGTGTCCGCCTACTGCACCATCTTCGAATTTGGCGCCGAGTCTGCTGCATCCAAAATCCTGGGTCCATTTGACATTGTCGGTTGTATCCACTCCTGCCGTGTCAGGATCATCACTATACCAACCGGTATTCATACGGGCGTCGCCGTAAAAGCTCACCTCAGCAGCAGCCGGAAGCGTAAAGGCAACGACTAATGCTGTCGCAGCTAAAAGAATCAATAATTTTCGCATAGCTCTTTCCTCCTACAGATTAGATTTTTGAAAACAAATAACATTACAGACCAAAAACACTGTGACTCTTCCCTTTTCACCTCCCTTCTCTTGGAATTTTGAAACAATTTGAAATTTGATACCACCTTTAAAGGAGAATGTCAAGTAATAAAATCGCTTCACGATTTTATATAACGCGGCTTTGCCGCTCTTAAAAAGAAAATTATATACTATCAAGTTTTGCTAAAACATATTAACCTATTTACCCAATAAAATCTATCAATAAAAAGGTTAGAAAAGGGTATGAAGAATATTGACAGTATGATTATTAATATGATAATTCAAATATGTTGACATTATTTCTAGGAGGATTTTTTATGGGATATCAAAAAATAAGCATCACTGTTCCAGAGGAAATCTTTAAAGAGGCAAAGGAGGCGGCCGAACAAAGGAGGGTCAAGCTAAGCCGTTTTATTTCTGATGCCCTAGCTGATAAGCTCCGAAAGAGCAAAGAAGAAGCCTTTCTTCAGCGTATCAACGAAATTTTTAAAGATCAAGACGTAGCCGAAGAGATGCACCTCATGGCTGGAGACATTGCCGACAACACCAATGTGGAAGAGCTGCCATGGTAAAACCGAAACAGGGAGATATCTACTGGGTTCTGTTCGGCGTTTCTGGGGATTCAGGACCATCAGGGAAAAGACCGGCAGTCGTTATTCAGAATGATCTTCTGAATATGAGTAATATCAATACGGCGGTAGTGACCCTATTAACATCAAACCTGAAATTAGGGCAGATACCTGGAAATGTTACCTTAACCAAAGGAACTGCCAACCTACCCAAAGCAAGTGTGGTCGTCGTAAGTCAGATAGCCACCGTGGATAAACACAGGTTGCTTGAAAAGATAGGAACACTCAGCAAGGAAAAGCGTGAGGAAATTATTGCAGGATGTCAAATGGTTATCAGCTTACGCCTTTAAAAGAGAGTAATACTGCCCATGGCGGTCGATCTTATCCCCGACCGGTGTGCCGCAAAACTTGCACCGGTATTCGTATTTATCCCCTTCAGGCAGCACGAGAAGCAAAAATTTATTGACCGGCGCCGCCCTGCGGCATTTGGGGCAGTAAAGCTCCACGGCCTCGAATTCACCGTAGCTTGCCTGCCTCTGTCTTTTTTCCCGTTCAGGGTAATAGCCCGGCGTTCCTTGCATATCCATATCCGATTCCCTTTTCCCCGCAACTATGGTAATAATTTTTCCGTATTCTACAGAAGGACGAAAAAAATGCAAGCATCAATGTTGAGATGTTACAATTGAGACATCGGAGTACTGAGAACAGCTGCAGGAATTATTCACCGCAGAGTCGCAAAGAACGCAAAGATTTTTTGCCTTCCGTTGAGAGGGCGGAAGGCAAAAAGGAATCGTTCTATGGTAAAAGTACATAATGAAAGTGTAGAGAGGTTTATAGTTTGCTGCTATTGGCCGCGTAAAATTGGGATTCTTTGCACATGGAGTCCTCTCAACGGCAAGGGAAAAGCACTACAGCCTTTTTATCGATTTCATTGACAATGGATAGTAACGAGCTGAGCAGTAAGATCATCGGCGCAGCTATCGAGGTCCATAAAGCACTGGGACCTGGATTGCTTGAATCAGCCTATGAAGAATGCCTCTGCCACGAGCTGAGCTTAAGAGGATTCTCATTCGAACGACAAGAGCTACTGCCCATTACATACAAAGGCAAGGAGCTTGATTGCGGATACCGGTTGGATATCGTCGTTGAGAAGGTGATCATCGTTGAGTTGAAATCTTGTGAGAGGATTGAGCCAATTCATAAAGCACAGCTTTTGACCTATCTGAGGTTATCAGGGCTTCATTTAGGATTGCTCCTAAATTTTAATACCCTCATGATGCGGGATGGAATCTTCCGAGTTGTGAATGAATTGAAAGAGTAATCACGCCTCATTAGGGCGGGATAGATCTTTTTGCTTTCCCCCCTCTCAGGGGAAAGCAAAAAACGATAAAACCTTTGCGACCTTGGCGTCTTTGCGGTGAAATATGAATTGAAAGGAGGAAGGCATGAAGATAAAGCACATCGACCATATAGGGATCGCGGTCAAGAGCATCGATGAAGGCAAGAGGTTCTATACCGATATCCTGGGACTTGCGATGGTAAAGACGGAGGTCATCGAGGAGCAAAAGGTAAAGACCGGGTTTCTCCCCATCAGCGACAGCGAGCTTGAGCTGCTGGAGTCAACCGCACCGGACAGTCCGGTGGCAAAGTACATAGAGTCCCGCGGCGAGGGAATACAGCACATCGCCTTCAGGGTGGAGAATATCGAAGAAGCCTTGAAAGAACTCAAGGAAAAGGGGGTTCGGCTGATCGATCAGGAGCCCCGAAAGGGCGCGGGCCGCGCCAGGATTGCCTTTATCCACCCCAAGGAGACCCACGGCGTCCTGGTGGAGCTATGTGAGAAGGAATGAAACGGGCAAAAGAATGAATGGGAGAAACGGAGAGTTGGTATAGTATGAGTCTCCGTTTCTCCGTTTCACCGATTCTCCGTTTCTGTTAACTTCAGTAGGAATGCGGCATTTTTCCCGCATATCTTGTTCATAGTCTCATGGGGCAGGCCTGCCTCTCTCATCTCCCGAAAGTAGCGGCTCGGCCTGAGCAAAGGAAAATCGCTTCCGAACAGTATCTTGTGCGGCCCCAGGATTGCTGCGGCGATTGGGTAAATCATGCTATCATAGAGATAGGGAGAGGCCGCGGTATCAAACCAGGTGTTCTGAAGGACCGGTTTCACCTCTTTTTTCATCAGATGATAGAACAAAATCCCTCCCCCCCAGTGGGCGAGTATGATCTTGTTGTTTGGGAAGCGCTGAAGAAGCCGATAACTATCCTTTACCGTCATCGGCGCCTTCCCGGGATAGGAATGGCCCACCGGCTCATTGGTGTGGATGAGCAAGGGCACATCAAAGCTCAGGGCCATCTCCGCGATGGGCTCAAGGGCATGAACGGCATCATCTCCTATGGTTGAGGAGTAAAAAGCGAGTTCTCCCACCCCTGAAAGGCCTGCATTCAGACATCGCTCAAGCTCCATTTCAGCGCCTTCAGCAGGAAGGTAAAAGGTGCAGAAGCCTATGAGTCGCCCCCGGTATCGTTCAACGGCCTCGATAATATAGTCGTTGTTTCTCTTGAAATGATCCGCAGTGCGCCATGGAAACCCGAATACCACTGATTTGTCCACGCCTTCTTCATCCATATTGGCTATGAGCCCTTCCGCGCCGGAGAGCCTGGATTCGGGATGAGCGTAAATGCTCCTGAAGTCGGGCTCACGGTCGAAGAAGGTTTCCCGTGCCTCTCTGATCTCCTGGGGAAAGATGTGGGTGTGGAAGTCGATGATCATGGCAGCAATTTACCGACCTGTTTGCCTGGTTTTATTTGTTCAAGTCGTTGAACTGGTTTCATTAGTTCTACTGGTTTGACTGGATGAACCTAATTTTTTTGGTTGCAGGGTACTATTGAGATAGGCGATGAAGTTATTCACTTTTTTCCCGACAATGTCAGCCTGCTTCTTTACTGCTTCCATTTCTGATCTGCTTATGTATTGTTGATCGAATGCAATGTAGCAATGACTTACTGTTTCGGCAACGGATGCCCGTGAGTAATCCAAAAATTTTAAAAAATCCCTTGTACTGTTTCTGTGAAATCCCTCCGCTATATTGGCCATTGAGGAAATCGCGCTTCTCCTTGCCTGTTTGACCAATTCAAAGTCCTTTTTGAAATATTCATTTTGCGTCAATCTATAGATGATCCCCACAAATTTCCTCGCTTCTTGCCAGCATTCAAGATCTTCGAATGTCTTTATGGTAGCCATAATCAGGTTTATAC
>Ga0307428_1001383_pt1 | contig 12425 bp, 12 predicted proteins | sample SalMarWE160240MG_FD_202161 | JGI IMG/M metagenome (GOLD analysis project Ga0307428, IMG submission 202161) | Salt marsh sediment microbial communities from the Plum Island Ecosystem LTER, Massachusetts, United States - WE1603-240 | ecosystem: Environmental > Aquatic > Marine > Intertidal zone >...
TTTTGCGGATAACTTGCCGTTTATAGATGTGAGCGTAACTTTGAGGAATTCTTCTCTTAAGCTGTCGAAACTGCTGTCACGTAATATCTTCCCCTCACGCATAATCAACGTATGGTCTATAACCTTTTCCACATCGCTTAGAATATGTGATGAGATAATAATTGTGCGATTTTCGTCCTGGATTATCTGAAGCAGCAAATCAAGAAATTGGCTGCGGGCAATAGGGTCTAAAGTTGATGCAGGCTCGTCCAAAATCAGCAGTTCCGGCTCAAAACCTATTGCCAATAGTATTGCCAGTTTTTGCCTTTGCCCGGGTGACAGCGAACCAACGCGAGAATCGTCATCCATTCAAGAAGCTCGCCTTCCTGGTGAACATAACCAATCCGTCCAAGTTCTTTTGGGCTTAGTTTTGCTGCATCCGTTTCAAATGTGATGCATTGGCCCTGGTCGGCAAGATACAAGCCAATGATGTGCCTTAGTAACGTGCTCTTGCCGGCCCCATTGGCTCCTAACAGACCGATGATTTCCCCTCGTTTGATATCCAGGTCGATTCTATCTAACGCTTGTATTTTCCCGAATCTCTTGGAGACGTTACGCATTTGTACTATCGGATTTGGATTTATCATTTTTGCCTCCGATTTTTGGAATTGTATTCTTTGTAGTGTTTCTTGAAAGACTCTATAGCTTCACCTTCCGACACTCCTAACTGGATAGCAGTAATCGCTGCCTTATTGACAATATTGTTCAGCAGCCTCGCCTTTATCTTGTCTCGCTGTCCCTTTTTAACTTTAGACACAAAAAGACCAATGCCTCGCTTTCTTTCGACAAGACCCTCGGCTTCCAGAAATGAGTATGCCTTACTAATAGTCATAGGATTGACTTTCAGCCGTGCCGCCAGTTCACGAACCGTTTCCAGCTGGCCACCTTCTTTCAATCCCTCAGTCATTATTTGCTGGCGGATTTGCCTGATTACCTGGCGATAAATAGGCACGCCACTGTGATGGTCAATTTCTAATAACATCGAATCCTACCTTTTTATCATTAGTGTATCAATCACTTAATACACTATGCGCGACCTGAGGACCGTGTGCAACAAAAAAACTGTTTTTTGACAAAAATTCTCTGCCAATCAGCTTTTTGGCCCAAAAACCCACAAAAAATTTTCAAAAATCACAAAAAAAGGGGGAAACGGTAACAAATCGGTGACATTTGGTCGCTAAACTAACCCTGTTAAAAACGAACATTTTCTGTTAACCTGTTTGAGAAAGGAGCGTCATCATGGAAAGTTTTAAGAGCACAATCATCATTTTGTTGCTGGTTTTTGGCTTGCTGACACCCATTGCTCAGGCCAAAACCCGGTCCGTTACTTGTTCAAAGGTCAACAAAAAATGCCGAAAATGTGAACATACGCCGATTATTGACGTATAAACCCGAATACTATCGCTGTGCAATGATTCAGTGAGGACAAAAATGAATAGGCAAAAGGCGGCAAAATTCATTTGCAAAACCTGGAAAAATTGGCGCCTCTTCATCTTCCTCACGGTCTTCGTAATCATACCGCTAAAATCAACCATCGCCGACTGGAACTGGGTCCCAACAGGCTCAATGCGACCCACTATCCTCGAAGGCGACCTGGTCTTCGTAAATAAAGCGGCATACGACCTGAGATTTCCCCTCACCCTCTATCGACTCGCGCAATGGTCCGACCCCCAAAGAGGCGACATCGTCATCTGTTTTTCTCCCGACGACCGAACGCGATTAGTCAAGAGAATAGTGGCCCTGCCCGGCGACACAATCGAAATGAAAAACGCAGTGCTCTTTCTCAACGGCCAACCGCTGAGATACACCAAAATCGAAACGCAATACCTCGAATATCTGCCCGAAAAAGCCAAAACCCGCTGCCGCTTCGCAACCGAACAGCTAGACGGCGCCGCCCACGCCGTAATGAGCACCCCCCGGCACGCCGCTCCGCGCAGCTTCGCGCCGGTCAAAATACCGCCAGGACAATACTTCGTCCTCGGCGACAACAGGGACAACAGTAAAGATTCAAGGTCCTTCGGCTTCGTCGAAAGAAAGCTCATCCTCGGAAAGGCAAAGGCCGTAATCCTCTCGTTCGACATCACCGACAAGTACCAGCCCAGATTCAAGAGGTTCTTCGACGCCTTGAAATAATAAACGCCGGCCCAAAACCGCCGAATCAGACAAACCCTGAAACCGCCGCTCAGCCTCACTCGATAACGTGGATGTTCTTCTTGCTGCACATCTCCTTCAGTACGCTCGGCCAAACCGTCGCACTCACCTCCCCGATATGAGCCTTTCGCAGCAAAAGCATAAACGTCCGAGACTGACCGATACCCCCGCCGATACTCAGCGGAACCTCGTTATTCAATACAGCCTGATGATACGGCAGCTTCATAAAATCAAGCTGACCTGCAATCTCCAACTGCTTCTTCAGCGTCTCGGCGTTCACCCGAATCCCCATAGACGTCAGTTCGTGCCGCCGCTTCGTCACAGGGTTCCAGACAAGTATGTCACCGTTAAGACCGTGCATATCTCTGCCGTCCTCAGATTTCGTCTCCACCACCCAGTCATCGTAGTCCGCCGCTCGCATCTCGTGAGGATACCCATCCTCCAGAACCCAGCCAATCCCGTAAATGAATACCGCCTGGTGCTCCTGAGCAATCGCCGTCTCTCGCTCCTTCCGGGGCAAATCAGGATACCTTTCCAGTATCTCCTCGGCGTGAACAAAAGTAAGCTCCTCCGGCAGGTCCGGATATTTGTCCGTCTTAAGCTGCCCAAAAAGCTCCTTAACGTGAACCTCCGCACCCTTGAGCACCTTCCATATCTTTTCAACCACCTCCCGCAGAAACTTCAGATTCCGCTGCTCAGCCGTTATCGCCATCTCCCAGTCCCACTGGTCAACGTACGCGCTGTGGTCATGGTCCAGAAAGTAGTCCTTGCGAACCGCCCGCATATCCGTAAGCAGACCCTCGCCAACCTCCATCCCGAACTGCTTCAGCGCCAGACGCTTCCACTTCGTCGCAGCCTGCACCACCTGCGCATCTATCGGATGCTTGTCGTAGTCGTTCGATATGTGAAACCCGATAGGCGTACGCGAACCGTCCCGGTCAAGCAAATCGTTCACACCGCTCTCCACGTCCACAATCAACGGAACCGTCACGCGAATCAGGTTCAGCTCCCTGCAAAGATTCTCCTCGATGTAGTCCTTTGCCGCATAGGTCGCCTTCTGAGTATCCTTCGGACTCAGCAAAGAACTGTAGTCGCTCGGCAAAATCTTCTCTAACTCGGCGTAATCTCCAATCCCCGGACCCGCAAGGTCTGCTTTCTTATCTGCCATTACATAATCTCCTGATTGTTACACTGTTTGTCGGACGAAAACCAAAATCACCCGAACCCTTGCCGTCGGCATTACCGCGGCGCAAAAATAAAGGCCGCAACCAGCTCAAATCCCGACCTTGACACACGAAACATCAACCTTACTGTCGTGACTGAGATTTTAGGCCAACAAAGGAATTTGTCAAGCCCGATTTGTTCGGTCTTGCTTCGCCCCCGCATCATTGCCATCGCCCCGCGACACACCTATACAACCGCATTACGAACACCCGCCAGGCAAATCCAACCCTCACTCACCTGTCTTAATCTCAAAACCCTTGTCCTCGCCACGCACAAGCGAAATGTTCCGAAACTCCACCGATTCCGAGTCGCCCTCGCCGACCCTCAGCTCTAACCGCAATGTCGTCTTCTCCCGGCCCTTGTCAAAAACATAAGCCTCTGCGTGAAGGTTATCTATCGAGTTTCCATATTTGTCCAGAATCCGATGGTACCCCGACCCGCGGTTGCCTTCCATCGAAGCTCGCATACCGCCTCCACCGGCGCCCGGCGGCTGATAAATCTTGTACGCTATCTCGAAAACGGCTCGGTCCTTACGTGTGCCAAAAACAGCCTCTCTCCGGCAGTACGGCTCATAACCAAGCGGATTGCCGTCAGGACCCCACCATTGTTTGCCGACGCTGGGGCTTTCACACACCCCGATAAACTCTGCCGTCGCTCCGTTCGCCAGAGTCGCCTTCCATTTAGACTCCGGGCGCATAACGCCCTGTACCAGTCTCCTGCCCTTCTCAATCCACTCCTTCCGACTACCCTCAGAAATCTCTCCCGACGCACAAACGACAAACTCAAGCTCTAATGGCTCACCCCGCTGTACTCGCGGAAAACGTGGATGCGGCGCGCTTTTTACATACCAGACATCTTCACTAACATAATCTACCTGAATGTAGGCGTCGCCGCGCCTGCCCCTGCCAAAAAAACCATCAAGAATGCGGTCGCTCCCGGCGCGAATCTCCGCGTGCGCACCCGTACAATCCGGCCCAACCACAACCTCAAGCTGCCTCAGGCTTAGTCCCTGCCGCATCACCTCTTCCTCTATCCGCTTGTAAAGACGCCTCTCAACACCGAGCCACCGCGCCATATTCTCCGATAGCGCCGAGCCGTCGTCCCGCTCCTTGCCAACGCTCCTGTTTGCATCAATCCTCTGCCGGTAGCGCTCATATTCCTCATCACTCACCACTATCGAGTCATAATAATCTCGGGCGTCCACAACTGCCTCGCCGTAAGTCGGCATCCCGAACCGGCCGGAGCTCGAACCCGAACCAAAAGCGCTCGAATTGAAATCAAAACTGATATGCCCCAAACCCTTCGCTTCGCCTACAAAATAAATCATCTCCGGATAATGCTGGCTTGTATTAAATCCACGCATCTTCAGCCGAACCTGCTCCGCCAGCTCTTCATTTCTCCTTCCCCAACAGTGGTACACCTTCCAATCCACACGCCCCGGCAGCTCAACGTAATTGGCCGCGTCCACCTCAGAATCCCTCTCTATCCACACCGCCGGAACAGACGTGTCCATAACCAGATAAACGTTATATGTCCCTGTGATTCTGCCCTCTCGGTCGCGTTTCGCCTCGCGCATCGTCCCCCGCCATTCGCCGATAATTCGGGCAAACTTGTTCTGGTAGTACGCGCGCTCCGAAACCTTCAGTTCCCCGCGTCCCCACTGTACAATCTCTCCATCCCCGCCCCAGCGGAAAACCATCAACAAAACCACCGCCACCAGAAACAATATGACCACTGCCAGGTAAAATGTCGCTCTTCTGCTCATAGCGCCAAGCCCTCACCAACCAAACGAAAACGCCGTCATTGCTTCATTGCCGAAGCCGCACAGGCCCCGGCCAAAAACTACTCGCCTGCTGCAATCTCAAAACCCGCATCCTCACCACGCACAAGCGAAATATTCCTGAACTCCACCGTCTCGAAGCTCCCGCTGCCAACCTTTATGCTTACCTTCAACCCCGCCCGACGGCACGACTTCTCAAATGTATAAGTATTCACCATTATCTCCTCCGGCGGATGATAACCGCCCCTGCCCCAACTGCCGCTGCCCGAACTGCCGGGGCCTGACACCGATATTCTGACATTGCTCTTGCTCGTACCCGTCGGCCAGTTTATCCTGACTGCTATATCAACCACCTTTTCATCATCGCTGCCATGCCCGCCGCCGGCGAAATAGGGCTCGTATTCAAGCTCACTGCCGTCCGGTCCCCACCATTTCTTGGCCGCCGAGCCGCGTTCGCGCACTCCCAGCAGGTCAACCGTTACTCCGCTCGCCAGCTCGGCTCGCCAGCCCGGCTTTATGCTTATATCCATTCGATGTTCCTTCCGCGCCTGCTCGAGCAGTCTCTTATATTCCGAACGTCCGACCTTGCCACCCGACCGAACCAGAAACTCAACATCAGGATATTCACATCCCATCCAATACATCTCCTGATAGTCCGGTATCCCTTTCACATACCACGTGTCATTGCCGACGTAATCGGCCTTTATAAATAGCTTGGGACGCTCGCCTCCACCGTGGAAAAAGTCATTGAGAAATCCCCTCCTCTCTCTAACCTCGATTCTCCCCTTCGCCGACAGGTAATCCGAACCGGCCCCAAGTCCTATTGAATGAAGCTCAAAACCCTCCCGCAATATCGCCTTTTCAATCTCCTGGTACAATTGCTTCTCAAAGTTAAACCATCTGGCAACATTCGCCTCCACCGGCCACTCCAGCCGGTCTTCCACGCTACCGCCCCGCTGTACCAATCCCTCCGAACGCAAATGCTCACGGTACTGCTGCCATTCGTCGTCATCGACCAGCATTGATTCGTACCCGTCGTTGCCCCGCCCCGACCTTCCACTGTATTTCTGAATCGCCAAGTCTTCATCCCCGTAATCCGTCGTCACGTTGCCCGCCGTAAGATAACAGCTCAAATGGCCGCACGCCCGTCTGTAACTGTGCACACATATCATCTCCGGAAAAAGCCTGCTGCTGTTCAAGCCCCTGATTTTGAGGCGCACCTTTCTCGGCAGGTCCTCATTGCCCCCAGGTGTGCTACTATACAGCTTCCATTTCATATTGTGCGGCAGCTCCGTGTAGTTCTCCGCCGAGATTTTGCTGTCACTCTCTATCCACATCGCCGGCTCGGTCGTATCGATAACCAGGTAACTCCTGTAAGGCTGCTTTATTCGACCCTCTTTGTCACGCCCGGCCTGCTTGGCTGTCTCCCTCCATCTTTCGACAATCCGTCTTATCCGCGACACATAGTACGCGCGCTCCGAGACCTTCAGTCTCCCGCCGCCCCAGCGAAATACCACCAACGCCGCCAGCGCACCACAAACCGCCACAATAACTATAATCCATTTCGCCATCTTTCTCATTGCGTCAACTTCCTTTGCACCGCATCGGCCTGGAACTTTCTTCCCTTCTTGAGCCACCTGTCATACTCACCCCGCGACACCTTTGCCGAACCAGAAACGACAAACTCCATATCGAGAGGCACAACCCGCCCCAGCCCCACCACAACGGACTCGAACCGGGTACTTGCGTACCAAATATCGTCTCCAAGGTAATCAATTCGAACACATGCTAAGGCCTCCGTGTACCTACCGAAAAGTTTATTGATGAAGCCGCCTTTACGTCCATTAGCAACCGCACGCGCGCTTTTATAATCAGGCCCGGCGTTAACTCGTAAGTGCACCATAGACCAACCACCATCTATTACTTTTTCCTCCAGTTGCCGGTATAGACGCTTCTCGACTTTCAACCACCTGCTCCAATTTTTTGCTCCCGGCCTTTCCACAAAACGCTCCTTACCATTATTGCCGGCGGCTCGCCGTTGCTCCAGAAACCGGCTGTATTCTGCCTCACTGACAATCACGGAATCATAACTGTCTCGACTCTTACGGCCGCCCGGTCTTGCCACCGAAAGTAAAGGAGTTGTCGGCCCGGACTCGCTCTCCACCTCGCTCGTGCTAAACCTGGCATAGATGTGACGCCTCTTAGGCCCTACCCCTAAAAGGTGAAACATCTCCTGATACTGCCGTCTCGATGTTACCCCTCTAATCTTAAGCCGAATTTGCCCTTGCAATTCACGCACATCTTCGGCCGCGTGCTTCAAGCGCCACTTCACCCGCCCCGGCAGCTCAACACGGTACTCTGGAATCACCTCACCGTTCTCTTCAATCCACAGCGCCGGCCTCGACGTATCAATCACAAGATAAACGCCGTATTCCTCCGTGATTCTGCCCTCGCTGTCGTGCTGGGCCTTCTTGCCCGCCTTCTGCCACGCATCAATAACCTCACTGAGCTTCTTCACATAATATGCCTGTTCCGACGCCGCAAGTTCGCCCTTGTCCCAGCTAACCAACTGCCCACGCCCCGTCCGCAAGAACAGAAAAACCATCACCGCGCAAATCGCGACAACGCCCACCCCTATCCGCAATTTCGCCTTGACCGGCATCGCCTTGCCCTATTCAATAAGCCTCATACTATCAAAAGCCTGTTCTACCGTCACTTCTTACTCGCCAAATTCGGGATTAAGCATCTTTTCGATATGCTCTGCCAGTTGGCCGACTGTTCTAATATCAGATACCTCATCAGGATTAAGCACTAACCCGAATCTCCGCTCTAATGCAAAACGCAACTTAACCGCTTCAGGAGTATCGCCACCAAGTTCCAGCCCCAATGCATAATCCTCGCCGACATTCTCATCTGACACCTTACACGTCTTTCTCACTACATCGCAGGTCGTACTAAGTACGTCGCTTTCAGTTCGATATGGCTCTTCAAAACAGAATAACCTCTTCGCATCATCTGAACTATCCTCCTCGAAGAAATTCTTACCGAAGTATCTCTTGACGTCCTCGACAAATGGTTCCAGTTCATCCTCATCAGGCGTCAGGTCAACCCACATCTCGTCTGCTGTCTTTATCAGTATAAAATCTCTCGTGGGCCAAAAATGAGCAGTGCAGGCATTGTATTTCAATCCCGATGTCACCCACTTCCTGCGCGCCAGTTTAACGATGGCGTATATGACCGAAAATAGTATCGGATTCGGCACGAGCAGGATTAGTATTAATCCGGTCTGTATATAAAGGATGATAGAAACTGTTAGTGCCGTGCACCCCCAGATGATGAATGTTATCGCTAATGCAGGCTTGCTGCGAACCGCATTAAGGAACATCTTGTCCTGCTCGAATGCCGCGTCTCCCTTGCCCTTAAAGTAACTGCAGTGTTTTCTGGGGAGCGGAAGTTTCCCAAGGCTCACAATATATCGCCGTCGACTTGCTGTTGTGCTCGGCGTAACATTGCTGGTTTGGTCCATGCCTGAATCAACACTCATTGCTTAATCTCCAATTCTTGCAATACGCCTTGATACAAGGACAAGCTTTATCTTCGACAGAATGTCAGACCTGTTTTGGAAAATCGAGCTAACTTTGCTGCCGTAGCCAGGCCACAAAACTCGCCAGGCCAATTTCTATCTGCGTCGCTGGATTATACCCGAGTTCCCTCATCGCCTTGCTGACATCCGCGTATGTCCGCTCAACGTCGCCCGGCTGAACCGGCAGGTATTCTCTAACAGCCTTCTTGCCCAGCGCCTTCTCCAACTCCGCAATCAAGTCATTGACGCTTATAGGCCTCGACTCGCCCAGGTTGAAGATATTAAAACCTCCGCACCTCTCTATCGCCGCAACCGTTCCGTCGATTATGTCGTCGATGTACGTAAAATCCCGCATCATCGAACCGTCGCCGTAAACCGGTATCGCCTTGCCCTGCTCAATAAGTCTCGCAAATTTGTGAATCGCCAAATCAGGCCGTTGCCGCGGACCATAAACCGTGAAAAAACGAAGACAAGTCATATCAATACCATAAAGATGATGGTATGTATGGCAGATAAGCTCGCCCGCCTTCTTCGTCGCCGCATAAGGCGAAATAGGAAAATCAACATTGTCGGCTTCCGAAAAAGGCACCTTCTCATTATTGCCGTACACGCTCGAACTCGACCCGAAAATGAACCTACCGACTTTCTGCCTCCTCGCCGCCTCGAGCAGAACCACCGTCCCGTTCACGTTAACATCCGCGTAAAGCCCCGGCTGCTCTATCGAAGGCCTCACCCCAGCCAGCGCCGCAAGGTGGACAATCATATCGACGCCCGCGACCGCCTTTTCCATAGCCCCGGCGTCGCGAATGTCCGCCTCTACCAGTGCAAAATTCGTATCCTCAAGGCACCCCGCGATATTGCGGCGCTTCACACGCGGGTCGTAAAAATCGTCAAAATTATCAACCACAACCACCTCGGCGCCGCGTCCAACAAGCCGCTCACACAAGTGCGAGCCGATAAAACCCGCCCCCCCCGTGACAAGCACTTTCATAAATACCCCTTACGCGTATATGATAATAACGACCCCCACTGCCAGACCCAGCAAACCCAGAACTCGAAGAAGAACATCCGACTGCCGCTGATACCACGACAGCATACCCCCTACCCTTCGAGGGCCGAGAAATACTATCAAAAGACCGCCTATCAAGAACAACATCCCGAACGCGAATATCACCCAGAAGTTCTCGCACTTCCCCGCCGAAACAAAGAACACAACCGCAAGCACAAACCGCAAAGCCGCCGCGAAATAGACACGCCAGCCCTTCTTGAAAAACACCATCAACGCCCTCAGAACAACGGGCTTTATCACGTACAAAAGCGACAGCGAAACAATCGCCACACCGATAATCTTAATCACCATATCCATCGTTCTGTCCCCAACTAACGCCGCACTATTGCACACTACGGATAAACCGACGCCCGCCCGATACTGTGGTACTCAATGCCCGCCTTGGCAGCCGCCTCGGGATTGTAGAGGTTCCTGCCGTCAAAGACAACCGTCTTCTTGAGCCTGCTCACAATCACCTCGAAGTCGGGGTTCCTGAACTCCTGCCAATCCGTAAGTATCACAAGTGCATCGGCGCCGTCGAGCGCGTCGTAGCCGTTCTCAAAAATCTCAATTCGACCCTTCAACGCAGCCGCCGCCGAAGGTCCAGCCTCGGGGTCATACGCCCGCACCTTCATTCCCATCTCCAGGAATTTCTCCACGCAATACAAGGCCGGCGACTCCCGCACGTCATCGGTCTTCGCCTTAAAGGCAAGTCCCCAAACCGCCAAGACCGTCTGGCCGGCACGATTGCCGAAGTAATCCGCCACACGCCCGGCAAATCGTTCCTGGGCGCGAAGATTCGCCTGCCGGACCGACTCGGCTATCGTCATCTCAACGCCGTGCTGCGTGCCCGCATATATCAGCGCCCGAATGTCCTTGCCGAAACAGCTCCCGCCGAATCCGACGCCCGCAAACAAAAACGCGCTGCCGATTCGCCCGTCGCTGCCGATGCCCCGCCGAACCTGCTCAACGTCCGCTCCAACCTCCTCGCACAAGCCAGATATCTCGTTCATAAACGAAATCCGAGCCGCCAGCATCGTGTTAGCAGCGTACTTCGTCATCTCCGCTGAAGCCGCATCCATAAACAGCATCCGGTTGCCCCTACGCATAAAAGGACCGTAGAGCCGCTTCATCGCTTCCATCGCAGAAACGCTGTCCGTCCCAACGATTATTCGGTCCGGACTCATAAAATCATCAACCGCTGCGCCCTCCTTCAAAAACTCAGGATTGCTCACATAATCAAACTCAACCTCCGTCCTCGACTTCATAAGCTCCGTCACTTTCCTGTGTGTCCCCACCGGAACAGTGCTCTTGGTCGCAATAATCCTGTAGTCCGGCATCGACTCGGCAATCTGCTCAGCCACCGACAAAACAGCAGATATATCTGCCGAGCCGTCAGACGACGAGGGCGTCCCGACCGCAAGAAAGATAATAAGCGAGTTCTCAAGCCCGTACTTCAATTCCGTCGTAAACCGAAGCCTGCCGAGCTTGATATTGTGCCTGACAATCTCCGTCAGACCAGCCTCGTAAATCGGTATCACTCCCTTCTTAAGCCCTTCTATCTTCTCGGCATCAACGTCAACGCACACCACGTCGTTTCCCGCCTCGGCAAGACACGCCGCCGTCACCAGCCCGACATAACCCACACCTACCACACAAACCTTCATTGCCGATTCTCCTGTTCTTAAAAACCTCTATCCCGTATATGCAAGAAAAAGTTCACTCTCTCTCATCGATGACCTCAATCATATCCATCTGAACCTCCACACTCGTCGCACGCCCAAGCATATCCACCTGCAAAACCAGCCTCGCAGCGCTCTGGGTCCTCACAACAATACCTTCCAGACCCGTCAGCGCCCCTCCTATCACCCGGCACCGCTGTCCCGCCTTAATATATCGATAAGGGACCAGGGCCGCCCCCGCATGCAGCGCACGCTCAATCTGAGACAACTCGCTGCGAAGTTGCTCCTGGTCCTTCACTTCTATCAGATTTGCAACACGGTTGGTCTTCAGGGCCTCTAACCGCTCCTTCTCCTCGCCGCAGAAGAACAAATAACCGCTGAACAGGGGCAAGAGCGAACGGATAGTACGCCCCCTGTGCCGTCGCACGCGCCAGGTCATAGGAAGAAAATAGTTGACTCGGCGCCCTATCAAATCGTGTGCAAAGGCCTTCTCGTTCCTGCTCCTGGTATGGGCCACCCACCAGAGCCCGTCAAATTCACAGACCGATACGTCCCTTGGCCAAACAATCGGCGGATTCTCACTTTCCTTAAGCAATTCTCGTCTCCTGGCCTGTCAGCCCGTCCAAAACTAAAACGCTGAGTCTTGTCACCTCAGGGCCTTAGTTTAGATTTGAACGCCCAAAATGTCAAAACATTTGACTACCTCCCACACCACGTCTATTATCTGTAAGTAATGCCGGACTCCTGTTGCCGTAATACCGGGCTAAATCGCTGCTTTGTAGGAAAGAGTAAAATGCCTGAATCAAAGACCGCAAAAGGCACTATCACTGCCGGCGCCCCCTGTGCAGGAAGCATAAATATATTATTAACCTGTATCGGCCGACGAGTGTCACTGCTAAACACCTTCCGCACCGCCGC
>Ga0307428_1001384_pt1 | contig 12420 bp, 12 predicted proteins | sample SalMarWE160240MG_FD_202161 | JGI IMG/M metagenome (GOLD analysis project Ga0307428, IMG submission 202161) | Salt marsh sediment microbial communities from the Plum Island Ecosystem LTER, Massachusetts, United States - WE1603-240 | ecosystem: Environmental > Aquatic > Marine > Intertidal zone >...
TGTTCTTACTATTGACGCTTCTAATAATATGAAGAGTTACATCAATAATGTTGTTGACCTTCAGAATGTTGTTGTTGATTATGAGAATGTTTTAGATTCTTGGCTGGCAGGAATTTTAAGGGTAGTTTCACCAGCCAATTGGTTAACAGGTGACATTGAAGATATACAAGTTCTAAATACTGTTGTTTCTTCTGCTTGGGTTGGTGCAAGCTACGAAACCCAAAGAGACCAGCTTATAACTTTTGGTGATATGGAAACTAATCCGCTTATAGGCGGTCAACTTCCAGCCGTTAGCGCAGTTTTTGGAGCTGTCACACCCGCAGCTTCCGATATTATGGATGTGCTGATTCATTTAGGTTGCACAAAAGAGGTCAGCAGCTTTGATTGTCTGCTCAAGAATTTTGACAAAAAATACAGTCCGGGTGGAACCTATCCTATTCTTGTCGGCACTACTGGAACCATAAACATCGGCAGAGGCGCAGACTGTCCCCTGCTTATTTCGCTGAGAGTTGAAGAGATCGAACCGTTTAGTTCTCCTGTAGAAAACTATATTCGAGTTAAGGGGCGGTGCTGGGGAGAAAAGATTTTCCGTAGAGTAGTAACCGCAACTTACACAGGTATGAAAGGAGAAGGGATCGTAAAAGACCTGATCGACACCTATGTTGGGCTTAGCCATGTCCGCGATGAAGTAGAGCTGATAGAGGACACAGACACAACATACACGCTCTTGGAATATGAAAATTGCCCAGTATTCGACATCCTCAAATACATTGCCGAAAGCGCAGACTTAGCAGGCGTGATCGGATACGATTTTCGAGTAGCTCCAGATGGCAAATTCGAGTTCTTCCCAAAAAACAGCAAAACCAGTTCCGTAAGCCTCACAGACCACATTGAATATAGTCGCTACAGCAAAGACATTCACCGTATCCGAAACAGAGTCACCGTTTATGGAGCCGTCGAAAAGGCAATTCCTCTTGACAAAGACGAAGACACGGAGGACCTAACCAAAATTGATGGTCCCGTTAATACTCCGAATGGACAGTGGGTAAGCGGCACAGGGTCGGGCAATGTTTACGTCAATACATTGGAACCCTATGTGATTATGGGCGCTAAATCGCTTAATCATCAAACCGAAGGCTCGGACTATTGGGGTTGCGCAGTCTTCACCTATGATGATGGAAAGGAGGTTGACGCCAACAAATATCCAAGTCTCACGTTCCAGATGAAACTGCAGGCGCTACAAAATTTTGCGGGTTCTTGCAAGATTGTTCTTGAAGATTCCGATGGCTCCCAAGTCTGGAAAGAGTTTAGCGTTTCTCCTGACAAATGGGGTTTACAATTATATGCTGTGGGAAAACTGAATAGTGACCAGTGGACTCACAGCCTTTTCAATGAGCAACCCTTCAACTGGGAAAGCATCAAAAGACTCTACTTTTACGCTAACTTCAGCGCAGGATGTGGAATCGGAGGTTTCGTGATAGACAATCTTTTCTTTAATCATCGGCGCTGGGAAGCAACAGTTCCACTAGCAGCAGAAGAGCCAACAGCAAGCCAAACAGCGTATGGTCTCCGTGAGCTTGTGGAAGTTGACGAAGAGTTACATAGTGACAGCGAATGCGCGTTCCGAGCAAACGCCTTACTTGCTTATTTAGAAAACCCTGCCGAATTTTTGACGTTACAAAGCACAACCTTAGACTACACTACAACACCAATTTTAGCTGCAGACAAGATTCACGTTATTCTCCCAAACGAAAACGTCGATTCTGACTTTCGAGTAATAAGCGCAGAGTATCACGTATTGGCTGAAGAGCAGACCCTAGAAATCACCATGGAACTGGGAAAAGAGAAGCCACTGCTGGCTGACTACCTGTATGGTCTCCGATCAACCACAATTACAATTGAAAAGTTGATGAGAACAAAAGCCGGAGTTAGGAGTTTTGGCGGTGGTAGCGGAGGCGGTGGTGGCAGCGGAGGCATACCTGAATGGATTTCGCCGCTGTATATAGGACCACGAAGCGACATCGCAGCAATAACCAATTTCAGAACAAAAAATATGGCGGGTGATACTCCTGTTGACCACATATTTGCTCCAACTGATGATGGATATGGACTTTTAGGTAGTTTAGAGAAACAATGGCGAGAAGTCCACGCATTAAGATTGTATCTCTGGAGAGTATTCAGCAACATTATTCCAGACGAAGATAATACGCGATTCCTCGGCGACGCTGACCATCGCTGGAACGCCATACATACGAGGTATATCGCTTTTAGTGAAGCTGCCGTTAAAGGGAACATTGCTCCAGATGAAGATAACGCTTATTCTCTCGGATTTGGTGACCATCGTTGGAGTGCAATTCATGGCGTTTGGGTTAATTTCGGTCTTATTCATGTTGGCATGGAGGAAATAGTGAGCGCAGCCAGAATTTTACATAACGTCACGGCAGATGCAGGCATAATCACGGGTGGAACATTTAACATTGCAAGGATTCCATCGTGGCTAAACACAAAAATAGATTGGAGCGTTATAGCTGCTAATATTATTCCAGATGGCGATCGAGCACTTGGTAACGCTGATCATCCTTGGAACGCTATTCATGCCTCTTGGTCTAATCTTGGTTTGCTTCAAATCGCCGGAACCGAGGTAATAAGCGCAGCAAGAATTTTACATAACGTCACGGCAGATGTAGCCATAATCGCGAGTGGACGCTTTCCTTTTGGTAGGCTTCCAGCACTAACTTCTGGTGCGCTTATGGAGGGAACGGGCGGTGATGTGATAGCAGTTAATCCGCAAGGACGATACTATCCTGCTGGACATGGCCATAACGCTGGCGATATAAATTCAGGAAGGCTCAATATTTCACGCTTGCCAGATGGCACAGGAGGCTATTTCCTTAAAGCTCAAGGTGCTGGCGTAGATCCAGCGTTTGCGCAAGTTGATGCCGGTGACATTGGCGGCGGAGTAACCGCAGATGTTGCGGTTTCTAAGGTTGGTGGAGTAGGAACAAGAACGCTTCATTTTGTGCATGGACTCTACACGGGATACACGGATTCTTAACCAAAAAAAGGGAGAAGTAATTATGCTCTTAGATGATGAAGGTAACTTGAGTGTTGCAGGCAAAATCAAACAGGGTTTGGAGCAGAAGGTGAATTAAGTTGGCTAGAAAAGATTTGCGTAAAATTTTGGCGAAAGTGGATCCTGGAGACCTGATTTCTGTTGAGTGGTATGACGCATCCGTAGGAAAGAGTAGCGGCAGCGGCATGAGTATCGATGTGCCTGTGATGAGTTGGGGAGTCTATGTTGGGTTGATCGGTGACAAAACAAAGCATATTGTTCTGGCGCAGAATAGTTTCCGTTACGCTGACGGTTTGTTTGATTTGGATTATACGGCTATCCCGTTAAGTTGGGCTGCTAACGTGACTGTTATAGCTAAGGAGCATATTCCTGAGCAGGTAGCGGGTAAGCTTGTTAACAGTTTCTTGCTTGGCGGGCGCAGGGCATTCAGTCACCAGCGCACTTTTCAGCGGAGGGTAAGTATTCATGGGCGACCCCATTAAACGGGCTTTGACGCAACGGCGGACAAAGCGGGGTCACGTTGTAGTTGAAGAGCCTAATGAGAAGCTTGTTTGGGGCGTAAAATTTGCTATTGGCATGACTGTTTGCTTGTCGGTTCTGGAGGTTGCGCACATGGTGTTTATGGGGTCTTGGAATGGTGAAATATTCTCTGCGATCACTATGTTAAGTGGAACAATCACGGGGATTTTTGTGGGGCAGAAAGCTTGAGGGGGAAACAGTGGACGCAGGAAATAGAGAATCAGCTTCGGAAAATGGTTAAAGCTGGAAACTCTTTCAATGAAATTTCGGTTAAATTAGGAAAGAGTCCTGAGGCTGTACAAATCAAAGCTAAGCGGTTAGGGTTAGAAGTTGTTGTGCGGAAACCTACAGATTCACGTACAACTACTTCTAAACTTGTTTTGCCTGTTGAGTTGCCGAGTGTAGAAGAGGCTTTGAAAATGCTTGCTGGGGCATTGCGGAAGGCTTGTGAAGCTAACTTGAGTAAGGTTGAGGTTCAGCGGTTACAGGTAGTTTCTAATCTTGCGAGGTCTTACAAGGAGTTTTTCGCTGAGTATGTGGATTACCGCGGGATTGAGGCTGAGCTTGTGGAGTATAGAAAAGAGTATGAGCAGTTGGCAAAAAAAGCCCAGGACAATGCGGTCAAATCAGATAAAACTTGAGCGGGGCAAGCTCAAGGCACAGAGACAAATTGTTGTTGATGTGCAGAAGCGTAAGGTTGAACTGTTGAAGTCTAAACCTGCGGAGTTTTTTGAGCAAGTCTTAGGCTTTAAGCCCTTCGCGTACCAAGAGGAGTTAATAAGACTCTTCGCAGAAAATCAGTTTATTGCTGCTCGGTGGTGTCGTCAAAGCGGCAAAAGTTGGACCATAAGCGCCCTGCTGCTCAATTACGCGTTGCAGCATCCAGATAGTTACATTGCTGTTGTGGGTCCAAGCTGGAGACAAACAAAACTGAACATTAGGCGGATATCCTACTTTCTTCGGAAGTTGAATGATCTACATATTAAAGCTCAGAAGACTAAGATTAGCTTCCCAAACGGTAGTGTGATCGAGGCTTTCCCTAACAACCCTGACACCATACGAGGACCAACATTGAATGTTGTCTACTGGGATGAAGTGAACTTTACAGCTAATGATAGCGATTTGTACGATGCAATTTTGTTTACTCTCGGCACTACGAATGGCAAGTTGGTTTGCGCGAGTACGCCATGGAATAGTGACAGCTTGTTTTGGAGGATGTGTAACCATAAGGATTTCGGTGATTTTGCGCGGCATCATGTGACGTGGGAGCAGGCGCAGGAGCCCCATGGACCTCTCCGCAAAAATATTCTTGAGAAAATCAGGCGGCAGTTTGGGGAGGATCCTATGCGGTGGCGCCGTGAGATGGAGGCGGAGTGGGCTGAGGACGAGGACACGTGGCTGCCGCAGAGTTTGATAGCGCAGTGCATTGGGACAGAGAAGAATTGTGGGGAGGATCTGCAGCTGTGGGACCCAACTAAGGGTTATAGTGGGGAGCTGTTTGCTGGAATCGATTTGGCTCAGACCCGGGACTATTGCGTTTTGGCTGTGTCGGAGCGATTGAATGATGTTCTGAGGCTTCGGCATCTCAAGATTTTTCGTCAACCAACAATGTACGCTACTGTGATCGGATACCTGAAGGCTCTGCAGGACAGGTGGGAAGGCTTCCAGAGGGTCAGGGTTGACAACACTCGGGAAGGGCCGTCTATTATTTCGGATATGGAGGAGGCGGGGATCAGTAACGTGGAGGGAGTTATCTTCACGACGTCACGGAAGAGTGAGATGGCTAGCTTGTTGAAGCAGCGTATGATGAATCAGCGGTTTTTCTATCCGTTCTTGACTTGGGAGAAGCCCTACAGGGGGGATATCTGCAGTGAAATGAATATTGAAAGGTTTGAGCTGCGGAGAGATGGCGCCATTAGTTTTAGTCATCCACGTGGCACGCATGATGACGTCTTTTGGGCTGTTGCCTTGGCTGTGTATGCTACTGTTGAGATGAAGAAATTCGATTTGGAGGGGTTCGTGTTTGGTTAGAATTGAAACTAAGAAGATGAAGCAACGATTCGCCTTAATTGCTGACTATGATATTGTTTTGTCTACTTGCAGCGGTGGCAAAGACAGTTTCGTTTCAAGTTTTCTTGCTAGCCACTTCGTTGATCCCGAAAAATTATACATTCTTTATTTTTCTAGTCCCTGGGACTTTCCTGGATCTCGGGAGCTTGTTGAAAAATTCTGTGTTGAACGTGGCTTAAATTTGATTGTTACTGCCCCAAACGTGGACATTAACAAGTTTTGTGTTTCTTATGGTCCTCCGAATCAGAGGTCTCGGTGGTGTATTTGGAAGATCAAAGCTGATCCGACAAGGAAGGTTATTGCCCAGTTTCCTGACAAAAAAATTTTGTTTGTTGATGGGAGTAGACGGGAAGAATCGTATCAGAGGAGGAATATTCCGCTTTTTGAGGAAAAAAGGTTTAATGATCGGGATGTGCTGCATCCGATTTTTGATTGGTCCGAGAAGAGAGTTTGGACTGTTATGAGGTCGTTTTGTCTTCCTATCCATCCTGTTTATCGCTGGTCCAATCGTTTGAGTTGCTTCTGTTGTCCGCTGCAGACTGATTCAGCTTGGTTGTCTCTGAGGCGGTTTCATCCGGACCTGTTTGAGCAGGCATTGAAGCTGGAGCGTGAATGCGGTAAACCGTTTAGGCATGGCTATCGGTTTTTGGGGGATTTGGAGGCTCCGCAGATAAAAACGGGTTTACGGGAGCCCCGCAAGATGTCTCTGAGGTTCGATAGACGAGGGTTGAGTTTGTTGACTTCATGCGATTTTGAGGGTTTGGAATAAAATGCGGAGAAGGGAAGAGTTTAGGATCAGGAAGTTTGCTCGGCGTTATGATCGGGAGTCGGGCAAGTTTACTTTTAATATCAGCTACGAAACTAGGACAGATTTGACTCCGAGAACTATTCAAGTTGCTGAGGCTTTTGGGTTGGGGATCAGTGACACCCAGAAGCACGTGCTTTATGATAATGTGGAGCTGGTGATTGGTCCTGAAGATATCGTGTATTTGACTGGAGACAGTGGATCAGGAAAGAGTGTTTTGTTGAAGGCTGTTGTTGGGGATCTGAAGCTGCAAGAGGCGGCTAGGATGTCTGATGTTGAGGTTGATCCGGATAAGCCGTTGATCGACACTGTTGGCGCTTCTGTTGAGGAGGGCTTGAAGCTGCTATCTAAGGTGGGGTTGAATGATGCTTTCCTGTTTGTGCGCCGTTACAATCAGCTTAGTGATGGTCAGCGGTATCGTTACAGGTTAGCTAAGCTGATCGAGAGCGGGGCGCAGTGGTGGATTATGGATGAGTTCTGCGCAACGTTGGATCGGGAGACCGCGAAGATCGTGGCTTACAACGTGCAGAAGCTCGCCAGGAAGCTCGGCAAAGCTGTTGTTGCAGCGACTACGCATACGGATCTCTTTGAGGATCTGGCTCCCAGCGTTCACATTCACAAGCGGTTTGGCAGAGAGATAGGCGTCAAATATTATCCAAATCTGGTGCGCGCGCAGTGCAGTTTGCTCGAGGAGATGACTGTAGAAGAGGGGTCTTATGAGGATTGGAAGAGTGTTGCGGGCTTTCATTATCGCAGTCACCGGATCGCGTTTTTGCAGAAGATTTTTGTTTTGAAGCGTGGGGATCGGGTCTGCGGGGCTGTTGTGTATGTGCATCCGTTAAGTGCGTCTCCTGGGAGATCCCAAGTTTTGAAGATTAGCGGCATGAAGGAGTTAAACGAGAAGCTAGCTCGGATCAGCAGAGTTGTTGTGCATCCCAAGTACAGGACTATAGGTGCATCCGTGAAATTGCTGCGGGAATCATTGCCTCTCTGTGGGAAGCCCTATGCTGAGATGATTGCTGTTATGGCTCGGTATAATCCGTTTGCTGAGCATGCTGGGATGCGGAGGGTACTCGAGTCTGAGGTTGCTCCGGAGATTTTGGTTGCTGTTGAAAAACTTGGGGAGCTGGGGTTCACTAACTATTTGCTCGCTGTTCCGGACTATAACTTTGAAAAACTCGAGGGGAAGGTTCAGCAGGTGAAGGAGGTTCTGGGCTATTTTGGATATCCGTATAATAGGCGGATTGCTGGGGCGCATGGAAACTTCAAGAAAAAAGATTATGTCGCCTGGCTTGCGGGTGCTGAAAGGGAGGAGTTGGCTAAGGCGCTTACGCGGTTAGCTCAGCTGAATCAGCCGAAGGTGTATCTGTTTTGGAGCCACGAAGAGTCTACTTAGTTCATCAGCTGAAATGTAAAAAGAATGTGAAAAGTTCAGTAGCTGAAATGTTCTGCGAAGAGTCTCGGATGGTCCGGATGAACAAGGGGACCTAAGCTGCGAAGAGTCTTTATAACCACTACCTGAAAGCAAAGGAGGAAAAGGGGGTCAGTAGGTGACATTTTTGGGCGAAAAAGTTCAGTAGCTGAAATGTTCTGCGAAGAGTCTAGGGGGGCTGGTAGCCTCTTCGTGGGTTGGAGGGGCAAAAAAAATTATTTTTCGTTGATTACCGCGAAGGTGTTATCAACGATTTTTCCGTCATTTTTGGAGACGCCAATATCGACGAAGATTATGCGGTCCTCTTTTTCTTCGATATGGTCAAGTCCGCCTGCGAGGGTTGGTATCCGTTCGTCCTCTAATGTGCCTTCGTCGTCTGCGAAGAGTGCTTTCCATTTATCATCTGCTTTTTCGATTTTTTGGTACAATTTTGGGTTTTTTACTTCGATTATTTTTTGGTTTTTCATGCTTGATCCCTATTTCATAGTGTAGGTTTTTGGCTATTTGTAGCTTTGCCTAGCCTATTTTTGGGAGTTTTTGAGCTTAAATTCGTAGGCTGTGACGATTTGGTCTGGGTTCCAGCTTTCTGGGCCGTAGATTTCTGTCTATTCCTGCTTGAATGCTTCGAGGGGCGCCTGAAGCTTTAAAACTATCCGTGAAAAGTATTCTCGAACAGTGGAGAGAGATCAATCAAACTATTTTTCTTTGTCTGCTAAGAATCAATAGTTGCGGATAAAAAAAGAGGGAATTGAAGAGACACCGTATTTAGATGCTAGAGTTCGTTATGGAATGTATATGCATATTCCATACCGTGTGATTCACCAAGCCAATACCATGTTGATACGTATTTGACGCTGTATTTGACGTTTTCCCATATGTGATAATTGCCATAGTTCCAATCAGGCGGTGGTAAATAGCAGCCACAATCGTAGTGTTGTAACTCTTGTGCATAATTCAAATCTACGATTCTCAAGCTGTCGGAGAACTCGTAGTCGATCCAATGATTACCAAGCGAACTTACCCAGACAGACCCTGTTTTTATCCATAGCAAATCTGTGCCTCCTTCATGCCATTCTTCTTCACATCCATCTGCAGCGGAATTATATTCCCAGAAAACCTGTCTTTGAAGGTGAACTTCGAACCAGCCAACGTAGACGCCGTAACCAATATGGTATTTAGGATGTGGGTAAATTGTGTCGTTCCGATCAAATTCATCTGGGACTCCGTCCATTGTTCCCCAAGCCGAAACGGGCGAAACAAGAGTTGCTGAAAATAGCGTTAGCATGAACAACGTAACTAATGCGGCTGACGGTATTACATATTTTAGTTTTTTCATTTTAGCTTTTTCACCTCCTTTTTGTTTGAGGTGAGAAGCTAAGGCTCAGATCATGTGATTTTGTCCACTGAAGAGTCGGAAGCTCCGCTTATGTGGAGCAGATTATGCTTTTCGTTCATCTTCGCCGTACCTTCTCACAGAAGACGGTTCTAGAAGTATGCTCTATATAATTTTTCGGACGAAACTTACAAGAATAGTATAGAGAGAGAAAGGTGAAACTATTCTTCTGTGCTCGCTGAGCAGTAACGCTTTTATTAACGATTAATAAAAAGTGGGTTTGCCCCTCGAAAGCGTCGAATATATGGTCGTACCTTCTCACAAAGATCGGCTGTTTTTTTGATGCCTAGAGGGGTACCTTTCAGCTTAAAAGTCGGTAAAATAAGGTTGTTTGAGGCGTTAATAGTGTTTTTTATCAATAGACTATTGAGGTTCTACAGAGAGAGTCAAGTAAAACTAAAAAAGGAGAAAAATTATGTGTGATTTACAGTATTCGCCTTATATCAATGTAGATAACCGCTTCCACGATGAGAACCATTACGGGCACTAGGATATACACTATTTTTTTGTTGCTCCAATCCTCTAGGTCTAACGCTTTGTCCAAAAGGAAGCATTGAAACGACACCAGATAAAAGTATATGATTAGGTAGAACAGTAGAAGGAAGAGAGTTGTAAGCAACATTTTTTTTACCTATTTTTCTTCTATCTTTCTTTATTCATGTACGTTTTTGCGGTTTTAACAGTTTATATTAGGCGCCTAATATTATGTTAGGAGCTTGAATTCGTACGCTATGACTAAGAGATCTGGATTCCAGCTTTCTGGGCCGTAGATTTCTGTCCATGCTCGCTTGAATTCTTTGAGGGTGCTGTAGCCTTCTTTTTTGACGTCTTGGGGGCTGATGTCGCCGAGGCGCTGCTTGAATTTGCGTGTGACTATGATGTGTCCTTGGGGTTTGCTGAACCATCTGTCCCGGACAGAATAGGTTTTTCCGATCTTCCAGGTGTATTTGTGGGTGCGTCTTGTCTGGGTTTTGTGTCCTGAGAGCACTTTGCGGAGGTGGCGTCGCTTAAAGATGGCCATGCTGTGCCGCTTCCTCTTCGATTGTGGGGAGCCCCTTTTTCATGCTGTATAGGTCGCTGAGGACGATTAGTTTTGCTTCGTAGAAGTAGCCGCCTTCCCGGAGCTCCGCGCGGGTTGCTGTTGTGCCTGTGAAGTCGTCTCCCATCGTTCGTGCTTCATCCTCCTGGAAGAGCTCCTGCGCTTTTTGCCAAATCAGCGGTCTAACGTATGGCCAGAATTTGCCTTTTCCTATCATTTTTGTGCGCCTGCCTGAAATTCTGTGAGGACTTTGCAGCGGGCTGCTTCGATGTAGGGATCCAGGGTTCCGAGAATGGGATGGGGGTGGGTGGCTGGTTTGGTGAGGTCGCAGGTGTCAGCGAAGTTTTTGTGGCGTCCAGATTTCTTGCATATCCAGGTCACTCGTGCGCCGTTAATTAGCAGCTTGGAGTCACTGCATTCTCTGCAAAGTTTGGGAGCCATCAGCGGGGTATTCCTAATTTCCAGATCGCGAGGTCGTAGTCGCATTTGGGGCAGTGAATATAGAGCCATTGGGGTTCAATGATTCCGCTGACTTTCCAGCCTGCGTCATGCGGGTAACGGTAGATGGGGAGTCCGTGGAGGTCTCTTCCGCAGCTGCAGGTCCAGTCTGAGATTTGGTTTAGGAAGGGTTCCGCTTGCTGTGGGGAGAGAACAGGGTCTGTTGGGGTGTACTGCATTTAGTACTCCTCCGGGAGGATCGCTGTGTAGCGTCCGGTTTCGTTCTGGGCTATGAAGATTTTCTGCTTTTGTCCTGAAGGTAGTTCGATGGATCCGCTGACGAAATAGTCGCCTTCGGGTTTGTGTTGGAAGATTTGGGCTGCTTGCACGATGAGGTCTGCGATGTTGGGGATGTTGAGGGAGGGTTGTAGGCAGCTTAGGTTTCCGGTGCTGGATAAAAAGACGTCGCAGGTTTTGCAGCGGGGGTTTTTGCCTTGGTCTCCGTCTTTGACGCCATGTTTGCAGCGGTCATTCCAGTAGCCTTTGCTGAGGAGCCCTGTGGTGATGTACTTCAGGAAAAAGTTTGGTTTGTGCATCCCCACTTGCTGTAGGAGCTGGTCGACGTCGTAGAGGATGCCGTCCTCGGTTGCTTCTTGGCTGGTGTAGGTGAAGATGACGTCTTCCTGGTCAAAGAGGCTCATGCGATCACCCCCATTCTTTTTGCTGCTGCACGGATAGCCCTGAGTCGGGCATCCATACGGTCTAAAATCGCCGATTCGCTGATCGGCATATCTACTATTTTTTTGGTTTGCATTCCTGATCTCCATATTAGCCTATGGCAAAACCGCTATTTATAGGCTAGGATGCTGAAAATTTTGGGGGGTAGCTGCAGGCCGCTGGCCCTTTTTTGGAGATCAGGCCGCAAAAGTTGTTCCAGCAGCCCGCAGCCGGCATATCTTTGTGTGGCTGGTCACATAAAGTTTGCTTCTGACTTAGGAGACTCTTCGCAGGGTGGGATCAAATCCCACGAAGAGGTTATTTGATTAGAGATTCTTTTTCAGTGCTTCCTGTTCCTTCCAGAAACATTCATTACATTTTCCTGAGCCAATCCATGGTCGGCGAGAATCCCGTAATGAACCGGCAACAGGACCGAGGAACGCACCTGTAACGCTGCCTGTTTGTCCAAACCAATTTGACATTGGAATCTTCTTTCCACAATCCGAGCATTTTTTAAGGCAATCAGAACAGTAATGTTTCCCTCTATTCTCAGAAATTGTCTTCATTCGGTATTGTTTGCCGCATCGTTCGCATTTCAGTTTTTTAAACATTTTTTCACCAATATTTCGATCAGTAATTAACCCTCTTTTTTCATCTTGAATATGTGTTTTATGGAGGTTTGTTCTGGTGTTTTGTTCTAGTTTCTGAGATGTATCTTTGCATGTTAATAGTTTTTATATACCTATCGTGTAGATAGCCCATAGATGGATTCGGTCTGGATATGTGTGGAAGTTCATCCGTTCCCCCCTTACAAAACGGAGCAACTGCCAATCAACTTCACCTCCCTTCCATTTCTAAGCTGGGCTATCCAATTTTGGTTTAAACCTCTTCAAGAGCGAAGCGTTAGTAACCACAGACACTGAACTGGTTGCCA
>Ga0307428_1001392_pt1 | contig 12373 bp, 12 predicted proteins | sample SalMarWE160240MG_FD_202161 | JGI IMG/M metagenome (GOLD analysis project Ga0307428, IMG submission 202161) | Salt marsh sediment microbial communities from the Plum Island Ecosystem LTER, Massachusetts, United States - WE1603-240 | ecosystem: Environmental > Aquatic > Marine > Intertidal zone >...
ATAAAGCCCAATCTATAGCTAAAGTTGCTGTGGCGTCTATGGGCGCGGATATAAGTGATGAAGATTTTTCTAAGATTCAAGACATGTGCAGAAAAGTTCTTGAGCTTTATGGTGTGCGCCAATCGTTAGAGAAGTACGTGGACTCGGTTATGGAGGAGGTTGCACCAAACACTCGGACAATAGGCGGTTCACTGTTGGGGGCTCGCTTGGTAGCCCTTGCCGGGGGACTGTTAAACTTGGCTAAGTTGCCGGCAAGCACGATTCAAGTTTTGGGTGCTGAGAAAGCCCTGTTTAGATCATTGAAGACAAAGGCGCGTCCGCCTAAGCATGGGATAATCTTTCAGCATCCTCTTATTCACGATGGGAAGCGTTGGCAACGTGGAAAGATTGCTCGAGCGTTGGCTGGAAAATTGGCTATAGCCGCTCGGGTTGATGCCTTCAACGGCGAGTATGTGGGAGACAAGTTAAAAGCTGACCTTGAGAAGAGAATCGACGAGATTCGGGAGAGGTATGAGAAGCCTCCGCCACCTTCTGCACCACCAAAGAGAACCCCAAGCAGAAAGCCCCCGGAAAGAAAGCGTCCGCGGAGAAAGAACAGTGGCCGTAAACGTTAAGCCCCACCCCAGTTTTCCAGAGATTTACTGGGTTACTCTGGAGGATGGAAACCGAAAGTTAGCTACCAAGAACTTGGCTGCCGGAACCGCGGTTTATGGAGAGCGTCTCGTCAAGTTTAAGCGAGATGAATATAGGCTCTGGGATCCTTACAGAAGCAAGTTAGCGGCTGCCATACTCAAGGGTTTAGATACTGTTCCCATCTATCCTGTCCACAGGGTGCTGTATCTGGGCGCGGCTTCAGGAACAACTGCAAGCCACGTCTCTGACATTGTTGGCGAAGACGGTCATGTATACTGTGTCGAATTTGCTTCGCGTTCCCTGAGAGATTTGGTTAACAACGTTTGCGTTTTCCGTTATAACATGTCGCCTATATTGGCGGATGCACGGTTGCCGGAAACCTATTCGCGGATGGTGCAGCGGGTGGACAGCATTTATTGTGATGTGGCTCAGCCTGAGCAGGCTCGGGTTTTGGCGGATAACGCTGACATGTTTCTGGCTGATCGCGGATGGGTTATGTTGGCGATTAAGGCTCAGAGTATAGATGTGACAAAGGAACCGTCTGTGGTTTACAAGAATGAGATTGCTATCTTGGAGGCTAGGAGATTCCACATCGATCAAGTTGTTGGTCTTGAACCCTTTGACAAGGCACATGCCATGGTAGTCGCCCAAAAATAATCTTTTGTGAGATTTTTGTGGGTGTGATGGTTAATAACGAAAAAACTAATTGTCATCATATGATGAAAAGGCTTCACAGAATTGTTTAATTGTTAGTCCACACATCCACCATTAAATAGCAAATTTTAATTCTGTTTAACGTCAACTGTATATTCATGTCACCCAATGACGAAGTTCGTTATCGGATACTGCAAATACTTTATGATTATTACCATGAAAATCCAACAGGTGTAGGCTTCAGCAGAAAACCTATGTTTGACCTGCTGAATGTTCAAGAGAACCTCATGGATGCCAATATGCTTTATCTTGAAGAGAAACGGTTGGTTAGAATTCACGGATCTATGGCTTATGCATGGAATTGGGCAAAAATAAAAGCATTTGGTATAGATGTCATTGAAAATAAAGAGAAATATAAAAACCGATTTCCCTTCATAAATGTTCAGCAAATTCACGGTGATGTTTACGGGAATGTAGTTCAAGCAGGAGGAGATTCTCACGTTACTATCGTTCAAATTGATGAAGCATTCCAACGAGCACGTGATTTAACTGAAGCAAAAGCGGACATTTCAGAAGAGTTGAAGAAAAACGTTGAGGATAATCTAACCACACTCAAAGAAGAAATCAAGAAAGATGAACTAGAATTAGGAAAAATTCAGAAGATTTGGAAATGGCTCAAAGAAACTGCGTCTTGGGTAGTTCCAATTCTTAAAGACATAATTTTGAAAGTAATGGAAAAAGGCATCTAATTAATTCTGAAAAAGTACTGTTTTCAACAATGAAGTATTATTAGTCTCCTATTGTCAAGTATTTACTTACTATTTAAATCAATTTATTTAAATAAAATAAACTCATACGAAATACATAAGTTGAGTGAATACTTTTAATTTGAACAAATGGTAAATATTTGTTGTTGTTAGCGTAGGAGGTGAAAAATAGTTAAAAATGTGTAAAGTCTTTTTACTAAAAAAGACCGACACAAAGGCTTTGTTTAGCGCAGTCCCGAGACCGCTTTTAGTTGGCATATTTCATCAGTAACTTTCTGCGGTTGCCAAGCACCTGTTTCATCATTGCCTTGAGTTGCTCACGTCAAGTCGGGTAAACGTTGCTAAACTTTTTTTGAAACAGAAGTCGAGATTCCAAGAATAAGACATGGTAAAAGACAAACACTTGACACATTGATTAATGAAGAGTCGCTATTATTAGCCAAATACCTGAGAAATGAAAGAAAAGAGTGGAATCCGAGACTGCCCCAAAAATATCATTCTTAAGTAAGTCCAACATCAAATTAACTTCTTTATTGAATGTTGAAGATATTTTTGAAGTTGGACAGAAAACTCTTTTATTTCATATTTTTTACGATTGACTTGAATTGGAGTTTTTAGGTCATCACCCTGAACTATTTTGTTTCTTATATCAAACGCTTTTATTAAAAATTGTTTTATTTCATTTCTCTCCTCAGTGCTGTTACCCAGTAACATTGAACATCCTAATCCCACAAATTTACCCATATTTCCTAACCTTGAAGTTTCCTCACCCGTGAAAAGAGCTTCAAAAGCAATAGCTAAGTCAATAATTTTATCATCAGTTCTGCGTTCCTCATGAAAACGACTAAACCTTTCACAAGCTACACGATAAGGAGTTTGTTTACCAAGTCTAACTTGTTGATTCTACTTGTCAATTTATCTATTTCTTCGATTTCGTTAATTTTTAGTTCATATTTGCTTGGTCTGTACGGTGCGGGGGGATTAATTGAGCCGAAGAATATTATCTCAGAATCTTCTTCAACGAACATAATTTTGCAAAAAACTGAACCAGTTTTATAAAGTCTCATTGCCAAAACCACATCAAATGTTAAGCGGTCTGCCGTTTCTTTTCCGCCTCTAACTTCAAACACAAAAGTTTTCGGATTGATTAGAGAAATTAAGTACGCACCATCGCCCCAAAGATAACCAATGCGTGTGATTCCACGAAATTTGTCTATTTCCTCGTTTCTTATTAGTCTTAATATGACTTCATTTGAAAATTTAAATCCCTTCTTGATTTTTTCAATAAATTGATTGGACGCATTATTTTTTTTCGATGTTTTCGGAAATGGAGTTTCAGATAGTTGGAAGCTAAATAATGGAAAAATGGTAACTTTATTCGACTTTTTAGTCAAATATTCCACCCTGCAAATTCACTAAAGAATCTTAGTTTTCTCATTAATCTTTTTTGTGTTATGTACAGTTTTTTCTTTGTGTGTGAGTTTTTTAGTTTATAATATTTCGTTTTGTGTATTGTGAGTAGAGTAGAGTGTAGAGAGCCCACAGAACAGTAGAGAAGAGAACGAGAGAGAAAGGTTAAATTTTAACCTTCTCTCTCTTTTCCTCTACTTGTTTTCTGTCGTGTTTACTCCTGTCGTTTCGTCTTGTCTTCTCTTGTCTTGTCTAAACTCTCAACTCTCCACTCGTCTAACAAAACTCAACCAGATTTTACGTTGGTCAATTTTTCTTGACCAAGTCATGTCTCTATAGGTCAAGGTTTCTTGACAAAAATGCTTTTCCGTTAAGGTAGGAAAGGTGTTGTTGGTGACTTTAGTGGGGGATAAAGGGGCAACTCTGATTGTGGTGCTGTTTTGTTTTTGTATAATAGTGTCTGCGCCAAGTATTGCTTTTGCATCTTCAGAGAATTGGAATTGGGTTGAAGTGGCAAGAATTACTGGAGACATTTATAACTTGTATGAAACGGAGCCTTTCAATATCAGCTCTTCTGTTTCTGTTTGGCGAATTGTATGGGAATACACGCCTCGAACCGATGTTCCCGAAGACCAAACAGGGATAACAATCTATCTTTATGCTGGAGCTTCAGGCGATGATAAAATCTTCGAAATAGGTCGTAAGGGACTATACAATGGCGATGAGGATTGCAGGTACTATCATGAGGAAGGTGTTTTCCGTTTGAAAATAAGCAGTAACACACAGAATTTTACGGTAAGAATTGAACAAAGCATGGGCTATATCCCCGAGCCTCCCACGGATAATTGGGTTGAAGTGACAAGATTCATTGGTACTGAGGGATTTACGACAGACGTTTTTGTGTGTGACTACCCTGAATGGCGAATCAGATGGGAATATGACCCAGGGCATTGGCATTTTCCTATAATGCATGAATTTCAGGCTATAACCTACCCAGAGGGGTCATCTACAATTACTGTTGATATGATTTCTGGAACACCAGGTGTAAATCAAAATGGAACTAATTATGTCCATGAAAACCCTGGGAGATTCTATATGAAAATCAGTGCAGGCATCATGGAGAGTTACACAATAATCGTCGAACAAAACATTGATTCTATTCCAGAGTTTCCCTCATGGACACCACTACTGATTACGTTAGTTGCAGTGGTAGCAGTGACTGTGATTTACAGACAAAAAATGTCCAAATCTGACAAAAGGGGAGGCAATCATTGAAAAAATCTCCTTATTTGCTCGTTTTGGCGTTTTTCACACTTTTTGCAGCAGTAGTTTTGAATCCCATTACCTTTGTGTCTGCATCGTCAACGGAAGGATGGGTCAGGAGGTACGGGGAGAATGATCGGTATACTGTTGAGTCGATTATCCAAACCAGCGATGGCGGATATGTAATAGGAGGTGGGACTAGGGCAGGTATTTTGCTTTTAAAAACCGATTCCTATGGAAATATGGAATGGAACCAGACATACGGTGGAGGCAAGGCTTACTCGTTGATTGAGACGTCCGATGGAGGATACGCCCTAGTTAGCAACACACAGTTGATTAAGACTGACGCGTACGGGAATATGGAGTGGAACAGAATTCTTTTGGAAGAAGACAGGGCAAGTGCCCGTTCTCTTATCCAAGCCAGTGATGGCGGATATGTCATAGCAGGTTCGTATAAGGTGGGTTATTATCTGAACGTATACGGTGCAAAACGTGGTCACGAGGATTATTTTTGGCTTGTCAAGACTGACGAGTTAGGTGAGGTGGAATGGAGCAAAAAATATGAAACAGTAATAACGGGCGGAGCTCAATCAGTTATCCAAACCATTGATGGAGGTTATGCCCTGTTAGGTTTTAATAACTTTAATCCCGATTTTTTGCTTGTTAAAACTGATTCTTCAGGTGAGGTGGAATGGAGCAAAAAATATGAAAAACCAGACGGGGATGTGGGACAATGCATAGTTCAAAACAGTGATGGCGGATACACGTTAGCTGGTAGGTTATGGAATCGCAGCGATAATGAAAACATGGCGGGTCTCATCAAAACCGATTCAAACGGTACCATGCTGTGGATGAAAAATTATCCTGGCAGTTGGCATGTGTCAATGGTGGGTACTAGTGATGGTGGCTATATTCTATGCTCAGATTTAATGCTTACTAAGACAGATTCTGAAGGCAACATGCAGTGGACTAAACATCTGAACTTTTCTATGCATTTGGTAATTCAGACACTCGATGGAGGATATGCAATTACAGGCGGAGGCTCCTCTGTCTGGATAATAAAAACAGACCCCGAAGGAATTATCCCAGAGTTTCCCTCATGGACACCACTAATGATTGCGTTGGTTGCAGTGGTAGCAGTGGCAATCGCTTACAGAGATAGATTGAAGAAACAGAGGCTAGGAGGTTTTGATGCCCGCTAAACTGTTTCTTTCGGTTATGCTTCTTTTTGTGTTAGTTAGTTTGCTTTTTGTTGGTTCTGTTGGGGCATCTTCGGAGATGTGGAGCCAAACATACGGAAGTGGAACGGGACGTTCCTTGGTTGAAACCTCTGACGGCGGATTTGCTATCGCTGCTGCTGGTGGCAACACTTTGTGGTTGGTTAAAACGGACGCAAACGGAAACATGGAGTGGAACCGAACATACGAAGCATCAGTCCATTCTTTGGTTGAGGCGTCTGACGGAGGATATGCAATAGCTGGTGGTGACGGGTTAGTTAAAATGGATAGTTATGGAAACTTGGAATGGCGCCAGCATTACGGGGGATTAGGTTACGATTTCTTCAAGTCGTTGATTGAAACATCTGATGGAGGCTACGCGATTGGAGGCTCCTTTAGTTTAGATTATGAAGACCCGTTTGCTGATCGTGATTTTTGGTTAGTTAAAACTGACAGTTATGGAAACATGGAATGGAACCAAACATACGGAAAAGCAGCAGGTGAGGGATATGATTACGCTAACGCGTTGGTTGAAGCTTCTGATGGAGGTTACTTGTTAGTTGGTAATGCTGGTCTTTACCTTGTTGAATCTAAAGTATGGGTGATAAAAACCGATGAACGGGGGAACATGGAATGGAACCAAAGATACGGAGGAAGAGAACAGGCAGGAGCCAATTCAGTGGTTAAGACATCTGATGGGGGCTACGCATTAGCGGGTTACATTTCGGGAGATTTTTGGTTAATAAAAATTGACGAATCCGGAAACATGGAATGGAATCAAACATACTCTAAATTAGGAAGTGAGGAAGCTTACTCGCTGGTTGAACCTTCTGATGGAGGATATGCTCTAGCAGGATACACAAGAAAAGGTCAACTTAACACTGGAGTGACAGAGGGTTGGCTGGTTAAAACCGACGCGAATGGAAACGAAGTTTGGAGTCAAACATATGGAGGAACAGGACTTTACTTCGTTCAGTCATTAGTTGAAACCTCTGATGGAGCATTCGCCATGGCAGGCTACATAAGTCACCCCTACCCCGACCCTGCTGAATTATTGTTAATAAAGACCGACAAATACGGCAACATCCCAGAGTTTCCCTCATGTACCATTCTGCCGTTACTTATTGTAGCAACTATGGTTGTGATAATTGTTAGAAACAAATTTTCAAGGAAAGGATTGACATGAAGAAACTCACATCAACAATTGCCCTAATACTGGTTCTTTCCTTTGTGCTTGTTTCTCTTCCAGACATCGGGATAGTGAAAGCAGAAAGCACAATTTACATTAGAGCTTATGGAAGTGTTGAGGGCACAGATAAGATACAAAGAAACGGGAATGTCTACACCTTTTTGGGAAATATTAGCATTGATGGTTCTGGTGTTGATGGCATTATAGTTGAGAGAGACAACATTGTGATTGATGGTGCAGATTATGCTCTGCAATTAACGGGAGATATGGAAAGTTCGATAGGGATAATGCTTATGGAACGAACCAACATAACTATTGAGAATCTGCGGATACTAAATTTTAATTTCGGTATTCAACTCCAAAGGTCTTCTGGCAACACTATTTTTAGAAATTTCATTTATCCTATCGGTATCAAAGTGAATGGGTCTCACAATAACACCATTATTGAAAACCATCTCGAAGGAAGTGGAGATGGAATTGGTATAGTGATGGACATTTTCCCTAATGACGGTAATTCAACTGGAAATCATTTTTTGGGAAATAACATAACAAACCAAGGAGTCGGTATCAACAGTCTAATAGGTTCAGCGAATATTATTTCTGGAAACAACATAACAAACTGCCAGATTTACGGTATCCGTTTGGAGTATTACCCTAGCCGCATAATTGGAAATAACTTCGAAAATAACACAATTGGTATCTTCTTTAGTCATGGTGCTTCAAACAACACCATCTATCAAAATAACTTCATTAACAACCAAGAGGATATGGACGATGCACATTCAGTGGCACCTTGGCTTTATGAAATCTCCGTAAACTATTGGGATAATGGTGTTAAAGGTAATTACTGGAGCGACTATAATGGCACAGATATTGATGGCAATGGCATAGGCGATATTCCACATTTTGTATACGAGAACAACCAAGACAATTACCCGTTAATGAACCCAGTCGATATTACTACAATCCCAGAGTTTCCCTCATGGATTATTCTACCTATTTTCATCACATTAACCCTAATTACAATAATTGTTGGAAATAAAATTAGAAAGAAAGGATTCGAATGATAAAATTATCAACTTTTGGCATAATGGGAATTATGTTGTGATAAAATATGCGGGTTAATAAGAAACATATTGCATTGGCGAGTTTAATTTTGGCTCTGTTTCTGGGTTGGTTGATTATAGAATCAACAGAAGCCTCTATTGATTATTGGATGGAAAAACAAGAGAAATTCACGAAAGGTTCAAACTCTATTACTATCTTTTGTAAGAATGTTGGAATGAGCGATGGCGATTTTAAACTCAAATTAGAATTTTTTAACCCCACATCTTCACCTCAAACCGAACTGCCATACATGCAAGTTAACGATTCAACGATAGAAGTAAGGTTCTTGCTTCATAAAGGTGAATCTAAACAGGAAACCATTTTTTTCACAATCTCAGAGAATGTAAGCCACTTTGCCATAAAACTAGACTGTGTAAAGATAAGCCCTTTGCTAAAATCCAATCCAAAGTTTCCAACCGAATTGCTTTACAGCTATAATAGTGATTACAATGAATTTTGGAGAGTTACGAAAGAGTAGAATATTGGTCTATGGAAACTGAATGAAAACAACTAAAATCCAAAAGCCAGCACCAATCCTTTATGTTGGAATACATATTAAACTTCTATTATCCGACATTGTATTACATATAGAAATGGATGGGTTACAATTTAATATTTATTATTTCTAGAATTATCTTCCATAGTAGTTTATAGCTTACTTCCACTTATTCTAAATATTGGAGAAAGTAGAAATCGGAAGTTAGATTTCGGATAGTGGGAGACATCACCATCTTTTGCGGGTTCAAGTCCCCTTCAACAAAATCTGCATGTTTTCAATTTAGCATTCTTTCAGGAATTAAGAATTGTTTTACACCCATATTAACACAGAGACTTAGGTCACCCTGTCTAATAGCCCCCCTCAAATTTTTCAGATTAGAATAAAAAAGGAAAAAAATATACCAGAAAAATAAGGGACAAATTGTTATGCGCGCGCATAACAATGAGTTCTAGAAGCAAAGTTGGGGCATTAGGGGTAAATTTTAACCCCAAACCCAAACCCAAACATTCTCATCATCACGACGACTCTTGTGATTTTTGTACTGATGTGCGCACACTTAAAATCGTTAACACGCCATTAATAGAAAAATAGCTTCTTAACTTCCAATCTTTTTAATTATAATTTCTGTGCAGTCTTTTTTTAGAGTGGACCTTTAGATACAGCTTCGAATATTCCGCCTATTATAAACTGTATGGCCATCGCAAGTACAATAATGGCCATTAGTGACGATACTACTTGTACTCCTTCTTTTCCGAAATACTTTAGGAGTTGATGAGCATGAATCATTCCTTGATAGGATAATAAAACTCCTATTGCTATTGCAACAAAGACAAAAATGGTCTCGAAAAAGGTAGTTGCCTGAGAAAATATCAGGATAACAGTAAGTATCGTGCCTGGACCAGCAGTTAATGGAAATGTTAGAGGAATTATTGATATATTTTCACGGTCTTCACAAGAGTAACTCTTCTTTTCTGAAAGCATTTTTAATGCCATGGTGACTAGGAGAATTCCACCAGCTATCTGGAAAGAAAACAATTCAACGTTAAATAATTGAAAAATAATGGTTCCTGATAATGCAAAAAAGGCGAGAAGTACACCACCTAACTTTGTGGCTTTAGCAGCAGTTTTACGGTTTTCTTCAGACTTTTCTCCCTTGGTTAAAGTTAAGAATATAGCGGTTGTGCTAAGAGGATTCATAACTGCAACTATAGAAGATATTGCTAATATGGCAAATTCTGTTATGGCCAATACTGTCACCATCCTAACCGTTATCTATAGTCTATATAAGCATTAAAAGTTGAAAACAGATACCAGAAGTGAGCATACGCACGCAATAAATGAGACAAAGACATAGTTAAATTTTAACCCCAAACCCATTAAGGTATTAGACTTTTCTTAACATTGCCCAATTCATTAATGTGGTTTCAGGAATATTGGATTTATCAATTGTTTTAAAACCAAAGTGTTCATAAATTGAAACGTTTTTCTCAGAAATCGTTTCTAGATAACACGGGAGATGTTCTTTATCGATTTTTTTAAGCATTGGTTTAAGCAATTTACTTGCATAACCTTTTCCCTGAAACCGAGGAGTTATTCCAATTACCTGCAAGAACCAATGTTTGAATGGAGCTTGTTGTTGATGCACAGTATCTATGTATTCATTAAAGGATCTTAGTTTAGAGCCTCCGTACTTAACAAAACTCAATATTTTAGATAATGGGACAGATCGCAACATTTTCCAAAATGTTATTGGAAAATTTTTTGAGGGTATCCAAATTGCTATACCTTCCAGATTTTCGGATGTTGCATATACTTCGCCATACTTAATACCACTATAAACCACAAAAGATAGAAAATAGTTTGAAATCTTTTCTCGAATTAAATTATCAGGGAAGTAAAACTGAAGAAGAGGATAATCTCTGAATGCATTTGAAAGTACTTTAACGGCAGGTTTCGCACCTTGTTTGTTTATTCGGATTAAATTTTCAAAACCTTTGTCCATGGAACAAGCGTTAATTAAGTGCCTTTTATCGTTTGGGTTTGGGATTAAAATTTAACCCTAAAATTCCTTAAATCTTTAGTCAGCTAAAGATTAAAATCTTATAACCTGTTGAGGTAAATTGGTGTAATAGTAAAAAAGTAAGTAAATACTTATGTATAGTCTCCTAATATGTGCTGAAATGTGAGCATTTGAAACAGCTTTTTGTCTCTTTCCTCATACCAATTTTGATGCTGTGTTCCACAAATCATCAAATACTTTTTTGAAAAGGGCGTATCCTTCTATTTTGGCAAGATAAGTTGGTTTCTTTCCAGCATCCTTAATTGACTGTCCCATAACCCAGCACTTATCGTCAATGAAGAAAAGTCTATCATGACAATCGTTGCTTCTTCTAACCTCAAAGTCCACTCTAGGTTTGGTCTTGAATTTCTGGGCTACCGTAATGAAATTGCCCTGAGGTTTATTCGTCAATATTCTGATTTTAACGTCTATCGGAATCTTTTCTAAATACAAATTTAGTAATTCTTCATCCACATAAACATCAATCACAAAAACCTCGGATTTTGCGTCCTTTGTTATATCTCGAATGTCGTTGTAATAATCGTATGTATGTCCTTTAGGATAGACTTTTTCTTCTCTAGGAGGAGACTCAGGCTTTGTAGGAAGAGAAATGACAAAGTCATTCGTAACAATCTCTCCAGTAGCTCGAATCCAATCCCATTTTTTTGACATAATTGCTATATTTGCAGTTTTCCAAATTTCCAGTTTCGTAATGCCATAAGGATTTACTTTGATGTTTTTGAGTATGAATGGCAATCCTTTTTCAATTTTAGTGCTTAACATCTTGACTTGTTCTTCACTAAAATTTTCGTTCTTACCAAAACGAGAACCAATTTCATCTTCCCATTCGGCATAGATGTGATAATATGGCATTCTGAATCAATTACATATTTGGATAATCAAAGCTAAAAAAATTATCGCCCCCCAAGAACCAGTAAAACAACAAAACAACGTTAAAAACAACATTATACGTCAATTAATGGTTAGCCATAATTCGCTCAAAAGCTTATCGAACACCAAAAACCAAAGTAAAAGTCCTGTTGTATCTTTGTAATTAGTCAATTAGCCTTTTTGGTTCTTATGATTTTCCGCATTTTTGTTAGCCCTTCCTTCAAAATTCATGTGTATGATTTGGGTGTGGAGAATGCGTTCAACAGTTAAATGTTGCAGATTCCGTATAAATCATTATTTAATGTTCGGAAATGTGTATGTTTGTTCAGCAATTCTACGGCAAGATTTATTAAGTCTTAATATATGACAGTTGATTGGGGTGGGGGTTACAATTAATACTCTGACTAACCAGAAACAGAAGTATGAGAACAAAGCTTCAAAAGCTATAGACAACGTTCTTAGAAAAATTTTTGGGGACGAAGCCACACTCATCATTTACAAACACTTAGAAAACAGTTATTCACTTCGGCAAGACGAAATCCCAGAGAAAATGGATGCTTTCGTAGATGCACTCGAAGAACTCCTTAGCTCGGGAGCATATATCGTTAAACAGAAGATTTTGGAAAACCTATACTCAAGCCATGGCATAATCCATAAACCAGAATTTGAAAGAGCAGAAACGAA
>Ga0307428_1001395_pt1 | contig 12345 bp, 10 predicted proteins | sample SalMarWE160240MG_FD_202161 | JGI IMG/M metagenome (GOLD analysis project Ga0307428, IMG submission 202161) | Salt marsh sediment microbial communities from the Plum Island Ecosystem LTER, Massachusetts, United States - WE1603-240 | ecosystem: Environmental > Aquatic > Marine > Intertidal zone >...
ATATTTTCATGGTCAATGGTACTGCTTCTTCCCAATCTGTGTATCAGAAATCTCTTCAGTCCTTTCTGAGCATTTGAAAGCTTACCCATGGTTTGTGGGTGATGTATTGATGTCCAGATATGTCTCCCTGTTAAATGCTGATCACAATATTTTCTCATTGTAGAGTTTCTTCTATTAAACTGGCTACCATTATCAGTCAAAAGAGAATCATATTTTTGGTCATTTAATAGACGCTTCATACCATCTACTACATTGTCGTCTGTTTCATTCTCCAGTCTTGCAGCCCAGAGTTTTCTGGAATGATCGTCTTCCATAGTTAGTATTGGTATTCCATTGAATCTTGTGAGATCAGCCTGTACTAATTCATCAGGCTTATCTCGTTCAAATGATTTGTATTCTTTAATGATCTTTTTCTCTGCATCAACCAGTGAATGTCTGGCTAGGATGTTGTAAGCAGTAGTCTTGCTGATACGCCGATTATTTTTGTGTTCTATATCCAAACTCTCATTAACTATGCTTGCTAGCTGTTCAGAGCCAAAACCAGTGGCTTTTCTTACTTTGATTATCCTTCTTTCAATCTCTATTGGTGTCTTGTTTAAGATATTGTATGGCTTTCTGGATTTAAATCTCAGACCATGTATGCCTTCTTCTCTATAACTTTTTACTATTCTCTGTAGTTGACGTCTACTTCTATCAATCATACGAGCAGCTTCCTGTCTAGTTATTCGGACAGTGTCACTAACCAAAGTTCTAGCTACTGCATGATATCGCTTTCTAACAGACTCTTGTTCATTCTTTAATATGGCTATATGCCATTCTTCTAGGTACACCTCTCCCTGTACAATAATCATTTGTTCTCACTTTGTTTATTGTGCAGGAGGGGTGACACATGTTACTTAGCTTACCAGGCGTTCGGACGAGAAACACGTATGAGGATTCGAACTTCTAACTCCTGCTATACAATTCTTTTATTATCAAGCTTGATCCTGATGACTTTCGCATGACTCAGACCTCAGTCATGCGAAAACATTATACCTCCTGCATACTTCAGCCGTCGAAGTACTTGTGGTCAGCATTTCCAGCACTATGTTGGCCTTCTCTACTCCAGTCCATTTTCTACATGGCATATAGTGCACCCTCCCAAGTGTATCTTAAAAGTGGCCTAAAGTTGCCCAGCTGGTATGGGATACAGATCAGCATAAAGTAACTATCTCATGTCGGGATTAAAGAATCGCTGTGTTTTTACCGCAGCATTCCCTAGCACTTCTGAAGTTTCATTGACGATAGTCCCTGCGGATTCTGATGTAGCAACTTTTTCTGTAACGTTGCCTATGAATTCACCTGTCTCAGTTATAGCTCCTCTTATTGATCTTGATGCTTCCTCTTCAGCTGTAGTTGTCGCTGGTATAGTGGTTTGGTTTGTCGTCAAGTTGGTCTGGCCATCTGCTGAATCTAATGTTACAGGTGCTGCTATTACGACTTCAAAAGATATGAAGATTGCAATTGCAATGCTACGGGGCATCCTCAATCTTAATTTCTTTTCACCCATAGATTACCTATATAACGTTAAATTTTATATCCTTTTCAGATTGATGAGACAGAACATGAGATAGTTCATTGTGAACAAAGAATGATTAGGAGCAAAATAGTATATAAACCTAAATAGTTTATTGGTTCCGCATAAGCTAATAACTAAAACAAGTACTTGCTCTATTTGCTTGTTATACTGATGTCCCAATAGATTCTGCGCTGATTTTTTAATATGCAGCAAATTCATTTCGTTTTTTAGTGTTATGATGGTTCATGGATGGAATGGAGTAATGCTGTCGAAAATCCTATCGAAAAATAAGCGCCATTAATTTATTCATGATACACTCATAAGTGTAAGAGAATTTTAACTTGCTCGGATGCTAAATACTAGAGCTATTCTCCAGTTCTAACAGTTTTGCTATTCATGTAGAAGTTTTAACTTAGCCAATTAACTGATCTGAACTTTGGACAAGTTTAACCATTCATCCAGGGATTAAGAAGATCAGCTGAGAATAACTTCTTGATGAGACTTCAGACAATGGACGCTAATACTGTCTAGTAACATACTGAATTTTGACTGAGCAAACGAAAATTCAAAGTCCGTTATGGCAGTATGTGGAAAGGCGAATAGACCAGCTGAAGTTCGGCGAATATTCAATCAAAATGGATATCTAAGGCAAACATTTTTCAAAGATGATTATCTGGCGTGAATACTCGCTTCCCTAGATTATTTTTTCAGACTTTTAAATAATGAATTAGCTAGTAGTCTAGTACAATAAAAGGCGACTTTCATGTCTTTCAAATTCCCATATGTATAAATTATTGGTAACATAAATTAAAGTAGGAAATGATTTCGCAGGAGATTAGTAGACGTCTGCATGAATATCTAAAAGATGTACGTAATAAGGAAATAAAGGAATTTTTAGAAAAACCGACTCTAATAAAAGAGGATGTAACAGTATCAAGGATTATTGGAATGATGACGAAAGAAAATGCTCATGAAATATTTATCCAACTAAAAGATAAATCCATTACCTGTATAAACATAAGAGACATTTTATCATCAAGGAATATTAGTACAGTAAAATCGTCAAGAGAGAGAGGAAGGAATCCAACTGTTACTGAGAATGATACCATAGGAAACGCAGCAAGAGTAATGAATTTGTATAGATTGAGATCACTCCCAGTGATAAATCAAAATAATCATGACATAATAGGACAAATTTCATCTAAAAGAATTATAAAGTATATCTACGACACCTTTTCTGGAAAGAAAATAGATTTTAAGAAAATGATAACCGCATCCGATATAATGACTCCGGATCTCATCATTATAGACCCTAAAGACAAATTTGATTCTGCTAAGGCCATAATGAGAAGAGATTTAATAGATCACCTACCAGTTGCTGAAAGGTACTCCGATGGAAAAATTATGATCAAAGGAATGATAACATCAAATCATATTATGCAAACTCTGATACCTGCTGAAAGTATCGGAAGAAGATCATTAGGAACAGAAGATGATCTAAAATCTGAACAAGAAGTAATTGGAATAGCAGATAAGAATGTCATAACAGTAGATCCAGATGATACAATCATGTCGACAATAGATACATTATTCAAGGCAAATTCAACATACACGATAGTAAAATCAGTAGATAATGTATTAGGAATAATTACGTATCGAGATATAATTTCTTTATTAGGAGAACAAATTCAAAGCGATGTGCCAATTTATATAATAGGAATGCCCGAAGATCCATTTGAAGCAGAACTTGTAAGATCAAAATTTGTCAACATTGTAAAGCATTTAAGCAGAATGTCTCCTAAGATTGAAGAAGCACGGTGTAAAATAAAAATTAGGGATATTGAAGGCGAAAGGAAAAGATACGAGGTGTCTGCAAGTATAAATACAACATATCGACGTCACGGATATACTTCAAATAAGGGTTGGGATCTTGCAAAAATATTTGATGAGATGAGCGACGGTTTGAAAAATCAAGTGGCCCATGAAAAATCTGAGAGACAAGAAAAATCAGTAAGACATTCCTATGAATAATACAAATATTACTCCTAACCTTATATGCGGATCCTCCTACCCCAGCTGTACTTTCAAGTTAGCCTGAAGGGATTAGGCCATCGATTGGGGGATTAGGGGGATATGGTGCAATCGGCGGTTGAAATGATTATTGGCCATGCACATCTGTGATTCTCAGTTTTCGAGTTCTACAGGGTCTCTCTTCCAATGACAACTCCAGCAATAGCCACACTTTATACAAGTAAACTGACTTCTTGTCTTGCATGATAAGCATTCAGTATACCTGTCCGTAAGTGTGTCACGCATGTACTCATGTAACCCGTTGGTCATGCCACCCCCATTGGGTCTAACATACTACTATTTCAAATTTATAGTGATATAAGTGGGTTGTTGCCTAATTCAATTCAACGAGCAGTAAATATAATTAAAGATAACCATGTTTTATAACTAGCGAGTAGATGGCACCAAGATAGTGGACTAAGTCGACAATCATCCTGTAAACCCGCGCAATTCTAAAGCTATGAAGCAGCTGATGGATTTGGCAGGAGGAGTCCGCCGGTGGCGACGACGATGATGATGACGACCACGACAAAAAAGACAAAAAACAAGAAGCACATGAAGTATAGAGACTAGCAGACTATGAAGGTGACAATTCGCGGTCACCCCCCTTTACGACATCGAATTTCTTTTCCTGCTTAGATAGGCGGAAGACCCTATCTACCGTCTACTTGTTGGTTCCGTATCAAGTTTTGGTTGGTCCTAACCATGGTTTACGGTATTACTTAATGTACTAAAAACGGTTAAAATTTAGAAACAGGGTAACTCAGCCAGGACTTAGTTAATTGGCAATTGTCTTAAACCACTATGGTTGCTTTAGCGAACCTATCTGCTACTTCATTTATCTCAACCCTTATCTTATTTCCAACTTTTCCATTTTCGACAAATACCACGAACCCTTGGACCGTGGCAATACCATCTCCTTTTCTACTTATTTCTGTGACGTCTACTTCGTATTGCTTACCTACTTCGACTGGCTTCTGAATAGGGGAGCCTTTATTAAAGCCACCATGACTCCTGCGTGTACTGTAAGACATGCGTAAATGTTGATTTGTTACTCTATATAAACTGGACCGCGATTACAGATGCAGTATAAACAGCTTCAACCTTGAGAATAAGCAATAGCCTCTCCTTTAGACCAGCATGTGATTCCTTCCTATACAAGGTTTCTAACTCTCCTTTACTGATCCCTCACTTACTCAGCAAAGCAGATGAATGAACAAAGCTAAAGCTCTTCCTGTGAGAAGAATATGACAATTACATCAATAATGTGTAATGATATTTATCTTAACTGGTATAATCACATCTTTACCAGTTATGGATTAATTGGTAGTTTTACGACTAGTTCTGTTGAAGGAGGCAGAGGTTGGGGAAGGTTTAAGGAAGGAACTGAGGCACAGGTTGGTGCACCTGCCCCAGTATGTAAGAAAAGATTGGAAGGCGGTGTGTATGAGGAGTGTGATTAGACAATGCGATGAAGACACTTATATTGTTTATGGATCCATCTATTCATTATGCCTCTCATACATACATCAGCTATGATGACGACATTAATAGTGCTAGCAGGCCTCATATCAATAATAATCACAAACACTGAAACGTTTGCGCAAAATCAAACTTCACTGAATCAATCTGGTGCTGGAGTGATAGATTTAACTGTACAAGGCGTATCTGCATTCGCTCCAGAAGGCAGAGATATCTATACAATAACCGGAGAAGTTTTTAACAATAACACCTTCCCCTTCAACGCTGTTCAAGTATCAACGACATTATATGATAACAATAGTCAAGTCGTAGGTGTAGGTTCAGGATATACTTCCCCATCAGGCATTCAACCTGGTCTGAAAGCGCCTTTTAAAATCGACATATTTGGAGGTGAAATAAGGGGAGGCATTGATGCAATCAATAACTACACATTGCAAGTTGCCGGAGACCTTCAAGTACAAGTGTTTCAGTGATATGCATATTTCAACTTCCGTATACGAGATCGAGTGGTAGCTTCCTTTAACATTGTTGCCATAAGTTTTCTTACTTTTTATTAGGATGCTGTCAGTATTTTTTCTGGAAATAATCCGTGCAGGGTAATGCACAGTTAATTATTTCGAAGCAATAAATAGGGAAGTAATTATAAAATGATATCATGGCTTCCGCTAGCAAGATAAACTTTGATGAACCGATACCAGAAATAATTAAACGGTTAAAATTAGAGCATAGGAAGTTTGATTAATAGAGCAAAACTGGTTCTGGGGACTGGTTTGATTATTAGAGCATAGGTAATTTCGCAGTAAAAACAAGTATTGAGAATAATAACGTTACTCTTGCATCAGAAATAATACAAAGCATTAGTGACGAAATCATTCATCATGCAGTTGAAGAAGAGGCAGGACTAATGCGGGTTATCATGCATAAACACTATCGGAAAAATGTGTGGTATGCATACTCTTATTTACTGCCCTCTAGTAGCAAACTGTTGCTGAACTGCTGAATAGGGTTAGAGGTCAAAAACTATTTCAAAGAACTTATAACAAAACTCATCGATAAAACACAGGACGAAATCACAACTAGTGTTAATCACAACTAGTGTTAAAAGTTATGCACCTACAGGGATTGCTATGATTTTACAACTAGTAGCTACGCTAGCTAGGTAAAGGTGCTGTGTTACTAGCTCAAGGCAAAAAAGTCATGATAATAAAGGGGCAGAGAATGTATGGCAAGAGTATCAAACCATTGCAAAAATGACAGATGTGGAAGAAGAAAGTAAAATATTGAGAAACTTCTTCCGTAGTAAGAGGCACATATTCTACAGTTATGTAATAATTATCCTGAAGTTATAGAAAAATTGGGAATCCCTTTTGAAGAACCTTTTTTTTACGTAGAAAGAAAACTACTATCTAATTTGACAGAGTCTATTACTACTAGAATTGATTCCGCTGTAATTTAATGCGCAGATTTCTGTTATTCTTTAGGCCAGATGCAACATCATTTAGATACTTATTAATTAGATAGGAGTCCGGGAGGTCTTTCCACGTAAATGTGATTCGTGGTACAAAATCCAGTAATATATCTATTGTTGCTCTCTTCGATTTATAAGATGATATTAATTGCTGTTCAAGCCAAACTTACCAAATATCTGCAGGTGATAATGATTTTGTTAATGGATCCTAGTTATATGATGCCAGGTACGAGGTAGGCGGCCAATATTAAGGGGCCGCACCGCCCTGCGCTGTTCCCAAGGTAAGAGGTAAGTAGATTCTAAGAAACGAACTTATGGTGCACTACACCACTAATACTGTCAAATGTCTAATCATACACCTGAGGAAGTACTCAGTTCCGTTGTCGAAGGTATCAATACGGGAAACATAGATTCCGTATTGACGTTATATGAATCTGAGGCATGTTTTACTCCTAAGCCAGGACAAATTGTCAAAGGCCATCAAACTATACGCCAAAACCTACAGGGTTTCATCGACATGAAAGGCAAGTTGGTAAGTAAAGAGAGTACTTCAAACAAGTGATCTCGCTCTAATATTTAGTGAATGGTCTTTCAATGGGACTGGACTAGATGGTAATCCTGTTAATCTTGCTTCAACTGCTGCAGATGTTTTACGTCGACAGTCTGACGGTACCTGGCTTATTACAATTGATAATCCTTGGGGAACGGACTAGTCAAGCCATTCACACATCCTCCCAGATAAACAGAGTAACGATGAACTTAAGCATACACTGAAAATGAGATTGGTGCAAGGCGAGATCAGTAAGTGAGATTGGTGGTGAAGAAGTATTAGTAGTGGAAAGAGAGTAAGTTGTTATCCAACCTGTTGAGGCCCTTGAGATCCAGAGTAAGTTGTTATCCAACCTGTTGTATAAAAAGTAAAAGATAGCGTGAGGCTTATCCATTCGGCCTGTGTTTGCTAAATTTAAAAAATACCAATTGTCTACTCCACCATCATCAAATCCCCTTGCCATGCCTCAAATGCCCCATACGAAAGCCAGCGATGGATCAAGACATTTTTTTGAAATAGGTGGATCTTGATATCTATGGTATATGAAATATATCATATATGCGCTCATGTGGATTTTTGTACAACATGACTTCATCATTATTAGACGACAATGAAAATAGTCTTTCAGGGAGGCGGCGCCCTTGGTGCTTATGTTATACCAAGAATTTTGGGAAGGGCTCATGTCCCCTACAATTGCGGATAATCTATTAGCAATAGCCAAGAAAACATGGAAGCAAAAAGAGAGACAGGTGTTGAACTAGACAAGGATGAATTAAAAAAATATCTAGATATTGTCGTAAAGGAAGTAAAAAAAGGAGAACGAACTCCCGACTTGTAAATTATGGTGGTAGACCAATATTCGTGATTCCTGATTATTTTCGCTATATCAAGTGGCTATACAAAGAGCCTTGATGGTTAAGGAAACTGGAATTTCATCGTGTATCAGCGATGAGGATATTAAACAGCATTTACATGAAACTAATAGAAGTTAGCAAAAAAAGTCATCTGAAGGCGGTTAGTTGTAGATAGACACCACCTTAGTACGAGGTTATGAGTACCTTCTTAACTGCCTCGGCAAATTCATTCATGGATGTTAGTCTATCCATTCTCTAGTTGTCCCTTTGTTTTTGCTAACCCAATGACCTTCGTTACTATCTTTGATTTTCAAGATTGTAGTTTGTTGTTGATTGTTGTAGGTTTAAACGCTATAGGCGTTTTAATCAAATATTATGGCTTCCATAAAGACGGCCAAAGCGGAAGTCATTTACTATTAAAATACGCAGACGGTAGAATGGTAACAGATCTATCGCCACCATTATAATCATGGCCGGAGTAGTTTTGATTGTAAATAAAGGGAAGACCAGCAAGAAAGAACCTGACAGAATCTAGAACTATTTTCTTCTAATAGTAATAACTAGAGGTATTAATGCAAAGAGATTCAATCGTTGCAGTATATACGCCACCTACAACGATGTCTAGCCCTATTTAATTTTAGCAGCAACAGTGGAAGATCGACTGTTGTGAAATATCGGTCGATCACGCAATTTTACCTGTTCTACTAGTTTTCACAAAAAAATGTTGACGGCATTCTACGACTGGTAACTAAAGTTTAATTCGTGATCAGATCCACTTTCTATCTGATATGCATTTACCACGTCGTTTGTGCCATCAGGATACGCAACCATTACTATATATTCTCCTGCAGGCACATTGTTTAGGAAGTACTGGCCATTGATAGATATAAGTAAGTTTGCAGTATATCCTGTTTCTTGATTTGCAGCAATCACAGATGCACCTATGGCAGGCAGTCCCGTTGGACCATCAACATAGCCATGTATTGCACCTGGAGCAAGAGCACTGCTCTGAGTTGTTGTTGGCGTTGTTTGTGTTTCCTGGGGTGTGTTGTTTTGGTTAACATTTGGTAGCATACCTCCACTTATAATAAAACCAACTAGAGCAACTACTGCGACTGCTCCTATGGCTGCTACAGATGCGGTTCGATATCTGCGGCTGCTACTCTTTGTAGCCTTCTTTTGACTTGTTAAGGATTGATTTGCATCTTCGTTGCTGTCCTTATTTCTTCGTATGGTCGATGAGGACGTTTGAAATGATTGCTCTTCACTTTCATTTTTATGGCGCTGTTCAGGGAAGGTTTCATAACCCCTCAAACCACCAGCATATTTTCCGGTAATCTCCACGACTTCATTTAATTCTGATATGTCTTTTAGCTTTTCCAATGTAATCTCTAGAGTTAATACACAATGAGTATTGTTATCGTACATGGTCGGATTCATTCCTGTCTTCTTTTTTATAATTGCTCGCACTTCTTCTGTTTTTGCTCCAGGCTTTCTGAAAAGTTCCACCATAAAAAGTGGAATCACTGATGGATTTTCCATCTGGCGTAAGAGAAGGTCGTTAATCAAGGCCGGATCAACTTTAGGTAAATAGAGATTATATTTTTCTTGCAACTCTCTGAATTGATTGTTGATCTCAGCAAACTGAGATGTCATATATGATTTATAATTGTTGCTTTAGTATATATATGATGCTCAACTACATATTACTAGTGACCAACTGCACTCGGAGCAGTAATACAAGATTTATGGCAGATAATTCATTTTTGTTGCTACTGTCACACTTTCACATTCAACCGGTTTGATTATGTATTCCTGTTAACTGGGGCACATTCATTAACTCTGGCACAAACTTTTTGACTTATAACCACAGATTAAAAGTGCTGAAGTACAGTAGTGCCAATTTTTGTTAAATGATGTGATGTACCTTTTGCCTTTTGATGTTAGCGCATTGATGTTATCGTTCTAATCCACCAGATGCCTGGGAATGGGATTGAGCCTTAATTACAAGATCACCATTAAGGACCCACTTCGCACTTCCAAGACTTTGTCCTCTTGGTCCTGCTGCTCTTGGTATTTCTACCTCTAAACCTCTGAAGCTGTAAGTGATAATTGCTTCCTTTCCAGTCATTCTATCAAAAAGTTGTCCCAATAGGTCTGGCCACTGAGTTGCCATATACTGTTGTTCAGCCGTTTCATTTTGACTCATATTATCGCATCTTATTAAATGACTTATAACAGTTACCATCATATATTCAATGGTGCCTAACTTGAGTATTAGTAGGTATTGTAATGATTTCATAGGTCATTATTAATATCACAACTTAATAGTACTAACTCTTGATACCGCTAAGAGATGCAAACATAGGAAATCAGTTAGGGAGATACATAAACGTATCAGTAGATTGTTGAAGATGGTACTGCTACAATCAGATAATTGTTGGATAGACGGTTATGATCGCTGGATCTGCTGGAAAATATGACAATGATAGAGATAGACAATGCTTAGAAAATGGAGATGATATTAGACATCACTCAGCTCTATCATTGCTCAAGTTATTATTTATGAGGGTTCAGGAAAAGAAGGAACCTCTCAGAGTCTGAGTGAAAATGTTGGCTTTTCAAACATTGCCCGTGTCGCCGCATGCACTAGATTGTTAATTTGATGATTTTCTGAGGAGCGATTGGTCTTCATATATTCAAGAAATTCGTATACTAATTTTCTGTTTGGTTCGTTACTACCCTCTTCTATTTTCTTTACTATGGTAGGATACTGAAAAGGCAATCCCCACTGGCCCCATAGAACTCTCGGTTCGAGTTCTTTTTGCATCAGTTTTCATGAAGTATCTAATAGCGCCGCTTGAAAATAATCCTTTCCTCTGATACCTGTGCTAAAGCCGATACCTATGAGTTCATAGGTAGGCCTAACGTCCTAATCTATGACTATGTTGGCAATTTCACAAAATCTACTCGCTTCATGCTGTTAAGGTGGAGGAACAAAAAGAGCGAGTTAGGAGGCTCTCCGCATTTCTTGATATACTTCTTACTCCTTCGTTCGTCTTAGCTAGAAGAACCAATTCATTAAGCAAAGCTATATCTTATAGACTACAACCAATCATTATCTCTAATACTAGGTGAAATCAAAAACAAAATACAGAATCTTGTGAATTTATGAGGGTTCGTTACTACTACCTTGAAGGTAGCTAATGAATCCTGGGCCTGTTGACAAAAGCATTAGTACTGAAAATGGGGTGCTTCGAAGCACATTTTAAGGTTCACTATACAAAGGGCTTTAGACTCACATATTCAACCCAACTTCCTACTTCACTAAAGGGTATTTTTGCCTTAGAGTGCCAATTGAACTCAGATTTATTCATAACGAGATATGATAGCTGTAATGTACTACGTTTTATTCACAATATGTTTCCGTCACTGAATAAATTTCAGTCAAGACAAGAAGACATATGATCATTTTTTCCTCCGATATTACATATTATTTTTTAATTGGCACTAAATGGCCAATACCAAAACGGCAATCATACTCGCTTGGCGAAAGTAGGATCATAAATCCATCATTTATATTATCAAGATAACTCAAATGACGTACAATAAAATATGAAACAAATCCAAATTATAATACCCGATCGGGCATTGAAAGATGTGGATGGTATTCTCAAAGATGCACAAGTAGGTGGAATGACTCACTACAGAGTTGAAGGAAGAGGGACTACGAAAGCAGAGGCAGTTGCCGGCGGGAGGGGTACTATGAGATATACACCAGAATACATACCGAGGACCAAAGTTGAAGCAGTGATTAAAGACGAACAAGTTGATATGTTATTAGACAGGGTCAAAGAGAGACTTGGTGTTGGAGAAATAAGTGGTAAGATATTTGTTTTAGAAGTACCTACAGCTTTAGATATAAAAACAGGGGCAAGAGGAGAATCGGCAATTTAGTATCATGAGTAGGCCATATTAACAAGATTATAAAAAGATTGACTTTGACTGTACCAGAACCTACAGGCATTAGTCATCCTCTTTGCCCCACCAACGTTTACATGATTCTAATATCTTTCTCTTGGTCTCTTCTGTGTGTTTCTTGCTCTTGTTCCAGACACTATAGGTTTGATAATATCATCTTCTACCTGCTGCCTGCATTTTCTCTGCAATTTCTCTAGGTGCTTTATGTGGGCAGTGCATAGTAATGCATAGCCCATTGTATGCATGAATACACGTAATGAAATAATAGTATAAATATAAATAGTATAAATATAGCAATAGTATAAATATAAATAAAGCACAATAATGGTATAGTTGGACTGTAGTGTTACACAGACACAGAACGTGTCAAGAAAGATCTCCA
>Ga0307428_1001396_pt1 | contig 12326 bp, 11 predicted proteins | sample SalMarWE160240MG_FD_202161 | JGI IMG/M metagenome (GOLD analysis project Ga0307428, IMG submission 202161) | Salt marsh sediment microbial communities from the Plum Island Ecosystem LTER, Massachusetts, United States - WE1603-240 | ecosystem: Environmental > Aquatic > Marine > Intertidal zone >...
TCAATTGGAGTCGATACTTACGCTCGGGATAAAGTTCTCTATATACTTATTTTTCTATTTGTCTTTGTATTAATTGTGGTAGGAAGAATAAAAGGTCTAATGGCCTTGATTTCCCTGATTATTACAGGTTTATTCATAGCTTTTTTTATGTTACCGCTAATGTTTAAAGGTTACAGCCCGATCTTATTGGCCATTATTACTGCCACTGTAGTCATATTTTTATCTTTGATGTTAATTGGCGGATTTAATAAAAAAAGTTTAGCAGCTATAATTGGAACATCGGCAGGAGTAGTAATTGCCGGAATTATTTCCTTAATTTCAGGGAAGCTTGCCCATCTTACCGGGATTACCGGAGAAGCCAGCGAACAACTGGTGTATATAGTAAGTGATTTTCCGATTAATATAAAGGGAATAATGTTTGCAGGTATTATTATATCCTCTCTTGGAGCAGTGATGGATGTAGGCATGTCCATTGCTTCTGTCATCTTCGAGATTCATAATAAGGTTCCAGAGTTAAACAAGGCAGAACTCTTTAAATCAGGGATGAATGTGGGAAAAGACATAATGGGTACAATGGCCAACACCTTAATACTTGCCTTTGCCGGTTGTTCTTTAAGTATAATGATACTTTTAATGGCATATAATATGCCTTATTTTAGAGCCATAAATCTTAATACAGTTAGCACTGAAATTATTCAAGGATTATCGGGTACAATCGGATTAGTATTAACAGTCCCGATAACTTCCCTTATTTCCGCCCTATTTATTGAGAATAAACAGAAGAAATATAAAATTAATAATTGATTTAATTGTTTGCGGGATAATTGAATATTGCCACATTATGATCTTTAGATTTTTTTCATTTTTTTTAAATATTTATTTTTAAAACTCGAAACCAGTAATGCATTATTTCTTAATGTATTTTCCTATTCACTATCCGCTAAAAAAGCTACGAATAAATTGAAAAAATAGTTAAAAAAATTTGTATTTTAATTAATTTAATGCTATACTTTTTATAGTGTTTTGACCTTATAATCTTAATTATTTCAAAATTGTAGATAAAACAGCTATTTTAACGATAAAGATTGAATTTATATTTACTCACAAGGAGAATATTAAATTATTGATACACGCGACTTTTAAGAGGTTGTGTTTACTACAAGATACTTTCGTCTGTCCCGGCTTATCGGAATTTTTTCCACATTTTCATTTGTATAGGTGGCGAGCTCCCACTAAATTAAACATCTATAAATTGCCATTTTTTGATGAAATATTTAGGAAAAAATATATCTCCTACTTCTATCAACCATTCCAAAATGTATCACCATAATGATACAAAAATCAATAATAGATATTAAAGTAAGTATGAACTCACATAAACAATGATATTCTTGGCAAATTATACTTATACCAGGGACAGCTCAAAATAAAAAATAAAAATTAATTGGGGGTGAACAAAAAAATAAAAGAATAAGAGTTTGAGAAGGTTAAATGATTAGCCGAAAAGGTTTATATTTAAAAAAGTTTATATGTTAATAGGAAGGAGAAAAGAAATGAGAAAAAGTTTGTTTGTTTTAACATTAGCTATACTTATAATTGTTATGAGTATCGTAGTTCTTGCGCAGGATGTAGTTAAACTTGGAATTGCTGAACCAATGACCGGTGCCATGGCAGTGGGTGGAGAGCTTTGTATGCGGGGTTATGAACTTGCCCATGAGCAAAAACCTGAAGTATTGGGAAAGCAAGTAGAATTAGTCCTTGTTGATAATAAAAGTGATAAGGTTGAAGCAGCCAGTTCGGTTTCGAGACTCATTGAAAGGGACGGCGTAGTAGCAGTTTTTGTTAGTTATGGCAGCGGTATGGCCATTCCGGGCGGTGAAGTTGCCAATAAAGCAGGCATCCCTTTGCTTTCCGGCACTGCAACGAATCCATTGGTCACCCAGGGCAAAGATTTTGTCTTCCGTACTTGCTTTATTGATCCATTTCAGGGCGAAGTCATGGCTCGATATACTTTTGAAAACTTAGGAATCAAAAAAGCAGCACTTTTAGTTGATATTGCTCAGGATTATTCAGTAGGCCTGGCTGGTTTCTACAAAAGAACATTTGAAGAACTTGGTGGGGAGATCGTTAGTGATACGAAATATAATACCGGTGACCAGGATTTTAGTGCCCAATTAAGTCAGGTTATCGCTTCCGGAGCGGAAGCACTCTTTTTCCCGGGTTATTTCGGAGATGTTGCTTTAATAGCCATTCAAGGGAGAGAATTAGGATATACAGGTCAATATTTAGGTGGCGATACTTTGCATAATCCGGTTTTAATAGAATTAGCAGGAGAAGCAGCTGAAGGTTTAATTGCCAGTACTTTCTTTGCTGAAGATGCACCACCTATTCCGGAGTCGGAAAAATATACTACACTTTTCAGAGAAAAATATGATTTAGCGCCAGATGCTGTATCTATTCTTACCTATGATTCTTACAATTTAATGCTTGATGCCATTGAAAGAGCCGGTTCATTTGATCCGGTAGCTATCCGGGATGCTTTGGCTGCCACCAAAGGCTTCCAGGGTGCAGGTGGTTCCGTTACCATTAATGAAACTGGGGATGCCATTAAACCTGCCGTTTTGGTTAAAGTTGTAAACGGAGAGTATAAATATGAGACTACCGTTAATCCCTAAATACAATAAATAATTGATTAATTGAAATCACAGAGAGAAGAGATAGGATTGAATCCTATCTCTTCTCTCTGTAAAAAAGAACTTTTCGATTAAGTTTTTATTAAATTATATATTTATATAATAATTATTTATTTGATATTTCATATTTATAATGATTGAGCAATGACAATTCCAAATAATTATAAGGAGAATTCTATGTCACTAAATTTATTCTTGCAGAATGTTGCAAACGGTTTATCCCTGGGAAGTTTATATGCTTTAATTGCCATAGGATATACCATGGTTTATGGTATTTTAAGGTTAATTAACTTTGCCCATGGAGAAATTTTTATGCTAGCGCCTTATTTTCTTTATTTTGGAGTCTTAATTTTTCATTTACCCTGGTGGGCATCAATTATAGTTGCCATCCTCTTAACTGCCATGACCGGGATGTTGTCCGAAAGGATTGCCTATAAGCCTTTACGGGATGCTCCCAGAATCTCTGCTTTGATTTCAGCAATTGGAGTATCATTTTTTCTACAAAATTTAGCGATTGTGGTTTTTTCCGGGATTCCCAAGTCTGTTCATCGTCCCGAATTTTTCACAGGATTATATAAGTTTGGCGAGATTCGTATACAATCAACTCTTTTTGCATCAATCATCGTATCCTCTATATTTCTTACCCTACTACTATATGTGGTTTATAGAACAAAGACTGGTCTGGCTATGAGGGCAATATCTGCAGATATTGAGACATCCAGATTAATGGCGGTTGATGTTAATAAAGCCATATCTATAACCTTTATCATTGGTTCTGCTCTGGCAGCTGTGGGTGGTATTTTATGGGGCTTAAGATTTCCGCAATTATTTCCTACCATGGGCATGATACCCGGTTTAAAGGCTTTTATTGCAGCTGTGGTAGGGGGAATTGGAAATATACCGGGAGCGATGCTCGGCGGTTTAATTTTGGGTATGACTGAAATATTATTTGTGGCTTTTTTACCGGCGGTATCAGGATATAGAGATGCCTTTGTTTTTTTAATTCTGATTTTAATCCTGCTGTTTAAGCCTGATGGTATTTTAGGTAAAAAGGTACAAGAGAAGGTGTAGCCAAATGAAAAAACAAAATGAAAAAATATTGACACTATTCGCTTTAATTGTGCTGGGGATATTGGTGTACCTTGCCGAAAATAATTTAGATGCCTACAAGTTAAGGATTCTTAATCTTGGCGCTATATATATTACGCTGGGCGTAAGTTTAAATTTAATTTATGGGTTTACCGGTCAATTTTCCCTGGGTCATGCTGGTTTTATGGCTATTGGTGCCTATGTAACCAGTTTATTAGTGCTTCCTCCTTATTATAAGGAGATGATTTATATACTTGAACCTTTAGCCTGGCCATTCACGATCATTCATGCACCTTTTATCGTTGCGCTATTCTTGAGCGGATTATTTGCAGCTATTGCAGCATTTATCATAGGATTGCCTGTGTTAAGACTGAAAGGGGATTATTTAGGTATAGCTACTTTGGGTTTTGCGGAAATTATTAGAATCATAGCCAATAATATTCCCCGGGTAACCAATGGTGCATTGGGGATCAAGGGGATTCCTGAATTTACCAATCTTTGGTGGTCAGTAGGAGTGGCAGTTGTTACCATTTATATTATTAAAGGATTAATTGAGAGCAGTTACGGAAGAGCTTTGATGGCAATCAGAGAAAACGAGATAGCGGCTGAGGTTATTGGAGTAAATCTTACTTATCATAAAGTAATGTCCTTTACCATTAGCGCTTTTTTTGCTGGGGTTGCCGGAGGATTATTTGCCTGTCTGATTACAACCATAGACCCGAAGGCATTTATGTTTGTCATGACTTTTAATATTTTGATTGTGGTAGTGATGGGCGGTTTAGGCAGTATTACCGGAACAGTTCTCGCTGCTTTTTTATTTAATTTCTTTCTGGAATACCTGCGTCCTATAGAAGCAGGCTTTAATATTGGACCCATTAAAATTCCCCAAATACCTGGTATGAGGATGGTCACTTTCTCAGCCCTTCTTTTAGTTGTTATCTTATATAAGCAAAAAGGACTGTTAGGAGGGTTCGAGTTCTCCTGGAAAGGATTTTTTCAGTTTATTAACAAATTGTTCAAAAATAGGAGATCGTCTGAAGGGAGCACTAAGTAATGGAATTATTAAATATAGACAATATAACCATGAAGTTTGGTGGTTTAACAGCTGTAAATAATTTTAAACTGAAGATTATCCCGGGAGAGCTGATTGGATTAATCGGTCCAAACGGTGCCGGAAAGACTACCGTCTTTAATATGATTACCGGAATATATACGCCAACTATAAATAAGATTTATTTTCAAGATAGAGATATTACCGGAATGAAACCTGATAAAATCACTAAAGTAGGGATCGCTCGCACTTTCCAAAATTTAAGGCTTATGGATAATCTAACCGTAATCGTTAATGTAATGATAGGTTTTCATCTTCACCTGAAATCAAATCTTGCCTCTGCTATCCTTAAATTTCCCAGTTATGTCCGTGAAGAAGAAAGTATTTACCATAAATCAATCGAATTATTAGAGAAGGTGGGACTGGAACAATTTAAACTGGAAAAAGCAGGCAGCCTTCCTTATGGACAGCAGAGGAAATTGGAGATTATTCGTGCTTTGGCTACCGGACCTAAACTGTTGCTTTTAGATGAGCCGGCAGCTGGAATGAATCCACAGGAAACCAAGGAGCTAATGGGTTTTATTCAGAATATTCAAGATGACTTCAATTTAACCATTTTTTTAATAGAACACGACATGAAAGTCATCATGGGAATATGTAGAAGAATTTTAGTCATGGATTATGGGATTACTATTGCGGAGGGAAATCCCGCAGAAATTCAAAATAATCCGGAAGTCATTAAGGCTTATTTGGGGGTGGATGCAAACTATGCTTAAGATTAATAATTTGAATGTTTTTTTTGGCGGAATACATGCCTTAAAAGGAATTTCATTTGATGTTCCCATAGGAAAAGTTATCACTTTAATCGGAGCAAATGGAGCAGGTAAAAGTACCACTTTAAGAACTATCTGTGGTTTGATTAAACCACAGGGAGGTCAAATAAAGTTTAGTAACAATGAAATTAGCAATATTCCTGCTGATAAGATTGTTAAAAAAGGTATTGCACTTATACCGGAAGGAAGGAAAATATTCCCAAATTTGACAGTCCAGGAAAATTTAAGTTTAGGCGCTTTCGCCCGGACTGATAAACAGGAAATTGAGAAAGATCTTGAATGGGTTTACGAGTTGTTCCCTCGGGTTAAAGAAAGATTATGGCAAAAGGGTGGTACTTTATCAGGTGGAGAACAGCAGATGTTAGCTATTTCCCGGGGATTAATGTCTCGGCCAAAACTGTTAATGATGGATGAGCCTTCTTTAGGATTGGCGCCTTTATTAGTGAAGGAAATCTTTGATATTATTCAAAAGATTCATGATGATGGAATAACTGTTTTATTAGTCGAGCAGAATGCTTTTGCTGCATTGAAAATTGCTGATTATGCTTATGTGTTGGAGACTGGAAAGGTTGTCTTGCAAGGAACCGGAGAGGAGCTTTTAAAAGACGAGAGAGTAAAAAAAGCTTATCTAGGAGAATAACATTATTTTATAGTGATTAGCCAGGAAATTTTTCGCGCGTATGAACTATTTTTATCAAGAGAAGTAATATTTACAATATAAGACTTTTTCATGAGAGGCTTTAAAGAATCGGGGGTAAAAGAAATTTCTCGATTTTCTCGATTAAAATCAAATTTTACTTCTGCTCCTCCTAATTTCATAGAGAGAGTTTTTGCCTCATAATTGTCACCCTCTAAGATTGCCCCTATTTTAACAAGTTGGTTGCTTTCTATTATACCGTCATAGGGGAAAATTTGGGAAGCATTAAAAGGGCGTTGGTTTAATATATTCATATAAGAATTAAGCGGACTTTTACCAGAAATTATTTGTCGATTCAGGGAAAAGGGATCAGCATTGAAATTATTATTCATACTATTCACATTTAGAATCCCTTCATAACCTGCTTGGATAACTATATCCTTTATTATAGGACTGTAAACGCCATAAGGATAGGCGAAGAAATTTACTTTACCTCCTATTTTACTTTCTATAATTTCTTTTGACAAAATAATTTCCCTTCTAACTCGATCCAGATAAGTCTCATAATTTTCATTATCCTGATATTTCAAGAGGTTGCAATGGCTTAGGGTATGAGAACCAATTTCAATATTATTTTTGGTCATTTCTCTAATTTCTTCCCAGGTAAGGCTGTTACTATTTTTTTCGATGAAGTCGGTATATAAAAAGAGAGTTGCCGGGAAATTATATTTTTTTAATACGGGATAGGCTAAAGTGAAAGTAGATTTAAACCCATCATCTATGGTTATTACTACTGGCTTTAGCGGAAGTTGACCAGCTCTTAGCCCTGCAAGCAATTCGGAAAGGGAGATTACGGAATAATTATGAATGGCTAAATAGTTCATCTGTTTTTCAAACTCTACAATATTAATTTTATAACTGCTACCCTCATCTTTAGTGAAATTGTGATAGGTCAGGATAGGGATGGTAATTTCTTCAGCATAGACAGCATTGTTTGTAATTAAAAAAATATTATGATAAAAAAATACAAATGTTACAATGAGTACTACTATAAACAGTTCGAAAATAAATGATAATTTATCTTTTTTAATAGGGAATGGAGGTAAATTTTCTTGATTTAAAAACATATTGTCTCCTTAGATTATAAATGTCTACCGTATAATATATTATAACATACTATATTTAAAATATCTGTTAATATAAAAATAGTAAAAAACAGGGTGGTGATTATTTAATAAGCTCCTTCAAAATAGGAGATATTTCTTTTAAGTCTTTGACTACAAAGTCTGCCTTATCATTATCAACATCATCTCCGGAGAATTTATTGATCCAGATGGTAGTCATCTCCATATTTTTCCCGCCTATAATATCTTTTTTATAAGAATCACCGATAATAATGGATTCTTCCCCCAGGCATCTTGACTTATTAAGAGCAATTTGAAATATTTTTGGTTCAGGTTTATAGGATTGAACCTCTTCTGAAGTAGTAATAGAGTCAAATATCTCGCTAATTCCTAAAACTTTAAATTGAAAGTTTTGAAAGTCATTATCGATATCACTTATAATTCCCACATGAAGATTAGTTTTTTTTAATTCCCGAAGAATTAATAAAGTTTCGGGAAATAATTTTATATATTTTTTATGGTTTTTTAAGAATGACTTGTTAAACCACTGAAAATCCTCTTTCGAAGGTTGGATATTATATTCTGCAAGCACCCCTTTGAAAGCTTTTTTAGTAGATTCCTGAAGAGGGGTGAAGGATTTTTCTTCCGGGTCGGTATCCAGCAAAGTCATTTCCTTGGTAAATAGATAAGAATTATATTTGGTGACCATATCTTCCGGGGAAGCAGAAAAATTATATTTTTGAATAACCTCTTTCATCATATGTAAATGAGCGACATTGTCACTTTCGGCACACATTAATGTCCCTCCAAAATCAAAAAATATAGCTTTGAATTTTTTTTCTTCATTTTTATTTAATTTTCTCATCTTCACCCTCCTTTATCTTACATATTCTATCATTATCTTGTTCTATAAACTAATTTTAAAACACTTTTTTGTTAAAAATAATATTTTTTATTCTTTTATTTTTATAACCAAGAGAGAAGTTATCAAAGCAAATATCAATCCAGCCCAAAAGGGTGATGAGTCACCAAACTGGAATTTTAAATATCCTCCCATGGAAGGTCCTATAGAACCGATTAAACCGGTACATGTTCCGATAAATCCGATAACTAATCCTCTTGATTGTCTATGAGTAATATCGGCAAGAAATGAATCATAAGCAATATAACAACTCTGAAAAAAAACGTATAATATGATAAATAGAGCAATAGTCAGCCATAAAGAAGAACTTAAGCTCCATAAGATTATAAATATTCCTAGACCTGACGCGCTGTACGATAACACCTGTTTGCTGCCCGATTTATCGATGATCTTTCCTCCCCAGAGACTGTATATAACTGCCGCAAACCCTCCCAATGCAAAAAGTAAATTGATTTTAGATTTATCCAAATTCATTACTTCCTTGGCATATAAAGAAATAAAAGGTCCATGTGTAGTAAGATTAAATAAAAGAAAAAGGGAAGAAAGAGCTAAGATGATTCGCAGCATCTTTTTATTAAATAAATTTTTAAAAGAATTAAATTTATCAATTTTTATACGGTGGTGATGAGTCTCCTTTAACCACAGTATTCTGGCTATGGCACACAAAAAATTAACAAAAGAATTAAAATAAAAAAAATATTTTATTTCTATTCGAGGAATCAATATCATCCCTATAGCGGGTCCTATGGTAATCCCTAATACAACGAATAGTTCAAATTCACTATAGGCTATACCCCTTTTTGTTTTGGGAACAGATTCGGCAATCATGGAGTAGAAAGAAGGTAATTGAAGAGCACTTAAACTGTTAGCGATAGTAAGAAAAAGTATTAAAGTGATCCAATGAGAAGAATTACCAGCTAAAAAATATAGAAGAGGAAAGACAAAGCTTGGAATAATTATTAGTAACTTGCGACCAAATTGGTCGGAAAGTATTCCTCCTAAAAATTGCATTAAAGTAGAAGATAGGGCAAGCAAGGTATACGAAAATCCCACTTGAAAATCATTTGCCCCTAATTCTTTAAGATAAATAGGAAGAATGGGATACCAACTAAAAAAAGCCATTAGGACAAACAGAACCGTTATTGATAATACAGTTACATTCTGTTCGATAAATAATGATTGACGCATTTTAGCCCAAAAAATCATTAAGAAGCACCCCAATTTAAGATAATGCTAAATTTTTTATGTAAACTATGGTAAAATATAAACAATTATATCATAATATAAAAGATAAGATGATAAATGTAAAGAAAAAATATATTTTAACATTATTTTAGAAAAATAGAAGGAAAAAAAGCTCTTGGTGAAGAATATTATAAAAAGAGGGGGGGATAATACAAATGGAATTAAAGACAGTGAGAATGGAATTTCCTGAAGACGCTAACATTATTATTGGTCAGACTCATTTTATTAAAACCGCAGAAGACCTTTATGAAGTGATGGTTAGTGCTGTACCGGGAGCAAAATTTGGTCTGGCCTTTAATGAGGCTTCAGGTCCTTGCCTGGTGAGGGCAGAAGGAAATGATTCAGAACTGAAAGCCCTGGCTATAAAAAATGTAAAAGCTATCGGAGCAGGACATGTTTTTGTAATTATTTTAAAAGATGCTTTTCCTATCAATGTATTGAATGCTATAAAAAATTGTCCTGAAGTATGTTCTATATTCTGTGCTACTGCTAACCCAGTTGAGGTTATTATTGCTCAAACTGAATTGGGAAGAGGAGTGTTGGGAGTTATTGACGGGAACTCACCCAAAGGCGTGGAGACAGACAAAGATATTCAGGAGCGGAAAGAATTTCTGAGGATGATTGGATATAAAAAATAGCGTAGAGCGTATAGCGTATAGCGGATAGGCTCTCTTCTTTGTCATTGCGAGGAGCAAAGCGACGAAGCAATCCCAACCTGAGATTGCCACGCTTCGATAAATCGAAGCTCGCAATGACAATAAACTAACTAACGACTAGCGACTGTTCACTAACGACTAATTTAATGGGTGAATTGGCTAATTGGTAAATTATTTTATCGGTCAATTGGTTAATCGGTGAATTAATATTTTTGTTTTTGATTTTACTTGATACTATGTACTGTCTTAATTGGTCAATTGGAGAATTGGCTAATTGGTAAATTGGTGAATTATATATTATGAAAGGAGTAAATTTAATTATGGATAAGAAACTTTACAGGTCGAGAAAGGATTACATGATTGCTGGTGTATGTGGAGGAATAGCAGAATATTTTGATATAGATTCTACTTTAGTGAGATTATTAACAGTATTGGTTGTACTTATAGGAGGAGCAGGAGTTGTCGCTTATATTATTGCCTGGATTGTAATCCCTAAGAATCCAGAACAAGTTTCTGATGAGGCTTTTGAAGAGAGAGAAAATATAAAAGAAAAAGTTAAAAAGGGTGCAAAGGATGTAATTGAAGAAGTTAAAGAACATTTTGAATCAGAAGGGCCTCACTATAAATCAGAAAAAAATAGAAGGATATTCGGAGGCATAATTGTAATAGTTATAGGTTTAATTTTTTTACTAAACAGTTTATTTCCCTGGGTAGGTTGGGGCAGACTGTGGCCGCTAATCTTAATTGCTGTAGGTATAATTATTATGATTAAGGCTTTTAAGAAAAGAGATTAACTTGGGGGATTTATGTCATTAGCTGTACAGATAAAAGAGTTGGGAGAAGAGATTGGTTTAGATATCGTCAGGATTACCAATGCTGAAAGTTTTCCGGAGACAGAAAAATATATTATAGAAAGCATAGAAAAAGGTTATATCCCTAAAAACAATTATCATCATAAAAAAAATTATTTAAAGAAAACCGAACATGTAAATCCGAATAAAATTGGTAAGAGATGTAATCCTAAAAATATTTTAAAAAGAGCAAAATCTGTAATAAGTGTAGCCCAATATTATTTAATAGAAGAAGATGATAATTGCATAAATAACGAGGAGCCTTGTGGAAAAATTGCCAAATTTGATATTGGTAATTTTTATTATGAGTTAAAGATAAAATTAAAGAAAATAATTGATTTTATAAATCAAGAGACTAATTTTAAATATAAATCTAAGTGTAAATCTAATTATGTGTCTTTGGTAGAAAAACCAATTGCCCAGCGGGCCGGAGTAGGCTGGTATGGGAAAAACGGGATAATTATTAGCGAAAGATTTGGTTCCTGGGTAGTTTTGGGAGAAATTCTCACTGAATTAGAATTGGAAACAGATAACCCTATTCAGAAAGATTGTGGCGAATGCAGAATATGTATAGATTCCTGTCCGACTCAAGCTATAGTTTCTCCTTATGTAATTGATAGAACTAAATGTCTTCAATATATTTCCGAAAGACCGATGAAGGTACCTTTGGCTTATCGGGATAAATGGGAGGATAGATTATATGGCTGTACTATTTGTCAGGAAGTTTGCCCCCAGAACCGTAAAGTGATACCTAAAAAATATAAACCGGAATATGGCTATATCGGCTCAAAGATTCCTTTAATACCATTATTGCAAATTACCGAAGAGAAATTTCAGAGTTATTTCGCTTATAACCAGATTGCCATGAGACCGAAAGAAGCTATTAAAAGAAATGCTGTTCTGGCTTTAGGTAATATTGGCGACCCCCGGGCTGTTGTTCCCTTGATTAAAGTCTTACAGGAAAACGACAACCTAATGATAAGAGGACATACTGCCTGGGCTCTGGGTAAAATTGGAGGAGAAAAAGCGAAACTTGCATTAGAAAAGGCTCTAAAAATTGAAGAAAATAGAGAAGTAAAAGAAGAAATTATAAATGCTTTAAACATGTTTTAATTATAATAAGCAAATGTAGGGGTTTGATTCATCAAACCCGTCTCGGGTCGAATAAATCCGACCCCTACAAGAAATATGTAAATTTTACAAGACGGGTGGGACGCCTGTACTG
>Ga0307428_1001397_pt1 | contig 12324 bp, 13 predicted proteins | sample SalMarWE160240MG_FD_202161 | JGI IMG/M metagenome (GOLD analysis project Ga0307428, IMG submission 202161) | Salt marsh sediment microbial communities from the Plum Island Ecosystem LTER, Massachusetts, United States - WE1603-240 | ecosystem: Environmental > Aquatic > Marine > Intertidal zone >...
GTGACACCGAGTATGCTAAGCTGGTGCAGGAGAAGAAGTCTGAGCTCTTTCGCTCCTTCTCCAAACCGGGTATATTGGCTTAACGACTTGCACGCTCATGCTCATCTTCCAATGAGAAAAGACTGAGACGAAACGCAGCATTGCGTGTCACAATGTGCATTTGGCAACAGTGGTTCTCACTCGATGGCGGATCTGCTTATATGCGCCTAAGGGAGCCGACGGCTGTTGGCAGGGAAGAGATCGAGCACGCGCAATGGGAAGGCTGATGCATAGTTGCACTTGATAGTTGAATCCTCAGCGTGTGACCGCATCGTAGATTAATCTGCTTAACGCCTCACGTCACGCGTTGCAGTGAGGCCGTCCGCGGCCTTACTGCAATCGCGTGGACGTGGTTGTTGGAACGTCTATTTCCCCTGGTTGTTGTACGGTGGTTGATTGAGCTTGATGACTCTGGCTTCCTTTGCCCTCGCCTCATCGATACTGCTGAATTGCTCGATATGGACCTTGGCGCCTGGAATCCTGCCAAGATGCTGCGAGATCCTGTTGCGGACCTGTCCACGCTGGGCTATGCCTGCGTAGTTGAGGGAGCCACCTGCGGTCAGGATGCGGTACAGCACTGGTTTGTCCGCTGGCAAGGTGTTGATCCCCGTCTGGTTGTAGTTGACAGTCATGGTTGCCATCACTTCTCTCCTTTCGTTCCAACTTTTTATTCTACCCAAAATCTCCCTCTTGCCAGCCGATCATTCTCCCATTACTACGCATTCTATGAGTCCATAGCTGTAATGTCAAGAAAAAACCCAAGAAAGGCTTGATAGGCATCAGTCTGTGGATTGACATAACGCTATGATTGTCGAGTTATGGAGATTGTGCATAACCCAAAGATTCGGATATTCCAGAGATTACTAAGAGGATGGAGGTTGCGCGCTTTCTTGAACCAGCACAATTGAGAACTGTGAGCAGGTGAACAAGCCATTTCCGCCAGCGCTCATCGACCACTCAAAGTGCCCTAAGCCAAGTAGCGAACACACGGTCTGTGATGCGATACTGATGATCTTCCTTGGTGTGGATCTTCGCTTCATCCTGACGGGGCTGTTCACATACGCCTAGTTATGAGCGGCAAGCATTACTCAACTCGCATTGTCCTGTTCGGAATCGCGGATCTCTTCCAGGGCTTCGACATCAGCCAGGTCCTTCGTGCGTCCCGATGCACGCTTGTTGCGGATAAGGTCGGCAAGCGATGGGATACGTACCTCGATTCCCTCGATGTCGATAGCCATCGACCTTCTGAACGTTTCCTCAAAATCGAGCCCGGACGCGGCGGTGATAATATCAATTCGTCTTGGGGCAACCCCGATCTGAAAGACAGTACCGTCCGTCTGGAGATCTTCCTGCGTTATGTTCTGCAGAGGGGCACCGAAACGACGTAATGCCCGAAGCGCTGCCTCGGCATTCTCCGACTTGGGCATGACCCAGATATCAATGTCCATTGTGGCGCGTGGATAGCCATAGGCAGCCATCGCATATGCTCCAACGAGAAAAAATCTAACCTTTTCGTCGTACAATGCGGGCTACGTGTCTCTGTAGTCTTCGTTTAGCATCGTAACGTTTGCTCAAGGATATAACTTCCAGCGTCAGCGGCCAAACAAGACCGATTCGTTCCGCCGGCGTTCCCGGGACAAAGTCGTCGGTCCGCCTGTCTGGCATCCGGTACTTGGCTGTATATTGCCTGTTCATGATTGCAGAATACCGCCTGCACAAAGAAGTATCAATCAGTATCGGCGATCCGGGGAATCAATCGAAAACCTCACTGCATCGGTTGATCATATTCCCTCCTGTTTGCGGTAATGAGTGCGGGGAGGATGGTACCGGACTGCAGAGACCCCTTTCAAGAAAGAGGATCAGTTCCTTATCGTTTTGAGTGGGTAACTGAAAGTTAAGCTTGCCTGCGTCTTTGCTCTAAGGAAACCAGGAATCCAGGAAAAGAGCAGAATTCTTGAGCGAGGAATAAGAAAGACACGCGTTTCCTCTGACTCAATAGTGAGCCGCTATCTCACCTCTTTCCTGGCCTCCTGGCTTCCTGAGAGGTTAAAAGGACCGCGTTTCAAGTGGCCAATCTGAAATCGAGCTTGGCCTACACGGGAATATCCCTTGAGCGGTTGGCTGCACTGAGGGATTGAAAGTTAGGAGGTTTTACCCACTCGAAACGACGAAGAGCCGCAAAACAGTGGCTAAGCAGGCTGGGCTTTGGTCGCTGTGTATTAAATATCGAGAGCAAAGCGGATTGCGCGCCCCACAGCGGTTATCTTCTTCGGGGTCAAGGATGTGATCAATGATCCGATCTTACCTTTTGAGACAGTCTGCAAATGGTCGCAGTTGACAGCGCAATCCCGGAGCATGCCATCCGCTTTCGAAAGAAACACTTCGGAGGGTATATTGCGGATCGTAGTCGTAATCGGTGCAATCGTCACTTCGCCAAGATACTCCAACACAGAATCCCGCGTTAGGATAAGAACTGGCCTCTTCTTATCTGGCTTTACAAACTTGTACCAGCGGACTTCACCATGTTTCATTCGTCGCCCCAGGTTTGCTCTGTCTCCCAAACAGAGAATTCCTCAGCAGTAACAGGGTGTTGCTCATACCCCTGACGGTGCTTGTGTTCGAGTTGATCGAGATTGTAGTGGGAAAGCGCTTCACGAAGCGCCTTGCGTGTAAAAGCGGAACGATTCGTGTCGAGCTCTTTTGAAACGCGGTCGACCGCTTTGACAAGGTCATCATCAAGCGTCATCTGAACTGTTCGCATATTGCACCTCCGCAATGTGGATTCTTATAGCTATGATAACCCACATCGAGGGACGCGTCAAATAGACTTGCCATACAGGGAATTAAGCGAAAAGGTCCTAAGAATACTCATGAACGCTGTCTTGTTTGACTACCATACATATGTCAGTCGATAACAAAGATCCGCCCTGGGGGGACGAGGGTCACCTTGAAGTCGAGCCCCTCGTAGTGGCCGCTCGCGGCGGTGATCTCCTTCACCTTAGCCTTGTAGCGGCTCGATATATGGAAGCAGATCAACTCTTTCTTCACCCCGGCGGCACGTGCCACTTCGATCGCCTCGGCGAGGGTGGCGTGCTTGTACTCCTTGCGGTCCTCCTCATCGAGGAAGGTCGTGTCGTGGCAGAGGACCTCCGTTCCCGCAATATAGGCCGGCTTTATCGGTACCGAATCCCCTCCGTAGGAGAAGAGGCGCTGGTGGTAGGTCTCATTGACCGCCTCCCGTCCTTTCTCTCTCACTAGTTTAATGATCTCCTCTTGCGAAGCGTTGGCGAGCTCTGCGGGCAGGCGGTGGCGCACCTCGACGATCGAGTAGCCGAGCGAGGCCTCGTTGTAGGTGTGCACAGTGGGGAAGGTCTCGATGTAACGCGGCATCTGCCCGGAGAGAAGTTCTACCCGCTCTCCGGCTTCGAGGGGGACCCACTCGAGATCGTAGTTCAGGTAGCGGTTCGTCCGTTCGATGAACGCGATCATCTCACTGATGAGGTAGTTCCCCTTTGGATAGTAAATCGTGAGTTCCTTCTCCTTGTCTCCCATCGCGTTGTTGCGGATGTTGATGAGCGACACGAGCCCGGCGATGTGATCGGCGTGCCCATGGGAGAGGAAGACCCGCTTGATCGCGAATGTCTTGTTCCCGAGGATGGAACTCGCCCCCTCCCCACAATCGAACAGGATGCGATCGGCGCTGTAGTAGAGCCAACTCGAATAAAGGGCTTTGGAATAGGTCAGTATTCTCATAGGTACGGACGATTATAGCCGTTGCGTGCGTGCGGTTCATGTTGCTCTCGCTGCCTCCTTCCTCTAGAATCGACCGTGAGGGAGGCGAGAATCGATGCTCGATATTCACAAATTACGGGAAGATCCGAAGGGAATCGAAGAGCGGCTTCAGACGAGGGATACTTCGATCGACCTTTCCGAGATCCTGGAATTGGACAAGAAGCGACTCGAACTGATTCAGAAGGTAGAGACCCTCAAGGCAGAACGCAACGAGGGTTCGCAGGAGGTAGGGCGTCTCAAGAAGGAGAGGCAGGATGCCTCCAAGCTCATCGATTCTCTCTCGGATATCGGTCGGCGGATCGCTTTACTCGACGATGAATTGAAGGAGGCTGCCGCACGGATAGAGCACCTCCTCGCCTTCCTTCCAAACGTGCCGCACTCATCCGTTCCTGTGGGGGTGAAGGAGGATAAAGTCATCCTGCGGAGCGTTGGCGAGAAGCCAGAGCCGGATTTCCAGGTGAAGAACCACCTGGAGATCGGTGAGGAGAAGGGGATCCTCGACTTCCGCCGTGCCGCAATGATCGCTGGGGCGCGGTTTCCGATGTATATGGGCCTGGGAGCGCGTCTGGAGATGGCCCTTATTCAGTTCATGTTCTTCCATCACGCGAAGAACGATTACATCCCCGTCTTCCCCCCATTCCTCGCGAACTCCGAGAGCTTCTACGTCTCCTCGCAGCTTCCCAAGTTTGCCGATGAGGACTACTACTGCGAGAAGGACGACCTCTACCTGACCCCAACCGCGGAGACCCTACTTGCGAACCTTCACCGGGGGGAGATCCTCTCGTCCAACGATCTGCCAAAGAGGTACGTCGCCTACACCCCTTGTTTCCGGCGCGAGGCCGGGACGTACGGGGAGGACGAGCGCGGCCTGATCCGCGTTCACCAGTTCAATAAGGTGGAGATGTTTAAGTTCACCGCCCAAGAGTCCTCCTACGCCGAGCTGGAGGGGCTGATCGTAGATGCAGAAGGGGTCCTGCAGTTGCTTGGGATCCACTACCGGGTCGCCCTCCTTCCGACGCAAGACCTGGCGCAGCAGGCGACGAAGACGGTAGACCTGGAGGTCTATCTTCCGGGGCAGGGACGCTACTACGAGGTCTCCTCGTGCAGCAACTGCGAGGACTTCCAGGCGCGGCGGGGGAACATGCGCTACCGTCCGGCCGAGGGGGAGAAACCTGTCTACGTCCATACGCTGAACGGGTCGGGGCTTGCGACGACGCGGTTGATGGCCGCGATCCTAGAGAACAACCAGACCCCTGATGGACGGGTGCTTATTCCGGAGGTGTTACAGGAGATGGTGGGAGAAGAGTTCCTATGAGCGAAGTGACGACCGATACGCTGATCGAGGCACGCGACCTCACGAAGGTATTCAAGACGCGACGTGGGGAGGTGCGTGCGGTCGATCGCCTCTCTTTCTCCTGCGACGCGGGGGAGATCTTCGGCCTCCTCGGGCCGAACGGGGCGGGAAAGACGACGACCCTGCGCATGCTCTCGACGATTCTCACCCCGACTTCGGGCACGGCGACGATCGCTGGGTTCGATACGAAGAGATCCCCGGGGAAGGTGCGGGAGAAGATCGGCTTTCTCGCCACCGAGACCGGTCTCTACGATCGCTTCACCGCGCGGGAGACCCTGCGTTTCTTCGGGCGGATCAATCGGATGACCGACGAGGAGATCGAGCGTCGGACGGGTGAGATCTTTGCCCTGCTCGACCTTGGGGGTCTTGCCGATCGGCGGGTGGGGACCTTCTCCACAGGTGAGAAGCAGAAGCTCTCGCTTGCCCGCAGCATCATCCACGACCCGCCGGTTCTCATCTTCGATGAGCCGACGTTCGGGCTCGATGTGATGGCCGCGCACGCCGTGCTCGAGTCGATCCGCCTCTTCCGCGAGCAGGGGCACACGATACTCCTCTCGACCCACATCATGCGGGTAGCGGAGAAACTCTGTGATCGGATCGGAATCCTCTACCACGGGCGCCTGTGCACGCTCGGAACCCTCAACGAATTGCGGGAACGGTTCGCTGAAGAAGATCTCGAAGAGGTCTTCTTCGCCGCCGTGGGGGCCCCTCAGGCGGGCTAACCCTTCCCTTTACGGTGTAAACGTGGTATCCTAGATCGAGAACAAGCAAGACGTCTTCTAAGGAGGAGATCAAATGGACAGGAAGGTCGTTTCTATCGTGGCGGTGATAATTCTCGCCGTCATATCGGTCGTCCTGATGGGGGGGGAGACAGACGAAAGGATCCTATGGTGGGGGGTCCATGAATCGATATACATCTTTGGCGACGGTGCGTTCACCTACGAGAACGGGGTGATCTCGGGGAGTGGAACCGCTGCGGACCCGTACATCATCGAAGGGTGGAAGGTCGATCACCCCGAAGGGGGGTACGGGATATACATCGACCACACCACACGGCATTTCGTTATCCGTCATTGTGTGATCGAGCGGGCCTCAGAGGCGGCCATATACCTGAACTCGGTCGAAAACGGTCGGATTGAGGGCTGCCAGCTCACGCTAAATGAAATCGGGGTGCGCCTTCTAAATTCCAGTAGAAACACCATCTCCGGTAACGTGCTTGCGCAGAACAACTACGGGGTGGTGACGGCAATTCAATCGCGGGAGAATACGATCACCGGGAACAGCTTCATCGATAACGGGTTGAGCGGCCTCGATTCTCAACGCCGGAACGCGTGGTACGAGGGGACAAGAGGGAACTACTGGAGCGACTACAACGGCATGGATCTCGATCTCGATGGGATTGGGGACCGTTCCTACGCGCCCTTGCGCGATCTCTATCCTCTTATCTCGCCGCCTGTCGCTTGGACGCACCTGGCCCCGAGCGGCCCGACCTTTTTTGGGCTACACACCTCGCCCGATGGGATGTTCGTAGTAACCTCCGAGACGTCGATCGCCTTGGAGTCGCGCGACCCAGGGAGCGGGCTGGCCCAGATCCTCTATTCGTTCGATGGAAAGTCGTGGCAGGAGTACACCGCGCCATTCACCATCACCGGGCCGGATGGGCCGTACAAGGTCTTCTACTATGGGGTCGATCACCTGGGGAATACCGAGGCGGTGACTACCCTCTCCTTCCTCCTCGACAATCAGCCGCCGCAGACGGCGATCTCGTTCGGTGACCCGAACTACTTAAACGAAGTGGGACAGTGGATTACCTCCAAGACCCCGGTTACCCTCGATCTTCTTGCCTCATCAACTTACGGGGAGACAAAGACGTACTACACGATCGACGGTGGTCGGTGGCGGCGATACAACGGCTCGTTCACCCTGGCCGGGGCCGATGGTCCACACGTGATCGCCTATTACAGCCAGAATGCCTCTGGAAACGCTGAGGATGTGAAGGCAATCACCGTCTTCAAGGACGACGCGCCTCCTACCACGCGGGGGGCGCAGCCGCTCCCCGGCGGAACGGGGAGTGCGACTCCGAATTCAGTGGTGGAAGTAACAGAAGAGATCCCTGTCCAGACCACCTCACAGGATAACGCGAGCTAGGGTTCGCGCGATGTGGAAGAACGTCCGCCTGCTCTTTGGAAAGGAGATTACCGGAGCGGTGCGGGACCGGCGAACGTTGGTCCTCACCGTCTTCTTCCCCCTGGTCTTTTACCCTCTCATCCTCGCGGTGATGGGGCATTTTGCAGCCACGGAACAGACCCGCATCGAGGCGATCACCCCCACGGTGATCATTGTCGATCAGGCACACGATGAGACCTTCCGTGCCCACCTGCAAGAGATAACCGGTTTCTATCCCTTCTTCGATTCCGACCTGATACAGGCGAAAGCCGATCTGAAGGACGGTCTTGGCCAGGTACTGATGATGGTCGACAAGGAATCAGGAGGGCCGGGGGTCGGCCTGGAAGTCACGCTCTATTACGATCAGACCAGTCAGGTGGCGGTGATGGCGGCGGGACGCGTGCGCGCTTTTCTGGAGGGCTATCTAAAAGAGGTAATGCGCTCTAAACTCGACACGTTGGGCCTTGACTACGATGATCTCTCCCCTCCGCTGAGAGTGAGCATAGAGGATGTGGCATCGAGTGACTCGGTCGGTCGGATGATACTCAGCCGCCTATTACCGTACTTCATGATCCTGGCGATCCTCACCGGGGCGATGGGCCTCGGGGCAGAGATCACCGCCGGCGAGAAGGAGAGGGGCACGATTGCTACCCTCCTCGTCAGTCAGCTCTCGCGCGTCGAGATCGTTCTCGGCAAGTTCTTTACCGTCCTTACAGTCTCGCTTGTCTCCTCCCTCCTCTCGGCAGTCGGGCTGTTGATCGGGGTCCGCTTCTTCGGGGGAGGGCTCACCCCTGCAGGGAGCGAGGCGACCTTCTCGCTGAGCATCCCCTCATTCGGGTGGATGCTCGTGGTCCTCGTTCCGCTGGCGGTGATCCTCTCCGCGCTCGTCATCATCGTGGGGAGCTTCGCACGCAGCCAGAAGGAAGCGAGCACCTACCTTATGCCAATCTACATGGTGATCGTCCTCGTGGGGCTCGTCTCAATGACCGGCGGGGTCTCGTTTGAGGGGGCGCGATTCCTCATTCCGATCGCCAACGCGCTCTACGCCCTACAGGAGATCATCGTTGGGGACCTGCGCTTCATGCACCTGATCTACACCTTGGTAGCAAACGTCCTCTGTGGGGGGCTTTTGATCGCTGCCTCCATCCAGGTCTTCAAGCGAGAGGCGGTCCTCTTCCGAAGCTAAGATTTAGCGATTGAATGATTGAGAGATCGGAAGATTGAATGATCGGGAGATTGGGAGGTTTAATCACTCAATCGCTAAATCACTAAATCGCTCAATCATTTAATTCGCGTACCGAGCACCTGCGCGTGTGCCATGAACGCGAACCGGTCGGTCATCCCGGCGATGTAATCGCGCACGATCGGTCGGAGGATCTGCGCCTGCGCGGCTCCATCTCCCTCCACTTCCAGGAGATCATCGCGCACAGGTCGGGTTGTCTCAGTGGGCAAGAGTCGCCAATCCTCAATGAACGCACCGAAGAGTTCGCGGATGATCAGCATCCCCTGTTTTCGCATGCGGCGCACCCGGCGATCCTCGTAGAAGTGCTCGTACAGGTAGTCCGCCAGTTCCTGCTTCGCCTCCTTCGCGCGAGGGGAGAAATCGACGAGAAGCTCGGGGATCTCTCGTACCTCCTTGGGTGAGGTGAGGTGCAGTCGCTGCAGGCGGAGTTTGGTCTCCGCGATCACGTCGTTGACGAGGAACGGGATCACACGGCGGTACCAAGGCCGTCCAGTATCTGTTCCGGCGAGGTGTCGTGCGATCTTCAACATGCGCATCTCTTTCTCGTGCAGGATCCCGGCACGCAGGCCATCGTCGAGGTCATGGCTGATGAACGCGGTCGGATCGGCAATGTTAATCACCTGCGACTCCAGGCTCGGCATCACCAACGGTTCGAGGTGGGTGAAGCGATCCGGTGCGAGTTTGATCTTCCACATGACATGCTTCAAGATTCCCTCGCGCACCTCAAAGGTGAGATTCAACCCCTTCTGACCGAGGTCGGCGTAGGTATCCTCCAATTCCTCTACCACCCGCACTCCCTGCTCGTAGTGCCGGAACCCCTCCGGGAGAAGCTTGTTCAGCGCGTCCTCCCCAGAGTGGCCGAACGGAGTGTGTCCAAGGTCGTGTCCGAGGGCGATCGCCCCGGTCAGATCGGGGTTCAGCCCAAGCACTCTTGCGATCGTCTCCCCGATCTGCCACACCTCCAGGGAGTGGGTGAGCCGAGTGCGGTAGTGATCCCCCTCGTGGTTGACAAAGACCTGCGTCTTGTACTCCAGACGGCGGAAGGCCTTGCAGTGGATGATTCGATCACGGTCGCGCTGGAATGCAGTACGGATCGGGTCCTCCTCGATAGGGTAGGTCCGTCCCCGCGACGCAATGCTGTGTACGGCATACGGAGCAAGGTCCCGCAATGGGTGGGCCTCGATCTCGTTGCGAGCGTTCATATCTTCTGTCCCCGGCTGTAGCGCTTCATGGCCTCTTGCGTGCGACGTTTCTCGTCGTCATCGCGCAGCTTGCGGCGCTTGTCATAGGTTTTTTTGCCGCGAGCTAGTCCGAGTTCAACCTTGGCGTAACCGCCCTTGAAGTAGACGCGAAGGGGAACGACGGTATAACCACGTTCCTTGGTCTTGGTCGCGAGGCGGTTGATCTCACGACGATGGAGGAGAAGGCGACGATTGCGGATGGGATCGGCATTGTATATCGACCCCTCCTTGTACGGGGCGATGTGGACCCCTTGCAAGAGGGCCTCGCCGTTGCGGATGACGGCGTACCCTTCGGAGAGCGAGCAGTGCCCCCCGCGGAGGCTCTTCACCTCCGTTCCCGAGAGGACGAGTCCCGCTTCGAAGGTCTCCTCTATCTCGTACTCGTGCCGCGCCTTACGGTTCGTCGCCACCGTGTTGATCGCCATACACCAAGGCTATCGCAAGCCCAGACGTTGCGCAAGCCGGAACGTATCGCTAGGATGAGCCTCATGAAGATACACGTTGGAACGCGTAATACACTTAAAGTGAGAGCCGTTCGCGCCGCCTTTGCCGCGGTCTTCGACGATGAATCATTGGACTTAGTGGCGGTCGAGATAGAGGGATGTGTCCCACCCCAGCCGTTCGATGATGAAGTTGTTCAGGGGGCGATCTGTCGGGCACGCGGTGCCTTAGCTAAGGCCGACTATGGCGTTGGAATCGAGGCCGGGCTCGTCCGTTTTCCCGGATATGACGGCTACCTGAGCGTCCAGTTCTGCGCCGTCCTTGATCGCACCGGGAAGCTGACCGTGGGACACGGACCCGGGTACACACTCTCCCAGGAGGTGCTTGATCGGTTGCTGAACGGATCGACCCTAAACCGCGAGATGAGCCGACTCTCCGGGATCCCCGAGATCAAGGAGAAGGAGGGAGCGATCGGGATTCTATCCGGCGGGCGTGTCGACCGGTTCAGCATCACCCACGAGGCCGTCCTGATGGCACTCATTCCGCGCATTGTCGGCAATCAAGATGGTATCTGACACCAACTCCCCGGGCGGCGATCGACCAGCTACTGGGTGGAGCGACGTCGGACTAGGCGGGCGTCCGCATTCTTCATCCAGCAGCGTGAGGGCTCTAACGACTATTCTATCCACGGTCCACAGGCCTTATAGGCTTCCTTGCGCCGCCCGCAACGACAAACTACCCTTTCGTATCACCAAAGACAGCGAAAAGGAATGATCGATGCTTGCAGTCGGATTGAAGAACGAGATGACGTGGACGGTAGAGGAGGAGCACCTGGCAAGCTCCTTGGGGAGCGGATTGGTCGAGGTGCTTGCCACTCCGGTCCTGGTAGGGCTGTGCGAGGAGTGTGCGCGGCTCATGGTGGAGCCACTACTCGCCGACGGTCAGAAGACGGTCGGCACCGTTATCCACCTGCGCCACCTGGCGGCGACGCCCGTGGGGATGCAGGTGACTGTGCACGCGGAGCTGGTGGGGATCGACAACAAACGGCTGCGGTTCCGGATCGAGGCATGGGACGAGGTGGAGCGCGTCGCCAAAGCCAAGCACGAACGGTTCATCATCGACGCCGAGCGCTTCGCGCGCCGGATCGCGGAGAAGAGACGGGGAGAGTGAGACGCCCATCAAACGCTCGCAACTTCTTCACGAACGGCACACAAGTGCACTGTATCATTCGTGGCGGATAGGAAAGCGAATATACTGTACCTCCTTGACAGGAAACGCTGATAAACCAGAAGAGGGAGGCTCGGATAACGGGCCTCCCTTTTCTTTTGGCTCTTTCTCGTTTCGCCTGCCTCTACCTGGCGGTAGACAGGTGCTGCAGGCAGGAGTAGGTAACTAAAGAGAAAGGGTCAAGCGCCAAGACTTTCGTAGAGGTACAAAACTGGTAACTGTTCAGCTGGCTGAAGCCACTGTCTGCCTTAGTGCCCCTTCAATTGTGTTCCGGAAATCCTCTCCACGTAGGCCACAGGTCGCCAGTACGCTCATCAATATCGCATGCTTCCCCGCTCCTTTCCAAGAGCGATGGCCGCCGGAGATCTTCCGTTTCACCACGTACGGACGCAGTGCTCGCTCTGCTCGGTTGTTTGTCGCCTCTACTCCAGGGCAAGCAACGTAGTTAAAGAACTCTCCACTGTGTCTGACCAGGCGCTTGGCAATCCGCTGACAATCCAGATCATTCCACTCTTGCTGGGAGAGATCCACAAGCTCTTGCTCATATTGGAAAGCTGTCTCTTCTCGTATTGCAGGAGAAGCCCTCGCTTGTTGCTCGTCAACCCAGCGCGAAGCCCGCTCCCGTATTCGCTTCAGACACGCGTGTAGTCGCTTGCACCTTGGGCAGTAGTAGCGCTCGATCCGGTACTTGGTGACATGGAGCCGGGGTGGAACAAGATCCTCTACATAGCGATCCCGTTCCTCCTGTGGCTCACTTAGCTTTGAACCGCAGTGAGGACAACACTCGAGGGTCAGTTTCCGTTCCTCATTAACGTGAGATG
>Ga0307428_1001398_pt1 | contig 12320 bp, 16 predicted proteins | sample SalMarWE160240MG_FD_202161 | JGI IMG/M metagenome (GOLD analysis project Ga0307428, IMG submission 202161) | Salt marsh sediment microbial communities from the Plum Island Ecosystem LTER, Massachusetts, United States - WE1603-240 | ecosystem: Environmental > Aquatic > Marine > Intertidal zone >...
GTTGACACGAAACCCAGGGCGTGGTATACTGCAAGCAGAGTAGCGAGTACTCTAACAAAATATTCTTTTCACTCGCAAGAGAGGGCAACAACGTGAAACACATTACGAGTAAAACCGCGACGGACAGGATGATCGCTGGCGTCAACGCAAAGCTGAGCAAGGTACGTGAAGGCATCTCAAGCGTAGACAAAAGCCCTGGCGTCGCTGCGGCAGAGAACATCGACAAGATGTTGAACTCTCTGCTGGAGTCGTTCAACTCTGGCAAAGTAGAGAGAGCGCTGAGGAACGTCGACCTGGTCGATTGGAAAGCGCGCACACTGGAAGCCGTGAGTAAAATCCCCGGCGGCCTGGAGCGAAACCGCTCCAAGATCGAGGCGTTTTTCGCTGAGCTTTTGCCGTACCAGGAGAGCTACACGGCGGAGATCGACGGAATGCCCAAGTCCACCTTGGAGGACAGCCGCGCGCGCATGAACAAGAACTTTGACGCGATGTCAGAGTTCGGCAAACGCCGGGGAGGGTAGTTGAATGGCGTACATGCAACGTACCAGAATCCTCATGGATAACGACCTCGACGACAACGCAACTCTCCGTGAACGGCTGGATTTGTCTGGCAAGATCACGTGTATCGAGATGCGCATCAACTGTGATCGGTACGACGACCGGGCTGCGGGTACAACCGTCTACACGCTGGCCGACGTCATCTCGCGAATTGAGCTATTGCGTGACGCAACGACACCGCTTGTGTCGCTGACGGGAACACAACTGGACGCGATGAACTACTGGGAACTAGGAAGACCGAACGCTCGTCGTTACAGACAAGCAGGTGACACTGGCAATGATCTTGTCTTGTACCTCATGGGTGGCCGCGGCTTCTACGACCGCGAGTACGGATGGGACTTTGACGTTCTCGACAAGGTCTATCTGGAGTATACGTACAACTTGCATGAGGATACCGCCGAGTACTTTGCGGCAGACGATCACGATATCAAACTCTATGCCTGGCAGTGGAAAGGCGATAATCTTCCGGCCTTCCGTGGTTATTTTCGTCAGAAGCAATTGGACGCATGGACGACCACTGCGGCAAACGCTGAGCACAAGATAGAAATACCTGCGGCAAATCCTGTGCGTCGCGTTGCGGTCCAGAGCAAGACCAGGGGGACCACGTTGGGCGGTGCGTTTTCTCAACTTGACCTGCGCGTGGACAAGGGAGCATACAGTCCGGTTGTCATCAGGTCTGCAATGGACTGGGTAATGGCCGAGGTAGCTGAGTATGGGCTGGACAACGAGATCGGCGGTGTGGACTTTGGCAATGATGTTACCCAATACGATTTCCCGTACTGGTTTTCGTATGGGCAGGATATCCAGGTCAGCAATCACGGCGATCACGTCAACGTTCCGAAAGTGGTTTCTGTTCTCTCCGCTCCGCTTCGGTTCAACCTGGCAGCAGGAGAAACGGCAGAACTGACGTTTGTCCTTCGTGGTTGGGGATTCCAAAAATGTCTCCGCATCGGGTTTGACCACGAGTACGACGGGTTCGACCTGCTTCGCGTACCCGGAGGCAAAGCACTCGACCTGGTTGTGACTGAAACGGCGGCTGATAAGGCTGTCGCATCGTTTTTCCAAGACGTGGTAAGCTACTGATGATCTCGACTTACGTTCGCATTCTTGGCGATGGTCGCGTCTATCAAGGCGCGGCTATTGTAACCGGAATAGCTGTCGTGCCTGACGCCGATGGTGATCTGGCTGTGGCTTACGACGGTCTAGACGCTGATTCAGGTGAAAAGGTGTTGGAAATCAAATCTAGCACTCAGACCACACAGGTTGTTGTGCTAGGTGACGGTGTTCGTTTCAATCGCGGTATCTACATTGACGCTACAGACTCGGCTGTTGAAACCACCGTCTTTTTCCAGCCACTTGAGCTGTAGGCTTCCGCAAGGTATCTAATTAAACCCCGACTCGCTCTGGGTCGTCGGGGGCCCGGGGTCGGGTCGGGGTTCGTTTTTTTAAGGGGTAGGCGTTGCGTTATTATGGAACTGTCACAGTGCCGGCGAACACGTTAGCAAGCGCGCCGGCCACGGCCGAGTTAGAAATCTGTCCGGGAACGGTGACAGAGTTCTACAGACTGTTTCCGCCGGGGTGCGCAGGCCTGGTGCATCTTCAGGTGTTCTGGCAGACACAACAGATTTTCCCCTCTTCTACAGGTGCGAGCTACGTTGGCGATGGGTCAGAAATACTAGGGCTGGCCGGATTTGTGATCAATGAAGTTCCGGCGATCCTGGAACTGCGGGCCTGGTCGCCGGGAACGACGTATCAACACATCATCTATGCAGAATTTTACATCGAGCGGCCATACGTCCTAACTTCCCTGCCGCTGGAACCCATCGTGGTTCCGGGGATTTGAGATGGGTATCACACAGCCGATTGAAGAGTATTTTAAAGACGGGCAATGGGGCTGGGACGGCACGCGTTGGCGAAAACTGGCGCTGCTGTGGGGATACACTGACCGGTGGTCGGAGTATCTAGGCGGCAGCAAGTCCGGCGACGGAGCGTGGATACAGTCTAGCACGGTGGTTCCAGCTGGCTATGTTTACCAGGTTCAGTTTATTGCAATCGCAAACAACAACCGCGATCCTGCGTTTATACGTATAGCGTACTATGATGGTGCAAAATATTACTTCGTTGCGTATGACTCCAGCCCTGCTCGGTACGTGCCGCTGGTGGCCACGGTTCCGGGTGTGCTGAAAGCCGGAGATCGGGTACGCGTGACGGTGAGTGGGTGCCTAGATGGCGATGTACTGCAGGGCGGGGTTTGGGGCTACAAGATGGCTGTGACGTAGAGGATGGGGAACTTTGGCTGATCAACCAGATTGGACAAGAGCGACACTTTTACAAGCGAAAGACGCTGCCGGAAACATCGTAACCCTGCTGGTCGATGCGGATGGTCAACTGTTTGCACTATTGCGTGGCGAGGATGCCGGAGGCGATCCTCAGACAGTCAAAGTGGATGCCGACGGCCAGCTCTTCGTCGTGCTTCGAGGAGCATCCGGCGAGGATGTACTGGTGGACGCCAACGGTTTTTTGTCTGCGGTTCTGAAGGGCCAGGACGTTGGGGGAACGCTGCGTAATGTTCGTGTTGACGCTAGTGGGCAAATGGTGACTGTGTTGCGCGGCAACTCTGGTAACTATTTGCTGGTCGATGCGGACGGCTACATGGTAGCTGTCCTAAAGGGCGAGCGTGGGGGTGTTCTCCATACAATCGCCGTGGATGACCAGGGCCGGATCGAGGCATTTATGCTCGATCATGAGTCCCAGTGGGGTGACACACTCAAAGTCGGCAACGCTGACCTGGCGGGTCGCCTGGGATCGTGCAAAACCTGGGACTGGCGCGGCAACATTCTCTTTGCAAATACGTTTGAGCACGGCTTGGCTAATTTTAACAAGGCAACGTCGGGTGCCGGGGCCAGCGTTACGATGAGTAACGACTTTGCGATGTTCGGGGGATATTCAGCTAAACTCATTGGCGGCTCAAACGCCAGCATGCGTGCGCATATTTACACATTTATGGGCCGAAATCCGACCACAGGTTATGGCGTGGAAGTCGCGTGGGCTACATTGAGTGACTATGACCGCATCGAGATTTCTCTCAACGTGTCCATTGGCACGGCGAGTAAGACGGGACTGATCAAGCACGTAAGGGCAACCGGCGTATTGTCATACTACGGCTCCGACGACGCCTGGCACGTGTTTGGTACGCAATCTCTGGCTGCTGTGTTCAACGCGTTTAATTTCCTCAAGTTGGTGATTGACACCGACGGCGTTACGTACCTGCGTTGCTTGCTGAATTCTGAAGTGTACGATCTCAGCGCACACGCGTTGTATGCAAGTGCTGGTGGATTAAAAGACACGGTTCATGTTGCAATTTACTGTTACTCGACGGCGGGTAACAACTACGGCTTTCTCGTTGACCATGTCATCTTGACCGGCAACGAGAGCTAGAACGAGGAGGCGTTACAATGAACTTTTGGCAATGGTTTTCGGAGCAATTTGCAAAGTCAAACATCATTTCGGGTTTACTGGCGTTGGCAATCTGGGGTGCTGTGATTTTTCTCGCTATCACAGGTGGGGTGATCCCCGACATCTTGTATGTCGGAGGGACTACTGTGATTGCGTTCTTTTTTGGCAGCAAACAGGGTGCGCGTGAGGAACGGCGCGTTCTCATGCGTGACGTGGACAATATTGTTCGAGGAGTGAAACGTGAATGACTACACGGTAACAGACACGCGTGAGGTTTCGACGCTGACGCAGGCCGGAACTGAGCGAAAATATTACAGAGTTTGGATCACCACCAGCAACGGCGCGTCAGGCTCGATTGACATTTCCGCCGGTGACTGGACAAAAGACAAAGTACCAGCGATCCTCGAGGAAAAAGCAGAGGAACTTGACCTGGCGTTTGATTCGACCAAGTCCGCATAGGGAGTGCCCCATGACAGATTTGTGGACGCTGATTTCTTGGTTCTTTTACGGGGTCATCCGTTACATCGTTTTTTGGATACCTTACATCACTCCGCCGGCCGTAAACAGGTCGATACCGTGGCAGTGGTGGGGTTACAACAGCTGGTCGGACTGGCTCCACCGTAATGATAACAACGGCGGGCCAGACGAAACCTGGATACAAGCCTGGTTCAAGATGACTTTCGGCGAGGCGTTGCGAACGGCCACGGAAAGTGCAAAACCGTTTGCACGTGCTATCAGAAATCGGCTATTGTCGCTGGTCGGTACAGTCAAGTCGGCTTTTTCGTCTATGTCCGGCTGGGTAAACTGGCTGGACAGACTCATCGGCGGCTATGTGCCGTCGTGGGCCGGAACGCTCAGTGGCGGGCTAAACTGGCTGAGAGTGCGACTGCCAGAAGCGATTCGCTATGGTTGGCAATCGTGGGGCGGGCTTTGGGAGTCGATCCGCGAGAGTGTCCGTAGTTGGGCCAGGGATCGCTATGATTGGTACAGAAACCTGGCGAACGATGCATGGAACTGGGTGACTAGCACCGGCCAGGCAGTTCAAGCCTGGCGAGATCGCGTTGGATCGTGGGTTGATGCGTTTTGGGCAAATCCATACGGGACGGTAGCAGGCTGGTTAGGAAACCCGTGGGCCTGGCTGGTGCATTTTCGCTGGAATCCTAAACCGTATGTCTTGGCCTGGTTGGGGCCAGACATCGGCAAATTACTCACGTTTGCTAGAGACTGCGTAACTTTCTATTACAACCTGTGGGGGTCGGGCTGGCGTACACTTGGTGATTTCGTTGCCGATCCTCTAGGTTTTCTTTACTCTCGACTCGAACAGGCTCTTACAGACAGGTGGTAAACGATTATGTGTCCTATCGTTCCAATACCTGACGTTCCGGAACCGCCACGCTTGCCGCGTTCGGCTGGCCTTGGCCGCCTGGCAGAAAATAGCCTGGTGCGGTTCTTTGCACAGACGTTCAACCGTGCAAAAAATGGTGTTGCTGAACTGTTACGCAGCGCTCTGGAACGGTTTCTGGAATCTCTGGAAGCACCGCTCGTAGAGATGAGTGGACCCATCTTAGACGATGTGATGGATATGCCAGGGCTACCACCATCGGTGAGAAATGTCTTCTCTAAGACACGAGAAGCCCGGGCGCAAGGCGCGGTTGTGGGTCTCATTGGGGCCATCGTTGCCGTGGTCATGATGCTGATACCTGCAGCTCTATCAGGCGTTGCGGCCAAAGTCAAACAAATCAGTTTCCTCATTGCACGACCAAACTTACTCGACTTCAACACGCTCCACAGTGCAAAACTACGTGACGCCAAGTACACAGAGTTGTTCACGGACAACCTGGCTGGCCAGGGTTGGACAGATGAGCAAATGGCTGCCGCGCAAGTCGTGGCTGCAGGCTGGCCGGACATCGGCGCGTTGTTTTCCCTCTGGCGTCGTGAGGACATTACGGATGCACAGTTCGAGCACCAGCTAGTGGCTGGCGGCATGGCACCTGGTGCGGTCCCAATGTGGAAAAAGCTGAAGACGTTGATCCCCGGCCCTGCGGACTTGGTGCGCTTTGCGTTGCGTGAAGCGTGGCGCGATGATGTCGCAGCAAAGTATGGCTACGACCAGGGGGTGGTCAGCGAGTTTACTGAGTGGATGGAAAAGCAGGGATATTCTGCTGAGTGGGCACGCGCTTACTGGCGTTCCCACTGGGTCGTCCCCGGCGCGTCCTCGGGTTTCGAGATGCAGCATCGCGGAATCATCTCCGAGGAGGAGCTAGTCGACTTGCTCAAAGTGAACGATTTTGCACCGGCCTGGATACCCAAACTTATGCAGATGGTGCGCCCTCTCCCCGGCCGCATCGACAGGCGATGGGCATACGAACAGGGCGAGATCACCCAGGACGAATTGTACGATTTATATAAGGCCGATGGTTATGATGATTTCTGGGCAAACGTACTAACGAACACAGTAGCCAAAAAGGCCGTGGACGAGGCTAAAGGCTTGACACGTTCTGCGATTGAAAAAGCCTATGGTAAGCGTCGTTTGTCGCGCAGCGATGCGCTTTCTATGCTCGACGATATCGGCATACCAGAAAATGTCGCATCGTTCTATCTCTCCCAGGTTGACGCTGACCTGGCGGACGATCTCCTGGACCTGCGCGCGACAGCAGTGCAAAAGCAATATTCGTCTGGATTGCTCACCGAGAGCCAGGTGCGAGATTCTCTTGTCGAACTCGGCGTCGAGTCGAACGAGATTGACGCAAACCTGGAGATCTGGAACGTCACGCAACAAAGCTCGGTCAAGCGTCCCTCCCGAATTAACCTGGACAAGTTCTTTCGTTCTGGCGTAATCGACATCGGCTCGTACCGTAGCCAGATGTCGAGGCTCGGCTACTCTGATACCTATGTGGACTGGTACCTGGCGTCGCTGGCGATCGAACGCCAGGAAGCTACAGAGAAAGAAGAGCGAGCGGCACGTGTGGAGCAAGAGCGAGTAGAGAAGGCCAAGCGAAAAACGGATTACCAGCGGGCCAAGGCCGTGTTTGACGTGGACATAGCAGAGTTGACCTCTGCAATTGCATCCGCTCAGGTTGCGCTCGTTGCCGCGCAAAACCAACGAGACCTGGAGCTCGGCCGGGCTCTGCCAGCGTCCGCTATTGCCGCCCTTAACCGCGAGTACCGGCCGCTTCTCTTCGACGCCGAGGCCGCAATCTCCGAGGCCAGGCTACAGATCGCCACGTTGCAAACCGAGATCAAGGGTGCAAGTGAGGAGATGTCTACCATAGACCGTTCTCTGATAGAGAACGTGGATATGACAAAGTACGCAGAGCTGAAAGCGAGTCGTCTTGAGGCACAAACTGAGCAAGCGCGCGTCGGGGAGTTGATAGCTGCCGACCGCGTGGCTATCGCGCAAACGAAAGAGGCCATTGCCGCATTTGTGGAACCAGAGGATATTGCATACGCAAAAGAGACGATCCTGGCACTGCAAACAGAGATCGCTCAGTACAGTGAGCAGCAAGCGCACTGGCTGACTCAGATACGAGAGATTGACGAAGCGCTGTCCAAGACGCTTTCTGTAGCACGCAAGGCAGAATTACACTCACAAAAAGCGCAGTTGGCAGTAGAGAACGCTGCTAGAACAGCGCAGATCGCACAATTAAACGAGGCAATCAGGGGAGCCCAAGCAGAGCGTGAACAACTGGAACGAGATCTCGAGGCAGAGACCTCAGCCTTGCCAGGTCGTGAGGACCAGGTGAAAATCAAGATGACGTACCAGGTCAGAATTGCTGAGATTGAAAGTAACATTATGAACTATCGCGAGGATGTGGCCAGGCTAAGGCTGAAAAAGTCGGCGATGGCTGCAGGTGAGAGGAGCTAAAATGTCAGATGCAAGGGATAGGCTCAAAAACCGAGTGGCTCGATTGCGTGACTTGACTCGAACAAGTAAGGAAACATCGAGCGCAGGTCAAGTCGCTTCTCCGTCCGGAGAGACTGCAACCACGGAACATCAACCCACCAGTTCCACGAGTAAACGTCCACCGGCGCGATGAGCGCGGCAACCTCCTCTTGCTTTAACCCGAACTGGGGAGGATGAACACGACCATCGTCATCGATCTTGCCGTGTGTAACCGTGTTTTGCATATGGCGATCCACCTCGAACACTGTCACGTTGTCCAAATTGCCGTGGCGGAATGCCCACTTCAGGCTGGTAAAATGCACTTGGCGCCAGCTACCGTCCATTTGCAACGTAGCGTTTTTCCTGATACCCTTCGCTGTACGCTTTTCCCCAAAGACGTAGGATTTCTTTGCTAAAATCTCCAAGTCCGCGGTTTCACCCTCCAACTTCAGAAATCCTAGCTCTAGCGAATCGATCCATTCCGCCAGGTTGTCATAGCCAGCCTGGTTCACGATGAGCGAGTCCGTATCAGCATAGTAGACGTTTTCCAGTCCGGCCCCGGCCGCGTAGTCCCAGAGCACGAGGCGTCCGTAAGCCGCGATGTGGCTTGCAATCCCCGGAAAGCTATCTTCAGCTTCCCCACCCTTTTCCTGCCGGATGGTTACCCCTCCATACGTCCAGTCCCAGCACTCGGCCTGGCTCTCTAAATCCAGCCAGTGCCTTACCGAAACCTTGTCCAGTGGCGCAGTCCCGATTTTCTTCTGCTTGTATCCCCTTTGTCCGAACTTGCCGTACAAACTGTTTCGGATCATCTTACACATGGCCGACCTGGCCGTGTCACCAGTAGCTTTGTACTGTTGCCGCAGGGGAGTGAAGTAGTCTATGAACTTCTTGAACAGCACGTCACCCTGGTAGATTGCAACCTCTCCAATGGCCCGGAGATGACCTCGTTCTAACGCGTACCTGATCTCCGGCGTGGTCAACGTCGCTCGAAACGTGCCCACAGGGAAGATGTTGAAACCCCGACTGTGGAGCGCGTAGATCGGCTCATCTGTCTCCACGATGCAATCAGCAACGACCAGATATTTTTCCAGTAATTTCTCCAAGTACGCAGGACTTACGTTGACAAGCACCTTGACCAATGCTCGTGGTACAGGGAACTGTTGCATTACGTATGCATAGAGACCGTTCACGTCCAATTTGTAAAATGTCTCCCCCGTGAAGTGCCCCGTCCGCCAGACCTCGCACCTGCCCCCTTTGTAGCTCATTCTCTCTAGCCGGATCGCGTCCGCCCGGTTGTGGACGCCGATTTTGTGCTCCATGAACCGATGCCGGAACGCTCTGAAAGCCTGGCCAGAGATGGTGATCGAGAAATTGCCCAGGTCGTGACGATCCAAGAACCTCAGCCAGTAGTTCCATACCTCGACTAAGATTTTCACATCGTTTTTGCAGTAGCGTGACAGGTCGTCGTCGCTCACCGTGTCAAAGTCAACACTCATCTTCTCTATCCCAAACTCGTGTCCGAGAACGTCCAGTGGCACACGCCAGTAGTTGAGATTGTCCAAGAGCGCAATGGTGTTCTTTCCCGACTTGAATGTGAAAAAGCGACAGCTTTCGCCGAGGATAGCATAGGCCGGCGTCCAGCCGATGCCGGGGAGAATCGAAAATGCACGCAACACACGCGCGTCGTAATCGATGTTGTGACTCACGATGTATGTACGTTTGTGCTCTACCGCAACCTGGCTGACCAGGTGCCAGAACGATATGTCGTCTGTGATCTTGTACCAGCCAAGCACTTCCAGACCGTCACCTGGTACGTACTGGGTCAGACATGACCAACCAACCTTGAGCGAGTGAACCACGACTTTCTCGCCAATTTCGTGTTCTGTGGACTCTGTGTCCACGAACAGTATTACCTCTGGCCGCGTGCTGCCTTTGTTCTTACGCAACCAGTGGCAACGGCGATCTATTGTAGCTGTAGCCACAAATCAAATCTCCCCTCTAGCAATTCCGTGTAGAGTACCAAGTTGAAGAGACCTAGCCAGTCTACCTGGATGCCATTGGCCAGAAGCCATGCAACAGAAACAAGCATTGCCGGAACCAAAGAAACCAGCAATGCTTTATCAAACATCTCAATGTACTTAATCATAACAGCTATTCCTTTCGATGCCCGCCGTTGGGGAATCGAACCCCGGCTTCCCGCACCAGCGCAGCGGACGCTTTACGAAACTAGTGCAACATTCCCGTGCTCACGAGCATGATCAGCAACGATACAATCAGCATAATGAAAATGCCCCAGAGCACAGCCCTTGCACATCCCTGACCAGCGTTTAGATCGTCCATTTTACGTCTCCTCTCTAAAATATGCGGCCACGACCTCGATAGAAAAAATCTCCATGCGTGCCGATCCGCCAGCTTTTCCCAGTCTGCCCTTTGCCATGTCCGTCACCTCTTCTTTCGTGAGTTTTCGCGACACTGGCAGGTCCCACTCCTCGTGTGCAAAACGACCACCTACGCTTTCGCCACCAACGACCATTCCCTTCAGGTAACGACCGAACACGATGGTTTTGTACGCAAATGGTCGCTTGAATGGTATGTCAGTTGGTGTACTTAGAGATTCCGGTATCACTGTGTGTGGATTCAGGTCGAGGATACCCCCAGCGTACTCTTTCTCGACTGTGACTCTGCCATACTCGCGCGCCACGTCGACGTCCGTGACGTCCGGCACGAGCGGCTTGAGAAAACCAACTACCTCAGCGATAGTGCGCCCTGTCTCGATTACTCGATTGATGATTCGCGTGCCAAAGCTGCCAAGCCTTTCAAATATCCCCGGCAATGTTCACCTCCTACACTCACGTCTTTGCGTGCCTGGATGAGCAACCCCCCCAGCTCATCGATGTCCCTAAATTGAGGAGGGTCGGTATCCCAACACTTCTGGTGGAAATGCCGCAGGTCAGAGCGGCAATCATTGATCTGGTACATTAAGTCTTCGACATAGTCCGCCAGTTCAGGATGCTCTACCAGGTAGAGATAGTACAGCTCGTACAATCCCTCGATTGCACGAGCTAAACCACCATCTATGACCAGATTCTTGCGTGTCATTCGGAACCGGATCGACTCTGTCACTACAGTTGCCTTTCCCCGAAAAGCTGACACGCATGCATCTGCCGCGTGACACGCTGACCCGTTAGCGAACATTTGTAACCCACCAACTTGCTCGACCGATACACAGATCGCAGTTCTACGCACTCTCCGCACACCTTTTTTCCCTTGCTAGAACGGTAGCTTTTCTTCGCTGGTGTCTGCAACATCTGTTTCCTCCACCATATCGCCGAGTGCCGCGGGGCGCAAGTGCCCACAGTACCAGCAACGCTCATTGTTCGTGTTTTGCCGTCCGCACAATGGACATATCCACGGATGAATCATTGCTTCCCAACCCACCAGGTCGTCATCTCCACTTGTGCTAACTATCAGTTCCTTCATTCTGATACTCCTCTCAAATGTGTCCCCGGCACGTAGTGGCCCGGGGACTTTGAGATTTTTATGACGCGGTTTCGTCACCGTCCTTTGCCGCGCGCTCCTCGTAATCGTGCAAAATTCGTACTACGTCGTCAAGTGCGTCGCCTGCCAGCTGTATTCCCTCGATTGCGTTTGCCGAGAACACCTTGCCTAGCTTACGCGTTTCCTCGACGATGATGTTCAGCGTCGAGGGCGATAGCACATCCTCATCTGCCAAGGACAAGTTGCCAACCAGGCTCTCCACGCGCCGAATGTGGAGACGCATCTCGGCCAGCTCACGACGCAGGCTTTCCAGCACGCGAATCGCAGGATGTAGATTTCGCAGTGAGACTACCATGTCTTGCATGCCCATCCTCTCGAGCTCATAATTCGCGATCATTGCGTCTTTCGCTGCCTTTGCTTCTCGCGCGTCCCTAGCACTCGCCTTTGCTGCAATGCGCTGTTCACGTGCAGCTTCCTCGTTTTTCTCCCACATCCAAATCACGCGCATCGCATTTTCGACACTGAACCCCATGTCGAGGAGGTAGTCAGTGACGGTCTCGCTGTCCACGTCCCCACCCATCCATTCCGCTTGAACTGCCGTCAGCCTTTTGCAACTCTCTAAATCCGACATTGCCTTTTCCTTTCGTGTGTGAGTCGTACCTCTCGCTTCCGCCAGGTTGCTCCTGGACTTTCAGTATACCACGAAACCGGCTGCTTGACTATAGTACTAAAGTACTATCCGTATTTGACACTCTATATAGCGTCACGCTTACACTAACCCTTTGTGTCACTATTACACTTACCCTCGTAACCCATACACGACATAGAACATCACCGCGCATCGCCCACAGATACAGAGTTATACGTGCTTGCATAGAACGCACAACCTTATCGCACATAGAGGAACAGGAGAGCGTACCCC
>Ga0307428_1001399_pt1 | contig 12317 bp, 9 predicted proteins | sample SalMarWE160240MG_FD_202161 | JGI IMG/M metagenome (GOLD analysis project Ga0307428, IMG submission 202161) | Salt marsh sediment microbial communities from the Plum Island Ecosystem LTER, Massachusetts, United States - WE1603-240 | ecosystem: Environmental > Aquatic > Marine > Intertidal zone >...
TAATACCAAAAGGTTGTTGTACATTGCATGTTACGGTAATAGTATTAGGGGCAATTTTTTCGATAATTGTTTCTTGTATAAAGGGAAATTGTTTTTCTATTTTTTCTGCTAATTTGCAGAAAGGCATTAATTCTTTCTTTGGTATTTGTTCTATATAATTAATAATATTTTTTTCTGTTTGATCTGTGATAAGCGAATCAATTATGTAGACAAAATGATGAGCAGGAGCAATAGATATTGGTAATAATTGTATGTAGCTAAGAATAATAAGACAAAAAAAACTATTGCGAACAGTAATAAAATGGCGTACCATTACTCCCCTACTTTTATTGATTTTACTAATACCCTATTATTTTTCTTACCTATTTTAGGGTAAAATAGTCAATATTTTTTGAAGGATTAATTAAAGATTGCCGCTTTTTGTTGCGATTAAAAATAATAAAATACCTGCAGCAACTGAAGCATTGTATGAAATGTCAGGGGATCGTTGGGGTAATGTAATATGAGTACCAGTTTGATAAATAGTTTTTGAAATACCAACTGATTCGCTGCCAATGACTAAGCAAAATGGTTTTTTATAGTTACACTCTGTGGCATTTTCACCATCAAATGTGGCGAGGTACAAATGGTAACCATGTTTTTTTAATTCTTGTGCAGCCCATTCCGTTGAGGGGGCAAGAAAAATTTCTAAATATTCACTCAATCCCGCTGCTGCTTTAATTGCTGCTGGGCTGAGCGGCGCAGCTTTTTTCTTGATTAATAGTACGCCGTCAATGCCGGTACAATAAGCAGAACGTAAAATTGCACCAACATTACGCGGATCTTGAATGCCATCAAGCATAACCAGACTAGCCTGTTTTTTTGGATCAAAAAATTTCTTGCGAAATGGGAACAATTGTACCCATGCAATGACCCCTTGATGGTCAGTGGTACCCGCCATGCGATGTAATACATCGCGAGCGACATATTGGATAGGAACGTGATATTTTGGCAAACATTCTTCTATCTGTTTCCACCCTTTTGGTAGCGGTTTAATTGTGTAAATGGTAAGCAACTTACGCCGCTTTGCCTTTAAAAGTTCCGTGATTGGGTGAATACCAAAAATAAGTTCGCCAGTTATTTTTTTATCTTTTTTTGCCATAATTAAATTTTTGAAAAACAGATTATATCTTTTAATATAACAGATTTCTAGATTTAAAGTAGCAAAAAGTTGTTGAAATGGAGCTAGTTGCATTAAAATAAGTAAAATTTTATAATAAGGATGAGTAACCTTTTTAATATTTTTTAATGAGGAGGATTATATGAAAAACAATAAAATAAGTTTGACATTACTCTTATCTATGTTTACTACATCTTTTACTCAAAGTACTACTATTATCATAGACACAAATAAAATTATGTGTTCTTTCAATCAACATATGCGTGCATTTGATGATTATTTTAATGCTCTGCAAGATGAGATGTATGAAATGGCTGAATCTATGAATAAAGTATGTCAGGTTGTTGAAGAAGAACAAGAAAAGAAATCAGCACTATCGCAGTTATTGTGTGATATAGAAGATAAAGCTGATGCTGATAATGTTTTCATAGAAGCAAAGGGGATAAATTTAGATCCATCTGCGAGCATACAGGCAAAAGTTGAATTTGATGATAATGAAGAACCAACGGGATTACTTGTTGAATTTGCTGATCAACGTATTCATCTTTCTTACACGCCGCAATATCGGTTTTTGTCAGTAGAAATGAAACATGAAACAAAAGAAGAGCAAAAAAGGGACCAACAAGTTACGCAATTCGTTCAACTTGGGACAGCACGACACGGAAAAACACTACGCGATGATATTAAATTGGATCAAGCACGCATTACTTATGATAAAAAAGAAGGAATGCTTACCGTTGCCATTCCAAAAGCAATAAAGGAAAAAATGGAAAAAATTATTCCGATTAACGTAAAATAAGTTAAAAATAATTTTATAAAGTAAAAAGTATGCTGCCAAGAATGGTAGAGACGTCAATAACAGTTATTTGGATGATTAAGTATTTTTATGCATTCTTGGCTTGAAATTAACAAAAATGCCTTTATACATAATATTGGCCAATATAAAAAAATTATTAATAACAATAAATTGGCAGTAGTTATTAAAAGTAATGCATATGGGCATGGGTTATTACCTATTGCTCACATTGCTGATCAGAATAAAGACGTAAATTGGTTATGCGTTTCTCATCTTTCTGATGCAATATTATTGCGAAAAAATAAAATAAAAAAACCAATTTTAGTTTTGAGTTGTATTGATATTGATTTGGCAGAAGCAGTATATCAGCAGATAACAATAGTAGTGGGCAGTCATACGGCGGTACAAAAATTAAATGATATTGGTAAGCAATATAATTATCGCTTTAAGATACACATTAAAGTTGATACTGGCTTAAGTCGACTTGGCTTAGGAGCACAAGATATTTTTAAATTTATTAATTATGTCCTTACTCTTCCTTATGTTATTATTGATGGTATTTTAAGTCATTTTGCACAATCCCAGCATGAAGATCAATCATTTACCTACAACCAGCTTGCACAGTTCAATGGTCTATTAAAAGAACTTGAAAAAAATGATATTTTTATTCCACACCGGCACATAAGTAATTCCGCTGCAACAATAATGGAACAATCATTATGTAATGTGTTTAGAGTTGGTATTGGCATGTATGGTTACTGGCCTTCACCAACAAATAAGTTAACGGTGATAAAAAAATATCCAACAATGACATTACAACCAGTATTAACGTGGAAAACAAAGATTACAGAAATAAAGAATGTTACGGCAGGGATATCTGTTGGGTATAACTGTACTTATCAAACAACTAAACCTACCACAATTGCCATTTTCCCGGTTGGTTATTATGATGGCTATCAACTACGTTTTTCAAATAAAATATGGGTACGGATAAGAAACAATTATGCTCCTATTATTGGTCGTGTGTGCATGAATATGACCCTCATTGATGTCAGTGCTATTGCAGATGTACGTATTGGTGATGAAGTAATATTGCTCGGAGATTATCCTAAAGTAAATGCAGATGCGCTTGCAGATTACGCGCAGTTAGATAATGTGCGTGAGATATTAACAACGATTAATTCTTGTATTCCTCGTATAGTTATTTAATTTTTTGCATATTAAGAATAATACTTTGAATGTGACCAATTACTTGTTAATTTGTGAAGGAATTATTGATGAAAAAGAAATTAAATTATTCATTAAGTTTATTTCTTTTTGCCATTATTACATTAAATAGGCAATGTGATTCTCGCTCAACCACTCGACTTAAAAGGGGGGAAGTGAAGGGCAAGTCATTTATTATTGTTGATGAAACAGGTAAGCCAACAAACGAGTTGTTAAGACTACTTGATGAAACTAATGTGAAACATGACGGAACCCTTGCAGGTATTATAAAGGCTACTCAAAAAACTCAAAATGAGGGAGGGTGGCTTCGGGGGCAGCACAAAGAGCGGTGGGAGACAGAAGAAATATTCCCTGAAAAACATGGTAAGCTTTTGGATTCTTTTGATCGATTATATACTATCCAAGAACAAGTTCCACATTGTTTTTATTATGATTATGTTGTTATTTTAGGTGCTACGATACAACGTATGCGTTTTCGAGTGAAACATCTAATTGACCTCTTTGAAAAAAGAGGAATTAGATTTGGTGCTATTGTTGTGCTTGTTGGACAACGTGGATTAGATAAAAATTTAGAATCAGAGGAAATATTGCTCGATAAAACTAATTCTATTCTTCCTTTTAAGCATAATTGGAGATGGATAGGAGAATTGCCAACAACAGAAACAGAGGCGGCAAAACTTATTTTTGATCAATCAGTATTGCCTTCTGAATGGAAAAATATTTCTATAGTTTTTGTAGATACACCAACACCAAAAGGAAAATCTCGACCAAATACACAGGACTCGATTGAATGTTGGCTTAAAACACGCCCTAAAGGGGGCTCTATTTTGGCGATTTCTAGTCAACCCTTTATTAATTATCAAGATACAGTTTTACGTTGTTGGGTTCCCGAGGAATTTTGTTTGGAAACAGTGGGTAGTGCTGCATTACCAGAGGAAAGACTTACTGTTCTGCTTGACAATATGGCGCGCTGGCTATATCAAGAAAACATAAAAAGAAATCTTGCAAAAAATAAACAAGAGAAGTAATTATTTTTTTTTGACTTTAATTCTGGTTGCTTTTTTCATTTTTTCTTGCTTTGGCAAAGTTACTGTCAAGACGCCATCTTTTAGTTCTGCGTTTGCTCTATCTCCCACAACAAGACAAGGCAATTCAATGACCCGCTCAAAATTTCCATACTTGATTTCTTTGTGGTAATATTGCTTGCCTTTAGCTTTTTCTTCTTCTTTACGAGATCCTGCAATAGTTAAATAATTATCTTCTGCTTTTATGTCAATTTCATCAAGTTCAATGCCAGGTAAATGCATGGTAACAATGACATTACCATTATCTTCGTGAACATTGGTTGCTAAGTCCCATGTATGAACGCGAAAAGAAGAAAATGGAAATTCTTCAAAAAGTTCTTCAACATCAGGAAATGGTTTCCATTTAATTATTGGCATAAAACTCCTTTTTTAACAAAAATCGATTAACCAAAACTAGTATTAGTTTAGCAAGCAAATTTTGATTAACAAGGACAATATTCACTTTCTATTTTTTTCATAAATGGTTCAATTTTAATAATATAGTGATGTAAGTCACTAAGTTGTTTAATAGTTTTAATATTAATTGATTGATCAAGATGAAAAGGACCTATGCGAGTCCGTTCAAGAGTATAGGTGGTTGCGCAATTATCAATTTTTTTGGCAATAGCATGCATAAGAGAGCGAATGTAAGTGCCGGATGAAACTTGCGCTTTTATAGTAAAGTAAGGTGAAGAAAAGTTGAGTAAATTAATTTCATGCAATTGGACAATTTTTGTTTTTAAAGAAGCAAGTTGTTGTAATTGTTCTGATGAAAATTGTTGGTACCGTGCAAGTTTATAAAGTGGAATTCCTTTATATTTAAGCGCAGAATAAATAGGAGGAGTTTGTTCATAAGAACTTCCAAGCGCATAAATTGCTTGTTGAACATTTTGTTTTGTTATTTTCGTTATTTTTTTTGTTTGTACTAGTGACCCAGTATAATCTAATGTATCACGAAGCTCTCCTAATTTTGCTTGCGCAATATATTCTTTTTGAAGTGTTGAAAAATAATGAATGTTACGTGTTGCCTGTCGGCCAATTGCAATAATAAGCAAGCCAGTTGCAAAAGGGTCAAGTGTACCGGCGTGGCCAATCTTTATTTTTTCTTTTATTATTTTTTTAATATGAGTAATACAGGAAAAAGAAGTAATATGGGGTGGTTTGTTGATTAACAAAAATCCGGGAGTAATGCTCATTTTGTTATTATTATTTTAATTTATAAATTCGAATTTTTCCGATTTTAATGATAGTACCCGGTTTCCAAGAAACTTGTGCTTTAAAATCAGTTACTGGGTTGTCATTAAGATGCACAGCATTAGCCTCAATGAGTCGTTTTGCTTGAGAGGAAGTTTCTACTGCTTTTAGTAGTTTGAGCAGATCGACAATCCATAATTTTTCTGGGGTTTCTTTTGGAAGAGAAACTGATTGTGCTTTTGAATAATCTTTTTTCTGAAAAAGGTCTTCAAAATTTTTTCGTGCTTTTATTGCCTGTTCATTTGACCAAAATCTTAAAATAATTTCGTGAGCCATATCTTTTTTTAGTTCCATTGGATTTAAATTACCACTTGCTACTCGTTCTTCCATTTGGCTAATTTCGGCAGTGGTTTCTCCGAGGAGGACTGAAAAATAATTCCACATCAATCGGTCAGAAATTGACATTAATTGCCCGAATGCCTTGTTTGCTGATTCAGATAAGCAAACGGCATTACCTAATGATTTTGACATTTTTTGTTTACCATCTAATCCTTCAAGCAGTGGGGTTGTCATTATAATTTGTGGGGATTGATTAAATTGTTCTTGTAAGAATCTTCCCATCAATAAGTTAAACGTCTGGTCGGTACCGCCAAGTTCAACATCAGCCTTAAGTGCTACTGAATCATAAGCTTGAAAAATGGGGTAGAGCAATTCATGCATATAAATTGCTTCGTGATTTTTTATACGGCGATGAAAATCATCTCGTTCCGTTATCCGTGCCAGTGTTACTTTTGCTAATAATTTTACAATATCACTACTGGTGAGAGGCTCAAGCCAAGCAGAATTGTAGCAAACCGTTGCTCTTTCGGGATCCAAAATTCTTCCTACTTGCTCAAAATAAGTTTGCATGTTTTTTTTAATTTCCTCTTGAGTAAGAGGAGGACGTGTTTTTAATCGTCCTGTTGGGTCTCCAATACGAGCTGTGAAATCACCAATTAAAAAAATAGCTTCATGTCCTAAATCTTGAAATTGTTTGAGTTTGGAAAGAACGATGGTATGTCCAAGATGCAAGTCTGGTGCAGTTGGGTCCATACCAAGTTTTACTTTTAATTTTTTTCCACTTTCTAGTTTTTTGATTAAATCTTCGCGTGGTATTATTTGAACGGTGCCAGCAAGTAATTGTTCATATTTTTTTATATCCATTTTTTTACCAATTTTAGAGTTACGCTATTCCAAATATTTGTGCTATTAAATATCCTAGGTACGATACAAAGTTAATTACTAAAAACCAGAGCTGTTGGGAGAAAAATAAGATTAATAAAACTGGCAACAAAAAAGTTATGTAGATATTGTATATGGCATATTCTGGTGAACGTTCAACTACTAAGAACATAATGAGTCTGCAGCTATTAACAATAAAGTGGAGAAGCCCTAGAATTATATTAAGATAAATAAGATCAACAAGAATAAAAGCAAGGGAAATAAAAAATGATGAAGCAGTAGGATATAAATATGAGATATTTTTCCCAAGCATTGCATAATGGGTGAGTTCAAGTATACGGGCATCAAAAATACCAATAAGAAGAATTAAGCTTATTAACGCAAGAAAAAAATGAGCAATTGTTTCTGATAGATAGGCAAAAATTAACTTAATAACTCTCAATGGCCGAGTGATATTCAACGGATTAATTGGCACATTACGGCCCCAACCAAAATGAAAAAATATAAGAAACAATAAGCCAACGGGGTCAATATGTATGAGGGGATTGAGTGTCAAAAATCCCTCATTCTTAGCAGTGGAATCACCCATTTTATTTGCAACCCATGCACGAAAGCAATTCGCAATAGTTGTTGATATTACATAGGCTAAAAAAAGAGTAATAATACCAATAAGAAATTCTACATTTTTAATGTTGATCATTGCAATACCAGGCCAGAATAATAAAATATAATAAACTAATTTTAAATAAAATATGCGATCTGGTCAAATTATGCGATTTATTTTTTTGACCGATATGGCTATTCTACGGTAAACTTTAAAAAAATAAGTTTATTATTAATGCGGATCAGTTCTTTTTAGATAGACATTTATTTTCTGTAATGAGAGAAAAAACAAAATAAAGTAATAAAAAATGGAAAAAAAATACAATTTTCAAGAATATGAATTGGCAGTTCAGGAACAGTGGGAAAAAGAAAAAACATACTGTATGAGTAATAATCCAGGCCCGCTTTATTCTATTGATACACCACCCCCAACGGTGTCTGGTAAATTACATATTGGTCATATTTTTTCTTACACACAGACCGATATCATTGCCCGCTATAAAAGGATGAATGGATTTTCTGTTTTTTATCCATTTGGTTTTGATGATAATGGCCTACCAACTGAACGCTACGTGGAAAAAAAGAAAAATATTCGTGCGTATCAAATGCTACGATCGAATTTTATTCAGCTTTGTATTGATGAATCAAAACAAGCAGCGCAAGAATTTAAAAACCTTTGGCAACGATTAGGGCTTTCTGTAGATTGGGATTATTTGTATTCAACTATTTCAGATAGTACACGTAAGTTATCACAAGAATCATTTATTGAACTCTATAAAAAAGGGTATATTTATCGTAGAGATGAGCCGGCATTATATTGTACTACGTGCCGTACTTCTGTTTCTCAAGCAGAACTTAATGATCAAGAGTTACCTTCGTTATTCAATTCTATTATTTTTAAAGATGAAAAAGGCAATGATTTGGTGATTGGGACAACACGACCAGAGTTGTTACCTTCTTGTGTTGCACTTGTTTTTAATCCTGCTGATGAACGGTACCAACATTTAGCGGGAACAAAAGCCACAGTTCCCCTCTTTAATAACACTGTTCCTATTCTTCAAGATGAATTAGTAGATAGTGAAAAGGGGAGTGGATTAGTAATGATTTGTACGTTTGGTGATAAGACTGATATTGTTTGGTACAAGAAATTTGATTTGCCTTATAAACAATCAATTGGATTAGATGGTAAATTTACCAAACAAGGAGACTTTCTTGAGGGGTTGAAAGTTTTTGATGCTCGTAAAACAATTTTGGACAAATTAAGAGATCAAAACTTGCTTATTACACAACAGCCAATTAGTCATGCGGTTAATGTTCATGAGCGGTGCAAAAAAGAAATTGAGTTTATATTATTGCCGCAATGGTTTGTTAAAATTTTGGATTATAAAAAAATATTATTAGCGCAAGCAGAACATATTAATTGGTATCCATCATTTATGAAAACACGTTATAAAGATTGGGTAGAGAATATTAGCTGGGATTGGTGTATATCCCGTCAGCGATTTTATGGAATTCCATTTCCTGTCTGGCACTGTAAAGATTGTGGACAATTATTGTTTGCTAATATAAATGATCTACCAGTTGATCCACAAGAAACGCCTTATAAAGGTAAGTGTACTCAGTGCGGCGGGACGGATATTGTACCGGATACTGATGTTATGGATACATGGAATACTTCTTCGTTAAGTCCGTATATTTGTTATCAGCTTTTAAGTGGTGATGAAAGTGCTTTATCGTCTAATGATATATTAATTGAGTTTTTACCTATGTCTATGCGGCCACAAGCACACGATATAATTCGTACCTGGGCATTCTATACGATAGTAAAAACATGGATGCATCATGGTACGATCCCTTGGCAAGATATTATTATTTCAGGTCATGTATTAGCTGATCAAAAAGAAAAGTTATCGAAATCAAAAAATAATAGTTTATTAGAACCAGAAAACTTATTACAACAATACTCTGCTGATGCAATTCGTTATTGGACAGCATCAGGAAATCTTGGTCATGATGTGGCATTTTCTGAAGATCAATTGAAGGTTGGGAGACGCTTGATTACTAAGCTTTGGAATGTATTCCGATTTTCCCAACCACATTTAGCAACATTTAATACCCCAAAAAAAGAACCAGAAGAATTAGGAGTAATAAATGAATGGTTGTTACATCGAATAACAATTTGTTTTACTGATTACAAAAAATATTTTGAAAAACATGAATTTAGTCCTGCGCTTGATCAAATTGAAAAGTTTTTTTGGCATGATTTTTGTGATAATTATGTTGAACTAATTAAGCATCAGCTTTTTAATCCACAAGACTATGCAAAAGATTCTGTATATGCAACACAGTGTACATTATATTGGGTGGGGTTGCGACTTTTACAGTTATATGCTCCTTACCTTCCTTATGTAACTGAAACTATTTATCAACTTTTGTATAAATCACATGAGCAGGTACTTTCAATTCACCAAACTAATTTTTCAACTATTCAAGTTCCCTATGTTTTCCAAGAAAGCGTAGAACTAGGCGATGTAATTATTTCTATTGTTACAAAAGTGCGCAAGCTGAAAACAGAAGTGCAGTTATCGCTCAATATGCCTTTAGTATCTCTTACCATTTATACAGAAGATGATGATCGATTTGCTGAATTGAAGTCCCATGAACAGTTATTGCGTGGCGTAACCCATGCACAAGAAATTAATTATCAACTAGATACATTTGAAAAAACAAAAATTAAAATGGTTGATGGATTTTGGCATGCAAAAGTAACAGTTTAAATGTAAGATTTTCCCTTTTTAAGGTCTTTTTTATGTTGTTTTGCTTCTTTTAATCCTTGCAATAAAGTTTCACAAGTCATTTCAGTTTTTGTTAATTCATTATTTATGATGGCTCTTTTAATACCATAAGCTAAATCTGCACCAACAAATTTTTCAGTTTCTTCGGCAATTTGATTTAAACCTATGTCATTAATTTTACCGGCAAGATTATGCCGTTTTAAGTAATACCTAAGTATTTCTTTTCGTGCTTCTTTGTTTGGGTGATCCATTTTTGCAATAATATCGAATCTTCCTGGTCGTATAGATGCTTTATCTAGCTTTCCTGTTGCTTCATTTGTAGCAGCAATGACAACAATAGGAGGTCTGTTTTTTATTGTTGCATTATCCTTTCCAACTCGATTCATTTCATTAAGAAATTTTGCTCTAGTAGCGCTCATACCAGCTTTTGTTTGGTTTTCACTGTCATATGAACGTAAAAGAACATCTGCCTCATCTATAGCGACAATTACGGCTTTTTTGTTTTTATGTTTTGGATTTTTTGCTATTTCTCGAGCTCTAAAAAAGGCATCCCCAACTTTTTTTGCGCCATCACCAATATACTTTTGAGCAAATTCTGAACCATGGAGAGTTATAATTGGGCACCTGAGTTTTTTAGCGAGCCCTTCAATTGCTATTGTTTTTCCAGAGCCAGGAGGCCCTGTTAACAAAATGCCAGTAGGAATAGATAAATTGTATTTTTCTGCAAAATGTTTTTGATCATTAAGTTGATTATAAGCCTCAATTATTTTTTTGGGAGGAGCTCCTGCAAATCCTGGTATTATAAGACTGGAATCATTTGCTTCTTTTTGTGTTTTTTCAAATATTTCTTTCCCTGCACTATAAAGATCTTCTGAAAATATTTCCTCTTTTCCTCTTTCTTCTGCTGAAATTTTTGCTTTATGAATAAGTTTTCTTATATTGCCAGGAAACATTCCCTCAGTTTTTTGTGCAAAATCAGTAAGATTGACTGTCTTATTGTATTGGCCGTATTGTTCAAATATTTTTTTTCTATGTTCTGCTGTTGGAAAAGGAATTTCAACAACATTGTCGAATGTTCCTGGTCCAATAAGTTCTTCTGAAATAGCTGTTAATATGTTGTCTTCTTCTGCAACAGCTAAATCTTCCTGATCTGCCTTTAAAGCACCAATAAGAAGGACATGTGGTAAATTTTCATTACTTGCGTTATTTACTTTTTCTATTTGTGATGAAATGTTTTTTAAGGCTAATTGTTTGTCAATTTTTGAACTAAATTGCTCTATAAAAGAATCTATATAGCCATCAATATAGACAATCACTCTTTTGTTATTTGCCTGTAGAGCTGTTTTTTGTATTTGTAAGATATCTTTTTGTAAATTGTCTCCTTCCTTAACAAGATCTTGAACGGGAATTTCAATAAAAAATGCATCGTATTCTCCTGCAATAGATTTTGCGAGATGTTTTTTCCCTGATTTAGGAGGTCCTGACAAAAGAATTTTTTTTATAAGAGTATTAGAATTGTCTTTTGTTTTTTTAATAAAATTTATAAAAGAAGATGGTATTTCTCCAATGTATTTATTTAGTCCATTTTTTGAAAAGGAAAAATCTGTAATTGTTATGTTTTTTAGTAATTTTTCTCTTTTTTTACTTTTTTCTTTTTTTACTAAGTCTTGTATTGTTAAAGATTCTTCTTCTTTAAAATTTTTTAATTCTTTGACAATATTTTGTATTTCACTAACTTTCATTTGATTAGTATTTTCAACAAGATCTTTTATGTTTTGAATAGATAGCTTGCTTTCTAAATTTGCGTCTAAAAAAATCTTTTTCCTTGTTTGTTCATCTGGTAGCGATATTTCGATAACATTACATCCTAATGCTTCGATAGGCTTTTTTAATTCTGAGCTACTTAATGCGTAGGAAATGATTAATTGAGGCATATTTTTTTGATGATTCATATTTTGTACTGTATTAAGAAGAATTGGTAATATAGCTAATTCCTCAGTAATAAGACCAATTTTGTCTAAATGGATAATTGTAGTCTTTGCCCCCAATTTCTTTGTCTGATTTTGTAAATTTTGAATGTATTCACTCAGTTCTTTTTCTATTACTTGCTTTATTTCACTTTTTGTGTTTATTCTATTCACCCTTTTTTTAATTAATTGAATAAGCTCAGAGAGCGTAATGGAATTGAAAGGAGTGTTTAATTCTCCGGCTAAGCATTGGACTAAGAATTTTTTTCCTGGTCCTACTAAAAAAACTTC
>Ga0307428_1001400_pt1 | contig 12310 bp, 10 predicted proteins | sample SalMarWE160240MG_FD_202161 | JGI IMG/M metagenome (GOLD analysis project Ga0307428, IMG submission 202161) | Salt marsh sediment microbial communities from the Plum Island Ecosystem LTER, Massachusetts, United States - WE1603-240 | ecosystem: Environmental > Aquatic > Marine > Intertidal zone >...
AATTCTTTGTTTATATTGGAGATAAGATAAGCGCGCCGGTACAACTTGCTGTCGGAGGTAATGTCTTTTGAGTCCGGGTGGTTTTTGCGCCGATTAACAGGAGCTTGGGCAGGTTTCAATTTATGCGTGTCAACTTCAAACGCTTGTGGCTGCGAATCCTGAAGCGTCTGCGTCTGTGGCCGATTTCGCTCGCTAAAAAATGCCGCGTCACATTTGGTGCAGCCGTAATATTCATTCTGGCCTTGGCGCTGCTGCTGCCGTACATCTGGATGGGGCAATTAACTGACAAAGCATCGCTTGACGCCTCTCGGGCAAAGGCCGAAACCTTGATGCGACGCCACTTCCAGTCGCACCAGAGCGGCGAAGCTGCCTTGGCCGTACTGGGAAATACCGGTGCGGTGCTCGACGCAAACGACCGCGAGATGCTGTGGCTCCGCTTCTCTGAAGACTACCAGAATAAAATGCTCGAATTGCCTGAAGCCGGCAGAAAAATGGTCGAATCGCTCAAGGAAGACGAAACCAGGCAAGACGCCGTCCTGCTCGAAAAAAAGCGGGGCCGGCTTCAAACGACGTACGTCCAAATCGTCCGGGCAACCAAGAACTGCATAAGCTGTCACAACCCGCAGGGTTCAGCGGGCGCTTTTGCTCGGAACGAGCCGGTAGGCGCAGTGGTGATTCGGCGTCCCGCCGGTGAGATTGCCAAGACCGTGCTGATGAATCGAATCTGGATAATCGCCGCCGGACTGATAGCAGGAGTCGGCGCCATCGTGTCATTCTATATGATTACCCAGAGAGTAATCCTCAGGCCAATACGCCAGCTCAGGGCAATTGCAAACAACGTCGCCGACGGCAATCTTGGTATAAGAAGCGCGATAAAAACCGGCGATGAGTACGAAAAGCTCGCAAATGCATTCAACCACATGCTGGACCACTTGCAGGCCGCCCAGGAGAGACTCCGACAGGCAAACAAACAGCTCGATGAGAAGATAGCTCAATTATCGGAAAGGAACATCGAGTTGTTCAAAGCCAACACGGTCAAGGGAGAGTTCCTGGCGAACATATCACACGAATTCAGGACGCCGCTCAACGCGATTCTGGGATTTGCCGAGATTATGCGGGAGAAACCGGAGGTGCTGAAAAAAGAAAAGGGGCGGCGATATGCCGAGAACATCATCACCAGCGGCAACAGATTGCTCAATATGATTAACGACCTGCTGAATATCGCCAAGACCGAGGCGGGCAAAATGGAGCTGCACATAGAACAAACCTCGCTTGCTGAGCTGTGCAAGACTGTGATAGGGCATTTCTCCGCCCTGACGAAGAAAAAGAAGATTAAGGTCAGGCTCTCTGTGGAGGAGCACATACCTGCGCTTCTGACGGATGCCGGGAAGGTCGAGCAAATCCTTTACAACTTTCTGAGCAACGCGGTGAAGTTCACGCCGGAACGAGGGCGGGTCGAAATTCGGGCCCGGATGCTCGATGAAAAAAACGTGAGGATTGAGGTATCGGATACCGGCTGTGGTATCGTCGAGGCGGACAAGAAGAAAATCTTCGAGAAATTCCGGCAGATTGACGGCTCCATTACGCGCCAATCACCGGGCAGCGGCCTGGGACTTGCCATCAGCAGGGAACTGGCTGCTTTGCTGGCAGGCAGTATCGGCCTTGACAGCGAGGCCGGAAAGGGCTCAACCTTCTGGCTCGATATTCCGGTAACGCTCACCAAAGAACAGGCTAAAACCGCATAAAAACACTGACTTGAGCTCGTCGCATCCTGAAGCGACAAAGTTGCTTGATTCGCCCGGCATTTGAAATATAATAGCACTTTTGAAAAGAGGTGTGCTTATGGCAGATAGATTCGTAAGAGCGATTTTCCCCGGCTCTTTTGACCCGATTACGAACGGGCACCTGGACGTTGTGGGCCGGGGCACAAAGCTGTTCGACGAGCTGATTATCGCGGTCGGAACAAGTCCGGTCAAGAACCAGCTTTTCACGCCCGAAGAGCGGGTAGAGATGATTGCCGAGTTGATAACGGATATGCCGAACGTCTCAGTGGAAAGCTTCGAAGGGCTGACCGTCGAATACGCGGCGAAGAAAAAGGCCGATGTGATTCTCCGCGGCCTGCGAAGCCTGACGGATTTCCAGTATGAATTTCAGCTTGCAATGACCAACCGCGCGGTTGCGGGAATTGAGACGGTCTTTGTTATGACCAGTGAGCAGTACGGCTTTACCAGCTCGACGTTGATTCGCCAGGTTGGTTCTCTGGGCGGTAACCTTTCAAAGCTGATACCGCAGAACGTCCAAGAACGACTCAGGCAGCGTTTCGAGAAACCAAAAGCCAAGGGCTAAGGGCCAATTCCGCCGGCGTCCTGACGATGCCGGCGGCTCTGCTGCACTGCCGCAGAGGGCCGATTTGAGAATCCTGGAACAGCGATTTGTTTACAGTCAGCGTTGAAACGCACTTTTGGGCTTCGCATCGGCTGACCCTGCCGAACGGGTCAAAAGAGCCTGTGCACCGCCATAACTGGGCTGTAAGGGCGTATGTGAGCAGCGACAGGCTCAATGGTACGGACGTGGTGATGGATTTTCGCCGACTAAAGGAGTTGGTCGATAATATCGTGGCCGATTTCGATGACCTCCAACTGGAGCAGCTTGATTATTTTCAGCAAAACAACCCTTCGGCCGAAAACGTAGCAAGATACATATACGACCGGCTCGAGCCGAAACTGCCCAACTGCGTAGAGCTAAAGGCCGTTAGAGTTACTGAACAGCCCGGTTGCTCGGCAACATTTGCGAAATAGAAACTGCCGCTGTAGCGGATTGGTAAATTTGACGATACTTTCCTAAGCAGCGCTGGTATAATACTCTTGAGGGTTAAATCGTATGCAGTGTCAGTCTTGTCAGAAAAGAGAGGCAACCGTTCACCTAACCGAGATAAACGACGGTGTTCGCACCGAGCTGCATCTTTGTGAGCAGTGCGCGCAGCAGGAAGGCATAGCCATCAAGAGCCAGATACCTCTCAATGAGCTGCTGAGCACGCTTCTGGCCTCGCAGCCGGCCGAGGGCGAGCTTCTCGATGACTCAGACACAAAACGCTGCTGCCCCCATTGCGGGTTTATGCTCGAACAGTTCCGCAAAGAGGCACTTCTGGGTTGTCCCTACGACTATGAACTCTTCGAGAGTTCGCTGCTGGGCCTTATCGAAAAGGCACAAAACGGACACACCACGCATTGCGGAAAGGTCCCGTCCAGAATGCCTGCTGACGCCCAAAAGCAAATAAAACTGAGCATCCTCCGTCAGCAACTGGAAAGTGCGGTCGGCAGTGAAGACTACGAGCGGGCAGCCGAGGTGCGCGACAAAATAAATAAGCTCGAATAGACCTTGCAAATTATGAAACTGACTGACATAAGCCGGGATATCAATGAATGGTTCGACGGCTCAGGACCGATGTCTGATATCGTCATCTCCAGCCGAATCCGCCTGGCCAGGAACCTCGCCGGATACAAGTTCCTCAGCCGATGCTCGACCCAGGAGCGTGAGCAAACACTTCAAAAGCTGAAACAGGCCGTCATGTCGCTGGACCTCGGGGATAAAATCTTCTACATAAGCGTAGACAATGCCTCGTCTCTCGACAGAAACTTCCTGGTCGAAAGACATCTGATAAGCCGGCATCACGCCTTCGGAAAAGGCCCTCGCGGAGCTGTAATCGCCCAGCGGGAGTTCTTCACCGCTATGATAAACGAGGAAGACCATCTGAGAATCCAGGTCCTCAGGGGGGGGCTCCAGCTAAGCCAGTGCGCCGAGCAGATTAACCACATCGACGATATGATTGAGCAAAAGGTGGAATATGCCTTTAGTCCGCGGTTCGGGTACCTAACCGCCTGTCCGACCAACCTCGGCACTGGAATAAGGGTTTCAGTGATGCTGCACCTGCCGGCCCTAAAAATGACCGGGCAAATCGATAAGTTCTTCAACGCCACAAAGGACCTGAGCCTGGCGGTGCGTGGCCTTTTCGGGGAAGGCACCGAAGCTGCCGGTGACTTCTATCAGATATCCAACCAGGTGACGCTCGGCGTGTCTGAAAACGATATTGTCTCGCAGTTTCAGGATTCCATCATCCCTGAAATCATCGAGTATGAAAACGCAGCCAGGAAGCAGTTGCTCTCAAAGCAGGCCGAACTGCTCGACGACAAGATATCCCGCGCGATGGCGCTGCTTAAGCATGCCCATTTGATAAGTTCTCAGGAAGCGATTTTCCTGCTGAGCCATCTGCGTCTGGGCGTCAATCTCCAGCGGAATGCAGGGGCGTCGACGCCGGCGATTCAGAACCTTGCCGCACTCGGCAGCGAAGACCGGGCAGATAAGAAGGGCGGCCTTTCAATAGCAACAGTGAACCGCCTGTTCATGCTGACGCTGCCGGCGCACCTGCAGTTGAACTACGGAAAGCCCCTGGATTCGCTCCACAGAGACGCACTGAGAGCCAAAATCATCCGCTCGGCACTGACTCCGGATAGCTGAACAGCCTGCCAAAATGGCATAATCCGCGAGCACAAAAGAAAAGGCCGCAAAGCCCTGCCCAATGACGTAAGTTCTTGAATCTTAAGGGTTTAGCTATTTCGCAGGTTCCCTGGCAGCGTACTGGCACGCCTTTTGCACAATCAGACCGTGAAGCAGTGTGTCTGCTGAAAGATTTGACAACCAGATAAAGCAGGGAAAGGACTTTATTATGGCCAAGATAATTGGAATAGACCTTGGTACGACAAACTCGGTGGTTGCGGTGATGGAAGGCTCTGCGCCGAAGGTTTTGGTCAATTCTTCCGGGTCCAGACTTACACCGTCGGTAGTTGGCTTTACGGACAAGGCCGAGAGACTGGTTGGCCAGATTGCACGGCACCAGCAGGTAACAAATCCCGAAAACACCGTGTTCTCCATTAAACGGTTTATGGGCAGACGCCACAACGAGGTTTCCTCCGAAGAGAAAATAGTGCCATATAAAATCACCGGAGGCCCGAACGAACTGGTCAAAGTCCAGGTCCGAGGCAAGGAATATACCCCGCCCGAGGTCTCTGCGATGATTCTTCAGGACCTCAAGAAGACCGCCGAAGATTACCTCGGCGAAAAAGTTACCAGCGCGGTTATTACCGTGCCGGCCTACTTTAACGACTCACAGCGGCAGGCGACAAAGGATGCCGGAACTATCGCAGGGCTCAAGGTCGAGCGAATCATAAATGAGCCTACAGCCGCCGCCCTGGCCTATGGAATGGAGAAGAAAAAGAACGAAAGGATTGCCGTCTTTGACTTCGGTGGTGGAACGTTCGACATATCGACTCTTGACATCGGCGATAACGTCTTCGAGGTGCTCAGCACAAACGGAGATACGCATCTCGGCGGCGACGACCTCGACGAGGTTCTGATAAACTACCTCGCCGACGAGTTCAAAAAGACCGAAGGCATCGACCTGCGGAAGGACCCGATGGCACATCAGCGGCTGAAAGAAGCAGCGGAAAAAGCAAAGTGCGAGTTGAGCACCCAGGTGGAAAGCACTGTGAATCTCCCATTCATCACCGCCGATGCCTCCGGGCCGAAGCACCTGCAGATATCCATTACACGAAGCAAATTCGAGTCGCTGGCCGAGGACATCCTCGAACGTCTCAAAGGACCCTGTCGCAAGGCCATTGAAGACGCGAAACTGAATCCTAATGATATCGGCGAAATCCTGCTTGTGGGCGGCTCGACAAGAATCCCCAAGGTCCAGCAGATTGTCAAGGACATCTTTGGCAAGGAGCCGAACAAGGGTATCAATCCCGATGAAGTGGTCGGGCTGGGAGCCGCCATTCAAGGAGCGGTTCTTGCCGGCGACGCCGGTGTAAAGGACATCCTGCTGCTGGACGTTACGCCGTTGTCACTTGGCGTCGAAACGCTTGGCGGGGTTATGACAAGACTTATCGAACACAATACAACTATCCCCACCAGCAAGAAAGAGATATTTTCCACTGCCGCCGACAGTCAGACGACCGTCGATATTCACGTGCTGCAGGGCGAGCGCGAATTCGCCAGGGATAATAGGACGCTCGGCAGGTTCCAGCTTACGGAGATTCCGCCGGCGCCGCGCGGTGTGCCGCAGATTGAAGTGGCCTTTGACATTGACGCCAACGGCATTCTGAATGTCTCGGCAAAAGACCTGGGTACCGGCAAGCAGCAGTCAATCGAAATTAAGTCCAGTTCGGGACTCAGCGAACAAGAAGTAAAGAAAATGACAGAAGAAGCCGAGACCCATGCCGACGAAGACAAACAAAAAAGAGAGGTGGTCGACCTCAAGAACCAGGCCGACCAGTTGGTTTACTCGACCGAAAAGACCCTTAAAGAGTACGGCGACAAGGTCTCCTCCGACACTCGCGGCAAGATAGAGAACGCCGTCAACAACCTCAAAGAAACGCTAAAAGGCCAAGACGCCGAGGCCATAAGAAAAGCAATCGAGAACCTTAACACCGCCACCCAGGAACTTGGCAAGACGCTCTACGAGGAAGCCGCAAAGAAGCAGGCCGCTTCAGCGGAGCCTGGAAAAGAGCAGACGCCTCCACCGCAGGAGCAAGCCAAGGCAAAAGGCGCCGATGACGTAATTGACGCCGAGTTTGAGGCCAAGGACGAACAATAGCAGTTTTAGTTTTGACTGGCAGAACTGTTTCGCCGTGTGACAGCAGCAAAGAGCCGAAGCGGATGAACCGGCAATTTCCGGGCGATTCGAAGAGACCGAAAGCCCGGCATTTGCTACCCACTTCGGCCTACTTTCCTATGCAGAATCGCCCAAATATCCGGTGTAGGAGCTGTTCGTCGAGCTGCTGCTGCTCGATTTCCGACAGCGCCTGCTGAGCGGCCCGGAGCGTCATCGCGGCGATTTCCTCATCGCCGGCCTCCAGTTGGCTGACGGCCTCGTTGATATTGTCGACAGCATCGAGCACAGCGCGGCGGTGCCGTGCCGTAAGGGCTACTGCGTCGTGCGCCTCTGTCGAGACGCCTCTGCCGGAGCCCGGATGACCCAAGCCCAATTCGACAAGCTTTCCGTCTATTGCCGCCCGCAGAGCCTCTATTGACGCTGAAGTCTTGGCGCTGGTCTGCAAAAAATCGGCGCCAAACAGGCAATTGAGCCTGTTCAGTTGGCGGGCGAGGACATCCTGCGAAAGCAGGTCAGACTTTGTGGCAACCGGTATCAAGGCTTTCGGCTCGATGAGCCGACGTACCGCGCTATCTTCGCTGTAGTCGGGCTTTGACAGGTCCACACAAAACAAGACAACGGAGCTGTTTCGCAGGGCTTCCGTCGCCGCCTCGCGGGCCAGCTCATCGAGGATGTCGGCCGGCTCGGGCGCAAGTCCCGCACAATCAAAAAGCACACATCTGCAGTGAGGCAGATTCAACACGCCGCTGAGGACGTCCCTGGTGGTCTTTCGGATGTCCGAGACGATACTCCTGGGCTGGCCCAGCAAGGTGTTCAGCAGGGTACTTTTGCCGGCGTTCGGGGCGCCGGCTATGCCTACAGACGGCAAATCCACCACCTGTTCATAACTGGTACTGCCGGATTTCAAACGCTCAAGCTCGTTTCTCATCTCGGTGAGCCTTTCGACCGCCTGCTCGGCCGTCAGGAACTGTATGTCTTGACCGCTAAAATCAAGGCCGGCTTCAATCAGGCTCAGACAATCCATGAGCTGCTCGGCGATTTTCGCCGTGGTTCGAGCAAGTCGGCCTGCCAGGAGCCTGTGCGAAGCTTCCAGTTGAAACTTATTGCTGCTGACGATAATCTCATTGACCGCTTCGGCCTGGGACAGGTCCATTTTCCCGTTAAGGTACGCTCTGGCGGTAAACTCACCGGGCCGGGCCATCCGAAGCCCTTTGCCGAGCAGGTCGCCCATCAGGGCCTCGGTCACAGACCGGTTCGTGAAAAGGTGGAGCTCAGCAACGTCTTGACCTGTGTAGGAACGTGGCGCCAAGAATAAATACAGCCTGGCGTCGGTCTGCGGCCCTGCGCCAATCCGAATGCTGCCGGAGACAATAGCCCGGCCCTCTGTCGTGAACTGCGGGCTGAAAATCTCGTTCAATGACTCAATTGTCCGCGGACCGCTGATTCGCACAATCACTGCCTGGCTGAAGGTCGGAGAACTGACCGCTACGATTGTGTCATTGAGCTGGTACATCCTGGATTCCCGGGGTTTTGAGTCTTTGCTCGCCGCCGACCAACTCAAAAGTTCTTGAAGAACGGTTTGGGCTTTTTCTTCTTGGTTTTACCGCCCGTCTTCGAAGTGGCCGGGACCAGACCATTTGACTCAGCCTGCTCCTTTTCGCGGATGTGCTTGCGAATCACGTACTGCTCGATGACCCCGGCGAACGTGCTGGCCATAATGTACAGATTTACGCCGGAAGGGGCCTTGTAAAGCATCACGGGAAACATCAATGGAAACATAAACATCATAATCTTTTGCTGCTGAGCCATCTGCGGATTGGCCGACGCCGTAGCCTGAGACGGCATCAACTTCTGCTGAAGGTAAAATGCCACCCCCATCAAAATAGGCAGCAGATTGAACGAGTCCAGCTTGCCGAGCAAAGGCAAACTCACCGCCGGGAACCTGAACAGCGCGTCCGGCGCCGAAAGGTCGGTTATCCAGAACGGCAGAAACGGCTCCCCTCGCAGGTCGATGCTGGAGTACACCGCAGTCCAAAGCGCAATCCAGACAGGCATTTGCAAGAGCATCGGCAGGATACCCATAATCGGCGTGGCCCCCTGCTCGCGATAGAAGGCCATCATGTGCTTGTTCATCTCGGTCTTGTTGCCGCTGTATTTCTTCTTTATTTCTTCGACCTTCGGGCCCAGCCCGCTCATTTTACTCATCGAGACCTGGCTCTTTTTGGTAATCGGATGTATCGCCAGGCGGAACAAAAACACGAGGATGATTATCACCACGCCGTAGTTGTTGATAAAACCGTACATCCACTTCATTAGCGCCAAAATCCCGAAGGCCAGCGGGCGGATAATACTGGCCGGGCAGCAGCAGCCCATAAAATCTATCGTCTCAACAAAGCCGAGCTTTTGATATAACTCGTTCTTGTCGAACAGGCTTTTGTCCTTCGGCCCGATATACAATTGAAACTTATAGGTTCTGGTGCTTCCGGTCTGTCCCACAGCAGCCAGCGGACTCGGGCCGACCCTGAACTCGAATCCGACTGTCTCATCTCCGCTATTGGCACGCTCGTCGCGGTCGGGATTGTAGAAAAGAGCTGTTTTGTCTTTGACCCAGTCGCAGTAATCCTGGCCCTGAGCCGGCAAGGGTCGCAGTATTGCAGCAAAATACTTATTGGTCGCCGCCGACCACAGGAATCTCGCCTGCCTGTGCCGGTCCGGAAGATTGTGTCCTATCCGCAGATTCTCCCTTGCCCGTTCGATTTCCTCGGCGTTGGCGGTTCTCAGGGCCTGGCGATATTTGCGCGTACCATCTTTTAGACCTGACTTTCTGCTGAGAAACGGACTGTGAATTTCTTGTCGAGATGAGACTACTTTTCCGTCGGTCGTTGCAAACCCGCCCACAATCTTTCTCATATCGCTGCGATAACTTTCCCTGCTGATTCCCACCGGCCCGGCAAGGTCGAAACGCAGCTTTTGCTCACCGGCCCACAAATTGTAAACCGTCAAATTGCAGCTCACCTGGTAGCTGTAGGGGAAAACCTCATAAGTCTTGCTCAACTTAAGAATCGGCTCACCAGTACCTTTGGCCTTGATTACAGCTTCGAAACGGACCGACTGCGAGCCATCCGACGACTTGTGCCTGCCGTTGCTTTGCCAGTGTAGTTTGTCCAGAGGCATCGGCCTGTACTGCCTGCCCCCCAGGTACAGCACCAGGTCTCGGTTCGCAAGTGAAAGGGCTTGGCCCTCGACAGGCGAGAGAACTGCCAGGGGCTGTGGATTCGTGTGGTCGCGGTTATCGAATTTGCTGAAGGACGCCCTGCTAATAGCAGCGCCCATAGAACTCAATTCAAGCTCGAACTTGAAACCGCTGTTCTGGTCCACTGAGCCCAAGAGAACCGTTTGAGCTGCGGCGTTGTTCGCGTGCAGCGTGATATAATCGGCCGACTGCAACTGTGGGCCCTGAGAAGAGGGACTATTCTCGCCTATGGCCGGTTCTTTGCCTGTTGTCTGCTGCAGGAGTATACACGCCCTGCCGCAGCCTGAACGGACCGCCAGCCGTGCAGACTCAGCAACCAGCCCGCCGCAAAGTGCAACAAATCCCGCCAAAAACAATAAAAAAAAGGTTTTCATAATCTTGCTCTTGTCAATCCTGGCAACGCCTACCTTCCTTCACGCAGCCGCTCCGCCTGGAAATCATCCAGGTGGTCAATGGCCCTTATCTTTTTCGCCGTAGTCTCAAAGTCGTACTCCAGACGAACGAAGTGAACCTGGTTCTCCTCGACGTAGACATAACTTGCCCGGTTGTCTCTGTCTCGCGGCTGACCCACCGAACCGATATTTATGATTGCTTTTTCACTCTCGACAATCGGGTACGAGTTGCCGAGCTCTTCTGGCAGGTAGAAATCCGGCTCACCAAGAAATACGCCCGGAAGATGGGTATGGCCCACAAAACAAATGTGCTTTATTCGCTCAAACAATAATCTCACCTTCAACGGATTGGTATAGACATCGTCGGGGAAGATATATTCGTTGATGGGTCTTCTGGGTGAGGCATGAATAAAATCCATTATCGCCCTGTTAGTACCCAGGTGCGCCCTTACCGTGCGCTTGATTGGAAGCTCACCCAAAAACCGCCAGCGCTTATCCCGGCTCTGGGCGGCCTGTTCGGCTTCCAGAACGCCACGGGTCCAGAAACTGGCCTGCTCGGCGCCATAGTTGAAGTTCGTAGGCTCATAAAAAACCGCGTAATCGTGATTACCCAGAACACAAAGCTCGGTCTTGTCAATAATCAAATCCAGACATTCCCTGGGATTGGGCCCATAGCCGACCACATCGCCGAGGCAGTAGATTGTCGTTATTCCACGCCCTTCGATATCGGCAAGAACCGCCGTGAGGGCCTCAAGATTCGAATGTATATCGCTTATAACTGCGAACATACCCGGCAAGATTACGCAAAGAGCACAAAAAGTAAAGCGAAAAACATCGGATGAAGACCAAAACTCGTCCCGGACAGCTCCACGACGCCTGCCGAAATGAACCTGCGCACGAGCCCGGCAGATGTCATTTTCGCTTTTTGGCTTTACGTTTCCGAGCGATTGCTATAGGTTATATGCCGTCAGTGATATGTTCGAGAGGTGTTTTCGTGGATATGAGTCTTCTCGAGACCTGCGGGCTGGTGAAGAAATACTCCGGACGCGTCGTCGTCAACGAGGCATCCGTAGCCATTGCCCCGCGCAGTATCGTCGGACTTCTGGGCAGAAACGGCGCAGGAAAGACCACCACCTTCAGAATGATTATGGGAATGGTTGCTCCAAACCGCGGCTCCGTGATATTCCAGGGCCGAGATATTACCAAACTGCCGATGTACAAACGCGCCCGGCTCGGTATCGGGTATCTGTCACAGGAACCGAGCATATTTCAGCGCTTAACCGTAAGGGATAACCTCTACGCGATACTGGAGATAATGTCCATCACCAGGGCCGAGCGAAATCGCAGGGCCGAGACGCTTATTGAGCATTTCGGCCTGAGCGAAGTTGCCGGCAGTCAGGGGAGATTCCTCTCCGGGGGCGAACGGCGAAAACTTGAGATTGCCCGCGCTATGGTAACCGAGCCATCACTTATCCTGCTGGATGAACCCTTCAGCGGGGTTGACCCTATCACCGTCGAAGACCTCCAGAAGGAAATCAAGCGTCTTGTCAGCTCGGGAGTAAGCATACTTATCACCGACCACAACGTCGAAAGGACGCTGGAGGTGGTCGACAAGGCGTATATAATTGACCACGGACAGGTTATAGGTGCGGGAAAACCGTCCGAAATCGTGCGCAACGAAACCGTAAGAAAACACTACCTCGGCAGCATCTTCGCCGGTGACGAGTTCGATGACAACAAAGACCTGCCGAGCCAGCTCGAAGCGACGCCGGAGCAATTCTCGGAGGAAATGCAAGATGATTGACACTGAAAAATGTCGGATAACGCGTTACCCGGCGACGGTTTTGGCCCGGCGTGCTGAGCCGATTGAAAAAATCGACGATAGCGTGCGCCGGTTGGTCAAGAAGATGACCGATATCATGCTTGACAACAAGGGCATCGGCCTGGCCGGGCCACAGGTGGGACTGGCGCTGCGAATGTTTATCATTTCGCTCG
>Ga0307428_1001401_pt1 | contig 12307 bp, 9 predicted proteins | sample SalMarWE160240MG_FD_202161 | JGI IMG/M metagenome (GOLD analysis project Ga0307428, IMG submission 202161) | Salt marsh sediment microbial communities from the Plum Island Ecosystem LTER, Massachusetts, United States - WE1603-240 | ecosystem: Environmental > Aquatic > Marine > Intertidal zone >...
ACCGGCTGCTCCATGGCGAGGCCATCGCCGTCGGCATGCGCCTCGCCTTCACCTTCTCGGTCGAACAGGGTCTTTGTTCCGAGACCGACGCCGCGCGCGTCGCCAACCATCTCGCCGCCGTCGGCCTGCCAGGTGCAATCGGCAGCATCCCCGGCGAGCCGCCTTCGGCCGAGCGGCTGCTCGCGCTGATGGCTCAGGACAAGAAGGTGAAAGGCGGCAAGCTCGCGCTGGTACTCGTGCGCGGCATCGGTGCGGCTTTTGTCGAGCGCAACGTCCCCATGGATCGCTTGGGCGCGTTCGTTGCCCGGGAGTGCAGCGCCTGATGACGCTCGGCTTGGGCATTTCCATTGGCGCGATTCTCGGCCTCTTGGTGATCTCGGCCTTCTTCTCCGGCTCGGAGACGGCGCTGACCGCGGCCTCCCGCGCGCGCATGCATGCGCTGGAGCAGGACGGCAGCGCCCGCGCTCGCCTCGTCAACCGCCTTCTGCTCACCCGTGAACGCCTGATCGGCGCCATCCTGCTCAGCTACAATCTCGCCAACATCGCCGCCTCGGCGCTCGCCACCAGCGTGCTGCTCAAGATCTTCGGCGATGCCGGCGTCGCCTATGCCACCATCGTCATGACCGTGTTGGTCGTGGTGTTCGCCGAGGTGCTGCCCAAGACCTACGCCATCGTCAACGCCGACCGCATGGCCCTCGCCGTCGCGCCGGCGATGCGGTCGGTGGTGGCGGTGCTGGCGCCGGTGACCGCCGCCATGCAGGTGCTGGTGCGGCAGACCTTGCGCTTGTTCGGTGTGTCGGTGAGCCCCGATACCGAGGTGCTGGGCGCCCATGAGGAGCTCCGCGGCGCCATCGAGCTGCATCACAAGGAAGGCGGCGTGGTCAAGCTCGACCGCGACATGCTCGGCGGCGTGCTCGACCTGCGCGAGCTCACCGTGTCCGACATCATGGTGCATCGGACCAAGATGGACGCCATCGACGTGTCGCTGCCGACCGAGGTGATCGTCGACGCGGCGCTGAAGAGCACCCACACCCGCCTGCCGCTTTGGCGCGGCGAGCGCGAGGAGATCGTCGGCGTGCTTCACGCCAAGATGCTGCTCAGGGCGCTACGCGAGACCGAGGGCGATTTGAGCAAGCTCGACGTCATGGCGTTATCGACACCGCCCTGGTTCGTGCCCGACACCACCACGCTCAAGGATCAGCTCAACGCCTTCCTGAAGCGCAAGGCGCATTTCGCCATCGTCGTCGACGAGTACGGCGAGGTCATGGGCCTCGTCACCTTGGAGGACATCATCGAGGAGATCGTCGGCGACATTACCGACGAGACCGACATCGCCGCCATCGCCGCCAAGGTTCAGCCCGACGGCTCGTTGATCGTCGACGGCTCGGTGCCGATCCGCGATCTCAATCGCATGATGGACTGGGACATACCCGATGACGAGGCGACCACCATTGCCGGCCTCGTCATCCACGAGGCTCAGGCGATCCCCTATCCCGATCAGCGCTTCACCTTCCACGGCTTCCGCTTCGAGGTGCTGCGCCGGCAGCGGAACCGGATCACAAGCTTGCGCGTGACGCCGCTGGCGCCGACGCGGAAAGATAAGCGCGAGGAGCGCAAGGCCTCTTGAGGCCTAACCCCGCTTGGCCTGTTCTTCGGGGGTCAGCGCCGTGACCGCAAGCGCATGCACCGGCCCGGCAAGTTCCTCGGCAAGGGCCGCGTTGACCATGCGGTGACGCTCAAGCCGCGATTTGCCGGCGAAGGCCGGTGACACCACCACCACGCTGAAATGACTTTCGCCGGTCTGAGGCGAAGAGCCATGGCCGGCGTGACGATGGGAATCGTTCACCACCTCGATCACCGCCTGAATGAAAGCACCGCCCAACTTCTCTCTGATCGACTGCTCGACACGCATAGGTCCTGCATCCTTTCCTCATTCATTGCTTTTCGACGGCGGCTCGATCAGCCGCACCGTCAGACTTGGCGCCGCTGCCCGTATCGCCGCGGCGATCTTGTTCAGCCGATCCACCGATCCGTCCAAGGCAACAACGCGCACCACCGGATTAGAGTAGGCCACCGTCGGCCGTCCATTCGACACATCGAGATGCGGGCGCGACGAGAGCCCGCGATAAAAGGCTGCCATCGAGCCGGGCGCGGCATCCAGCGCGAAGCGATCATAGGCGAGATTTGAGGTGACCACGATGTCGGCCATGTCCTTGGTCGGCGGCAGGCGAACGCCAAGGATGCGGCGGTTCCGCTGGTAGTCGGAATAGCGATCGAAGATGACGCGCGCGCCGCTTGCCTCGACGATCGAAGGCACGACGCCCGCGCGGATCGACATCGGGTGAATTGATCCGCACCGACATCATCAGCGCCGGCACGGCGGCCAGGACCACAATGAGGGCGGCAAGGAGGCCGCGGTGATCCCACCACGCCGCGAGTTCGTAGATGAAGGACGTGCCGAGGATTAGCAGCAGCGGCGCGAGCGGCAACATGTAACGGGCAAAATTGGGAAACGGCTTGAGCGGGGTCGCCGCGTGAACGGCGTACCACACGACCGCAAAAGTCGCGATCAGCGCGAGCGGCATGCGCCGCTCCCGCGCGGCGACGAAAGGCGCCGCGAGGCCAAGAAGGCCGACAGCAAGGAGCGGCGTGCCAAGGCCTGGCCACAGGCTCTCGCGAAGATGAAACAGGCCCCAGGTGACCCGTGGCGGCAAGGGCACGTCATGGCCTTGGATCGAATGCGTGAGTTCGAAGTCAACACCTTTCCGCCAACGGTTCAGACGCCTGATCGCCGGCAGCATGAGGAGAAGAAAGGTGCCGATGGAGACGGCACTGACGGTCCCCGCACGGAGCGCCCGCCGCTCCGGTCCCGGCGTAGGGACGAGGACAATCGCCAGAATGGCAAAGGGCAGGATCAACGCGCCGATATATTTCGATCCGGCCGCGCAGCCGATGAGCAGGCCGAGCAGGATGGCGCAGTGTGGTGCCGGCTCTTGCAGCAATCTGATCAGCGTCGCGAGCGCGAGCAGGAGGAAGGTCGCGACGAAGATATCCTCCTTGGTGCTGACGCCGCGAAGCTTGACGAGCTCGTCCCAGGCAGCGCCGAGCGGATAGTCGATCAGGTGAAGCGTCACCGCGACCGAGACCGCCGCGAGCAGAACGGCGGCCAAGGTCGCCCAGGATATGCGCACCCGCATCGCCATCCCCGCTTCCCGTTACTGCCCCCGACCCGACAGGCTTCTGACACGCTTTGTTCAACAATGGCTGCTCCAATCGGAGCGGGCCTTCAGGCCTCCGGACTACCAGAGTTGGGCGCAAGCTTCGAGGGAGAGATGGGCCGCGCTTGCCCTCGACAGGCCGACTACCCATAATTGCTGCTAATGAAACTCGACTCGAAATTCTTCGACCGGCTCCGCGTCAAGCCCGACGCCGCGCGCCTGGTGCGCGACGCCTGCCCCAAATGCGAATGGCAGGGTTGTACTGAGCCCGGACTCTACCCGGCTCCCAAAGGACGGGGCCTCGAGGGCAAATATCACCGCTACTGCCTCGAGCATGTGCGGCAGTACAACAAATCCTACAACTACTTCTCCGGCATGCCGGACGAGGAGGTGGCGAAGCATCAGAAGGACGACACCATCGGCCATCGCCCGACCTGGTTCGTCGGCGTCAACTCGGCGGCACGCAACCGCGCCAGCCAACGCCAAGACCGGCGGAACGGCTTCGGCTATCGCTTCAGCACCCAGGATCCCTTCGGCCTGTTCGGACCCGAGCCGCAGCAGGGGCCCGAGCGGCCGCCTGAGCCGGCGCGGCCCTTGCGCAAGGTCGAGCGCAAATGCCTGCGTCAGCTCAACCTCGAGGACAGCGCCACCAAGGCGGAGATTCGGGCGCGCTTCAAGGACTTGGTGATGCGCCACCACCCCGACCGCAACGGTGGTGACCGCCGTTCCGAGGACAAGTTGCGCGAAGTGATTCAAGCCTATAACTATCTGCGTCAGGTGGGGCTTGCTTGAAGGCCTGGCCCCCCATTGATTGACCCGGGCTCAGGCTTCGGCGAGCCCCAGAGCTAACCCCGAGCGACAGGCTCTTCGTATCCATGACACTTGCAGCTTCTACCAACGGCGCCGGGCTGCCGGACATGACGGTTTCTGTGCGCCAGGTGTTTGGCATCGACACCGATCTCGAGGTTCCCGCCTATTCTCAGGTGGACGAGCATGTGCCTGATGTCGATCCCGACTATCTGTTCAACCGGGAGGTGACGCTCGCGATCCTCGCCGGCTTCAAGCACAACCGCAGGGTGATGATCCAGGGCTATCACGGCACCGGCAAGTCGACCCATATCGAGCAGGTCGCGGCGCGGCTCAACTGGCCGTGCATGCGCATCAATCTCGACAGCCATGTCAGCCGCATCGACCTCGTCGGCAAGGACGCTATCGTCATTCGCGACGGCATGCAGGTGACCGAGTTCCGCGAGGGCATCCTGCCTTACGCGCTCCAATCCAACACGGCGCTCTGCTTCGACGAATATGACGCCGGTCGGCCAGACGTGATGTTCGTGATCCAGCGCGTGCTCGAGGTCTCCGGCAAGCTCACCTTGCTCGATCAGTCTAAGGTGATCAGGCCGCACCCGGCCTTCCGCCTGTTCTCGACCACCAACACCATCGGTCTCGGCGATACCAGCGGGCTCTATCACGGCACGCAGCAGATCAACCAGGGCCAGATGGACCGCTGGTCGATCGTCGTCACACTCAACTATCTGCCCCATGACGACGAGGTTGAGATCGTGCTCGCCAAGGCCAAGGCCTGGAACACCGACGCCGGCCGCAAGGTCGTCGGCAATATGGTCCGCGTCGCCGAGCTGACACGAAACGCCTTCATGAACGGCGACCTGTCGACGGTGATGAGCCCGCGCACGGTGATCACCTGGGCCGAGAACGCCGAGATCTTCGACGACATCGGCACCGCGTTTGAGCTCAGCTTCCTCAACAAATGCGATGAACTCGAGCGCGGCCTGATCGCGGAATTCTACCAGCGCTGCTTTGGCGAGGACCTGCCGCAGTCGACCGCCAATATCGCCCTGAGCTGACCATGAGTGTGACTAAGCGCAAAGAGGCGCCGCTCGATCCTTTCAAGCGCGCCCTTTCGCTTGCGACCCGGTCCATCGCCGCCGACAACGCTGTCGATGTCGTGTTCACCAACGAGCCGCCGGGGTTGTTCGGCAAGACGGCGCGGGTGCCGGAGCCATCACGCGTGCCGACCAGAAGCGAGATCGCGGTGATCCGCGGTCATGCCGACGCCGCGGCCCTTGCCGTTGCCTGTCACGACCCTGGCCTTCATGCTGCGTTGGCGCCGTCGGGCGGCGAGGCGAGGGCCGTGTTCGAGTCGATCGAGCAGGCCCGGGTCGAGGCCATCGGCGCCCAGTGCATGCGCGGCGTTTCCGCCAATCTCGCCGCGCGCCTCGAACAGCGCTACGAGCGGACGCGGGTCAGTGACGCAAGCGACCGGTCCGAGGCACCGCTGCCGGAAGCGCTTGCGCTCCTCGTGCGCGAACGGCTCACCGGGCTCCAGCCACCGCCCAAGGCGCGGGCCATTGTCAATCTATGGCGGTCCTGGATCGAGAGTCGCGGCCGGCAGGTCCTCGACCGCATGCCCGACACCTTGTTCGACCAAGATGCCTTCGGGCGCCTGACCCGCGATCTTCTCGCCGCGCTCAATCTCGCCGATCAGCTCGACCAAAGGGGCGAGGAGGGCGCCGACAACCACGAGAACGAGGCCGAGACCGGCTCGGCCGACGCCGAGGACGAGGATTCCGAAGGACGCGAGCGCGCCCAGCTCGCCTCCGAAACGCAAAGCGACGACGATGCTTCGGGCGAGGAGAGCGCCGAGGATCGTGAGGAAGGCGGCGCCGATCACTTTAGCCGCGACGTCGATACGCCCGAAGGCCCGCGCCGGCCCGAGCCTTGGCGCCCAAATCTCTCGGTGCTGGATGACCCCGAGGCCTTTGGCTACAAGGTCTTCACCCCCGCCTATGACGAGATCGTCGGCGCCGAGGATCTCTGCGATGCCGATGAGCTCGATCGGTTGCGCGCCTTTCTCGACAAGCAACTGCAAGCGCTTCACGGCGCCGTGGCGCGGCTCGCCAACCGCTTGCAGCGGAAGCTTCTCGCCCAGCAGAACCGCGGCTGGGATTTCGACCTCGACGAAGGCCAGATCGACGCCGCCCGCCTCGCCCGGGTGATTGTCGACCCGATGCATCCGCTGACCTTCAAGCAGGAGCGCGACACGCAGTTCCGCGACACCGTGGTGACGTTGCTGCTCGATAATTCAGGCTCGATGCGCGGCCGGCCAATCATGGTCGCTGCCTGTTCCGCCGACATTCTCGCCCGGACGCTCGAGCGCTGCGGCGTCAAGGTCGAGATCTTGGGCTTCACCACCAGGGCGTGGAAGGGCGGCCATGCCCGCGAGGAATGGCTCAATGCCGGCAAGCCCGCCTTTCCCGGAAGGCTCAACGACCTCCGTCACATCGTCTACAAGGCCGCCGATGCGCCGTGGCGGCGCGCGCGGCGCAATCTCGGGCTGATGATGCGCGAGGGCCTGCTCAAGGAGAATATCGACGGTGAGGCTCTGGCCTGGGCGCATAAGCGGCTGCTCGGCCGGCCCGAGCAGCGGCGCATCCTGATGATGATCTCCGACGGCGCTCCGGTCGACGACTCGACGCTGTCGGTCAATTCCGGCTCCTATCTCGAACGCCATTTGCGCCAGGTTATCGAGGAGATCGAGACGCGCTCGCCCGTCGAGCTGGTCGCCATCGGCATCGGCCACGACGTGACGCGCTACTATCGCCGCGCCGTCACGGTCACCGACGCCGAGGAGCTCGCCGGCGTCATGACCGACAAGCTCACCGAGCTGTTCGACGAGGATCTCGCCTGGCGTCACCTCTATCGCGCCGCGCCCCAGGCTGCGCGCGCCAAGCGCCGCAAGTTGAACTAGCGTTCCGGCGTGGCCCTCAGGCTCTCAACACCATCGCGCGCGCATGTGGTAGCGATCGCTGCCGCCGCTTCGCTCATTACGGCTCAGGCTCTCGCCGACAAGCCGGCAGGCGTGCTTGCCGGCGTTGAGAAGGTGACGGTTACCGCCATCCCCATCGATTTCGACCGCGACAATCCTAACCGCAAGCAATTCGGCAAGCTCGTGTGGCGTGGCGGCGTCAACCTGTTCGGCAAGTCGCCATTCTTCGGCGGCTATTCGGCGCTGATCGTCGATTCATCCGGAGAGTCTTTGCTCGCGGTGTCGGATGCCGGAACCTGGCTCAGGGCCGACATCGACCACGATGGGCGAAAGCTCAAAGGCCTCGCCAACGCCACCATCGGACCGATCTTGGGACGCGACGGCAAGCCGCTCGCGGCCGACCGGGATCGCGATTCGGAAGGCTTGGCGCTGCTCCAAGGCGATACCCGCAAGGGCACGGCCCTTGTCTCCTTCGAGCGCAACCACCGCATCCTGCGCTATCCCTTCACGCCCAAGCGCTTCGGACCGCCGCAAGGAGCGCTAAGGCTGCCCGCGGAAGCACGGCGCATGAACCTGAACCGCGGCATCGAGGCGTTGGCGCCGATCCGCGCCGGCAAGCTCAAAGGCGCGACCGTCGTCTTCGCCGAGCGCCTGCTCGACAAGCACGGCAATTACCGCGGCTGGTTGATTGGCGGACCGGCGCCAGGCGCCATCGCCATCAAGGATCTTGGCGGCTTCGACATCACCGACGCGGCGCCACTTCCCGACGGCGGCCTCGTCCTGCTCGAGCGCCGGTTCCGTTATAGCGAAGGCATCAAAATGCGCATCCGCCGCATCGCCGCCAAGGAGCTGAAGCCTGGCGCCTTGATCACCGGAGACATCCTGCTCGAGGCAAGAGACGCCCTCAACATCGACAACATGGAAGCGATTTCCGCCCACCGCTCGCGAAGCGGGGAGACCATCCTCACCTTGATGTCCGATGACAATTTCAGCCCGCTGCAGCGGACGCTGCTGATGCAGTTTGCGCTGGTTGAGGGCAAGGCAGCGCTGGCCGCCCCTCAAACGCGCTGACGCGGCCGCCTTTTAGGCCGGTGTGGCAGCCGCCTGCGCCTTGGCAAGCTCGCGCTTAAGGCGCTTTGCCTTCAGCGACAGTTCGTCGTCACGCGCCTTGGCAAGGAAGGCATCGAGGCCGCCGCGATGCTCGACGGTGCGCAGCGCCGCGGCGCTGACGGTCAGGCGCACGCGCTTCTTCAGCGCCTCACTCTCGAGCGTGACATTGCATAGATTGGGCAGAAAGCGACGCCTCGTCCTGCGATTGGCGTGGCTCACATTGTTGCCGGAGAGCACCGCTTTGCCGGTTAGCTCGCAACGACGGGCCATCGTATCAGATCCTTATTCTCAACAGTGCGTGATAAAATTGCAGCGGAACCTTCGGGCGGGCCCGGCGTTCGCGCTAAGATTGGGGCGAGATATACGGGGCCGGCCTGGTGCGGTCAAGGCGCCGGAATGGGCCCGGCCAACCTCAGAATTGACGAATTCTCCGAATACCCCGACAGTGCTGGCGAAGCCGGTTCTTGGGGGTCGGCCAGCCCAGGGTGGGGCAATGCGGATTGCGAGACATAGTCTAAGCCTCGCGGCGGTCGCGGTCCTGACGCTCGGCCTCGGCGGTGCTCCTCTGGTCGATGAGGCCGTCGCCGGAAGCGCCAAGGGGTCGCCGCGCCGCATCACCGCCACGTACCGTGTCGATCTCGCTGGCTTTAATCTCGGCGACTTCCGCCTGACCACTGATTTTCGCGGCTCCGACTACGAGATGCGTGGCGAAGGCCGGTTCTCGGTGCTCGAAGGCCTGCTGTTCGAGTGGCGAGGCTCGACCGCCAGCAAAGGCACGGTGACGGAGTCCGGCTCACCGGAGCCGGCGATGTACGCTCTCAGCTACCAGGGCGGCGACAAGAAGGGGCAACTGCGCATGACCTTCGACGGCGGCGCGGTCACCCGTGTCTCCATGGTGCCGCGGAAGAGGCCGAACCCCCACGTCATTCCCACTACCAAGGAGCAGCTCGAGGGCGTTCTCGACCCGATGACCGCGGCATTTCTCTATGCCCGCTCGGGCAATCCCAATGGCGATCCCAAGGTCTGCGACCAAACCGTGCCGGTGTTCGACGGCGAGCAACGTTTCGACCTCGTGCTCAAGCCGAAGGGCACGGTGAAGCTCAAGAAGAATGCCTCGACCGGCTATTCGGGCTATGCCGCGGTGTGCCGGGTGAAATTCATTCCAATCTCGGGCTACCGGCCCGACAATCCCGGCATCCAGCTGATGTCCGAGACCGACAAGATCGAAGTATGGCTGGTGTCGCTCCCCGGAACGAAAATGTACGTTCCCTACCGCATTGTGCTGCCGACCATGGTCGGCTATGGCTCGGCGACCTCGACGTCGTTCCAAGTACAGCGCGGGGCCCGGCGCGCGAGCCTCGACGAATAAGCGCACGATCAAGGCCAAGGGTTTAACGGCGGCGCCCCAAATCCCAATATGTAGTAGCGAACAGATGACGAAAATTAGCACTCCCCTGATTCGTCCTTATTCCGTTCCCGCTTGTCCCCTGCGTTGCCAGGTCGCTGGCCGTTAGACGTCCAACAGCTTGATTCCTCCCGAGGAAGGCGCCATCGACGATGATATGGCGGAACAGGGCGCAAGGCGGGTAAACCCCGTGGAGAACGAAATCCGAATAGCACGAGTCAGCGATTCGGACGGGATTCGTTCCACCCTCGTTCCGATTCGCCTGCGCCGGGCGGGAGCCCATCATATGGATTCGGGTGTGCCGACATGAGCCGATCCTTCCCGCCCAATCAAGCCGGACCTCCCAAGGGACGCGGCGTCACCGCGGTCCTCGGCCCCACCAATACCGGCAAGACCCATCTTGCCATCGAGCGGATGCTTGCCCACGAGGTCGGCGTCATTGGCTTGCCGCTCCGTCTGTTGGCGCGCGAGGTCTATGACAAGATCGTGGCCCGCATCGGCCCGGGCCGCGTCGCCCTGATCACCGGCGAGGAGAAGATCAAGCCGCTCTCGCCGAGCTATTATGTGTGCACCGTCGAAGCGATGCCGCTCGATCTCGAGCCTGACTTCCTCGCCGTCGATGAGATCCAGCTCGCCGCGGATGCCGAGCGCGGCCACGTCTTCACCGACCGCCTGTTCCATGCCCGTGGCTTGAACGAAACGCTTCTACTCGGCGCCGCCACCATGCGTGACGCCATCCGCGAGTTGCTGCCCGGCGCCAATATCGTTTCGCGGCCGCGGCTGTCGAAGCTGACCTATGCCGGCGACAAGAAGATCACACGGCTGCCCCGGCGCTCGGCCATCGTCGCCTTCTCCGCTAATGACGTTTACGCCATCGCCGAGTTGGTCAGACGTCAGCGTGGCGGCGCCGCCGTGGTGCTCGGCGCGCTCTCCCCGCGCACCCGCAACGCCCAGGTCGCGCTCTATCAAAACGGCGACGTTGATTTCCTCGTCGCCACCGACGCCATCGGCATGGGCCTCAATCTCGATCTCGATCACGTCGCTTTCGCCGGTTTGCGCAAGTTCGACGGCCAGGTGCACCGCAATCTCACGCCGGCCGAGCTCGGCCAGATCGCCGGCCGCGCCGGGCGTCACATGAATGACGGCACCTTCGGCGTGACGGCGCAGGTGCCGCCCTTCGAGCCGGATCTGATCAACCGTCTCGAGGATCACAGCTTCGATTCCGTCGGCATGCTGCAATGGCGGAACCGCAAGCTCGATTTCAGCTCCATCGAGCGCCTGAAAGAAAGCTTGCGCGAGACGCCCGAGCACCCGCGGTTGATCCGCTCACGCATGGTCGACGACGTCATCGCGTTGGAAAATGTGAGCCGCGATGCCGCCGTGGGCGACATGGCCTCAGGAAAAGCGAGCGTCGGGCTGTTGTGGGAGATGTGCCAGATCCCAGACTACCGCAAGATCTCCGCCGCCAGCCACGCCGAGCTCGTGGCCACGCTTTACCGCTTCGTCATGAGCGATGCCGGCAGGATCCCGGCCGACTGGTTCGCGCGCCAGGTCGCGCTCGCCGACCGCACCGACGGCGACCTCGACACTCTGTCCAACCGGCTGGCCCAAATCCGCACCTGGACCTTCGTGTCCCACCGGCCGCAATGGCTCGAAGACCCCGAGCATTGGCAGGACCGCACCAGGGCCATCGAGGACATGCTTTCGGACGCGCTGCATGAGCGGCTGACGCATCGCTTCGTCGACAAGCGAACCAGCGTGCTGATGCGGCGCCTGCGCGACAAGGAGGAGCTGCTCGCCGATATCGCTACCGACGGCAGCATCCTGGTCGAGGACCATTTCGTCGGACGCCTCGACGGCTTTCGCTTCACCCCCGATGCCTCGAGCGACGGCATTCACGGCCGCGCCGCCCGCCATGCCGCGGCGAAGGTGCTGGCGGGCGAGCTTGGCGCCCGGGCCGCGGCACTCGCCGCCGACAACGACGACACTATCACCCTCAAGCCAAATGGGCGGATTGCCTGGCGCGGCTCCGACATCGCCCGCCTCGAACGCGGCGACACGGCGCTCAAGCCCAGGATCCAGTTGCTCGCCGACGAGCATCTCGGCTTAGGCGAGCGCGAGCAGGTGCTGCGCCGCCTGGAGACCTGGCTCGCGGCGCAACTTGGCAGCCGGCTGTCCTCCCTCGTTGCCCTCAGCGAAGCGACCGACCTTTCCGGCCTCGCCCGCGGTCTTGCTTACCGGCTGGTGGAGAATCTCGGCGTGCTCCGCCGCGATTCTGTGGCCAACGAGGTCAAGACCCTCGACCAGAGCGCGCGCGCCCAGCTTCGCAAATACGGCGTCCGCTTCGGCGCCTTCAACATCTACATTCCGGCACTCCTGAAGCCGGCCTCCGCCGATCTCCTGCTCCTGTTCTGGGCGCTCCATTCGGGCCGCGATCACGGCATGGAAAGCGACGCGCTGCCGCCGCGGCCGCAGCAGGGCCTGACCTCGGTCGAGGCCGATGCCGGCGTGCCCGAACCCTATTGGCATGCCGCCGGCTTTCAGGTCGCCGGCTCGCGCGCGGTCCGCATCGACATGCTGGAGCGGCTGTCCGATCTCATTCGCGCGCGGGTGACCTGGCGCCTCGGCGAAGGCGAGGGCGCCGCGCCGGCGCCGTCAGGTGCGACCGGAGACGGCGGCTTTCGCGTGGCACCCGAGTTGATGTCGGTGGTTGGCTGCTCCGGCGAGGACTTCGCTTCGATCCTGAAGGCTCTCGGCTTCAAGTGCGAACGCCGCAAGCTGCCAGAG
>Ga0307428_1001403_pt1 | contig 12296 bp, 11 predicted proteins | sample SalMarWE160240MG_FD_202161 | JGI IMG/M metagenome (GOLD analysis project Ga0307428, IMG submission 202161) | Salt marsh sediment microbial communities from the Plum Island Ecosystem LTER, Massachusetts, United States - WE1603-240 | ecosystem: Environmental > Aquatic > Marine > Intertidal zone >...
AGGCAATGGCGGAGACCTGATCGTCGTAGAAATAGAGCCCTGGAACAGCATAGTTGGATTTGGGATGCACGGGCTTTTCTTCGATGCTGATCGCATTTCCTTCTGCATCGAACTCTACCACCCCATACCGCTCCGGGTCTTGTACCCAGTACCCGAAAATGGTCGCACCGCTATGGTTATTAGCTGCCTTCCGCAGGGATTCGAAAAACCCGTGTCCATAGAAGATGTTGTCCCCAAGGATAAGGCAGGAGTTATGATCGCGGATGAATTCCTCACCGATAATGAAGGCCTGAGCCAATCCCTCCGGCCTTGGTTGGACCGCGTAGGAGATGCTGAGACCTATCTGGCTGCCGTCTCCGAGTAATCGTTGGAACTGAGGTGTATCCTGGGGGGTGGAGATGATCAGTATCTCCTTGATACCGGCAAGCATGAGGACCGAAATAGGATAGTAGATCATGGGCTTGTCACAGATGGGAAGCAGCTGTTTGCTCACCGATATGGTAATGGGGTAGAGCCTTGTTCCGTGTCCACCCGCCAAGATGATCCCTCTGGTGGTTCTATCTGCCATGTTATCCTTCGCTCCGGTGTTCCCGGTATTTCCCGCTCTCTATGTCGGCAACCCAGTCCATGTGGTTGAGATACCACTCGATGGTATCGACAATCCCTTTATCAAAGGCTACGGAGGGTTCCCACTGAATCTCACGGTGAATCTTGGTGGCGTCGATCGCATACCTTCGATCATGCCCCAGCCTGTCGGTGACAAACTGTATCAGTTCCCTCCTCGGCCTTCCACCCAGGGTGCCCAGCCTTGTATCCAGGTAATCGCAGATGGTATGGACTATATCGATATTGCATTTCTCGCACCTGGATCCGATATTATATTTTTGCCCCGGGACCCCGTTCTCCAGCACGGCGAGCAGTGCCGAGCAATGATCTCCCACATAGAGCCAATCCCTCACGTTCTTCCCGTCTCCGTAAACGGGCAGCTTGTCGCCCTTTATGGCGTTGGTAATGATAAGGGGTATGAGCTTTTCCGGAAATTGGTAGGGGCCGTAATTATTGGATGAATTCGTGATGATCGTGGGCAAGGAGTATGTCCTGTAATAGGCGCTCACGAGGTGATCCGATGCGGCCTTGCTCGCCGAATAGGGGCTTGAGGGATCGTAGGGGGTTGTTTCCGTGAAGTATCCCCCGGCGCCGAGGGATCCGTAAACCTCATCGGTCGAGATATGGAGGAAGCGTTTCCCGATTCCATCCGATGACTGAGCACGCCAAAACTGCCTGGATGCCTCGAGGAGACGGAAGGTGCCGACGATATTCGTATGAAGGAATTCCTCCGGTCCTTCGATGCTCCTGTCAACGTGGGATTCAGCAGCGAAATTCACGACCCAGTCGATATTGCCTTGGTTGAAGATCCCCTTAACTGTCTCCCAATCGCGTATATCGCCCTTTACAAACCGATACCGATCTGGAGCGTAATCCCTCACCACATCAGCAAGATTGTCGGGATTCCCTGCATAGGTAAGTTTATCCAGGTTGATGACAGCCATGTGCTCACGGTTTGTCAGGATGTGCCTGATAAAATTACTCCCGATAAAACCGCAGCCGCCGGTTACCAGTACCTTCATCATAAGCCTTTCCCCTGCCTCTCCTCAGGTTGTAGAGGGCGCCACCTACCCTTTCTTTTGTCTATCCTATCGAGTTCCTGCTAAATCTGCGATATTGTAAACGATGATCAGACCGGTGTCAACGAGGGAGAAGGCAGGAAAAGGGGATTTCATGTCTTTATCCGTTCAGACACAGGGCCACGTTCAGTGGCGCATACGTTTTTGACTTTTGATTGCCGTGCCTTTGAGGATCCCTTGTATTCAGTCCTTGACTTTTTTTCCTAATAAGGTAAGGTACCACATCCATTTTTAGAGGGCCACGCGTATGGCGAGCCTTGCTTTATGGATATGGGGTTTGTGCTGCAAGAAATGAAGGAGATTTCATGACAAAAAAAGCCGAACGAATACGAAATGTGGGATTAATAGGCCATAGCGGCTGCGGGAAGACATCCCTGGCTGAGGCAATCCTTTACACCAGCAAGACAGTAAACCGGCTGGGAAGGGTGGACGACGGCTCATCCGTTATGGATTTTGAGCCTGAGGAGATCAAGAGGAAGGCGAGCTTCAGCACCGCCTTTCATCCCTTCACCTGGAAGAACAGCGCCTTTAACCTCATCGACACACCGGGAGAAAATGACTTTCTCTCGGATTCCAAGGTGTGCATGCAGGCAGCCGAGGGTGGCGTGGTGGTGATCGATGCCGTTGACAGCATCAAGGTGGGCACTGAAAAGGTGTGGGATTTTGCAGCGGAATTCAATCTGCCTCGCATGATTTTTATCAACAAGATGGACAGGGAGCGGGCGGATTTCTACAAGGTCATCGATGAGATAGAGAAGGCCTTTTCAATCAAGACCACCCCGGTATATCTCCCAATTGGGACCGAGAGCGAATTCAAGGGATTGGTAAACCTTATTCATCTGAAGGCGCAGATGAACAAGGCAGACGGAAGTGGTTCCTTCACAGAAGAGGACGTGCCTGATTCCATATCGGAACTCGTTGCTACATGGCGGGAGAGAATCATTGAAAATATCGTGGAGGCCGATGATGAGGTGATGGAGAAGTACCTCGACGGCCAGGAACTGAGCCCAAAGGAGCTGGAAGAAACCCTCCAAGAAGGAATAAAATCCGGCATTGTAGTTCCTGTTGTCCCTGGATCATCTCTGCTCAATATAGGGGTAAGCCAACTTCTGGATCTCATCGAGAAATCCATGCCCTTTCTTTCCGAGAGGGGCAAAGTCAAAGGGCACAAGGTAAACAGCGAGGAGGAGGTGGAATTCGAGGCTGTGGAGAATGCCCCATTCTCTGCCCTCGTTTTTAAAACCATTGCAGATCCCTTTGCAGGAAAACTCAATCTCTTTAAGGTCATGTCCGGGCAGGAAAACTCGGAGTCAATGGTGTTTAATTCGAGGAAGAAGGTCAAGGAGAGGATCGGGCAGCTTCTCTTGATCGAGGGGAAGAAACAGACCCCGATTGATGCAGCCGGTGCCGGTGCAGTTGCTGCGGTGGCGAAGTTGAAGGAGACCTCTACAGGTGACACCTTTTGTTCGGAGGATAACCAGATCGTGCTGACTGCGACGGAACCTTTGGAGCCCTCTATTTCCTTTGCGATTGAGGCCAAAGACAAGGAGAGCGAGGACAAGGTGTTTGCATCCCTTGCCAAGTTGTTGGAGGAGGATCCTACGCTTCGGGTGAACAGAGATCAATCAACCTCTGAGATCATCCTCTCCGGTACGGGCCAGATACACCTTGAGAATACCAGGGATAAATTGAGGAGGAAATTCGGCGTCGACATCAACCTTAAAACCCCTAAGGTCCCGTATCGAGAGACGATTAAGAACGCGCGGCAGGGAATAATCTACCGGCACAAGAAGCAAAGCGGCGGCAGGGGCCAGTTCGCTGAGGTTCATTTCGACATCTATCCGCTGGAGAGGGGGCAGGGTTTTGAATTTGAAGAGGCCCTTACAGGCATGAATGTGCCTAGGAATTTCGTTCCTGCCGTGGAGAAGGGCGTTGTAGAGGCCATGGCAAGTGGGGTGTTGACCGGGTATCCGGTCATTGATGTCAAGGTTCGATTCTACGACGGGAAATCCCACGAGGTGGATTCCTCTGAAATGGCTTTCAAGATCGCGGCATCCATGTGTTTTAAGAAAGCAGTTCAAGAAGCGGTCCCCATTATCCTAGAGCCGATCATGAGTATGGAGATAACCATTCCCGAGGAGGTGATGGGAGACGTCATAGGCGATCTTAACGGCAGGAGAGGGAGGGTCATGGGCATGGACCATAAGGGCAAGAACCAGGTCATTCGGGCTGAGGTGCCCTTGGCAGAGATGTTGCGATATTACTTTGATCTTACCTCTATGACCGGCGGCAGGGGTAGCTTCACAATGGAACTCTCTCAGTACGAAGAGGTCCCAGCGCAGCTGGCAGAAAAGGTTATAGAGACCGTGAAACAGGAGGGCAGGTAGCCACACGGCATGATAAAAGCAGGCGTACTTACGATCAGCGATAAAGGGTTCAGAGGTGAGCGCAAGGACACGGCCGGCCCTTTGCTTGTTGAGATATTGACCGATGCCGGGTACAAGGTAGTGAGACAGGAGGTGGTTCCGGATAACCGTGAGATGATTGCGAAGAGGCTGATAGGGTGGGTCGACAAGGAGGGGCTCAGGTTAGTGGTGACCACAGGGGGAACCGGGGTAAGCCCTACTGATGTCACCCCTGAGGCTATGAGTGAAGTTATATCGTACCAGATACCGGGTATGGCAGAGGCTATGAGGGCTTCATCACTGAAAAAAACGCCCCATGCCATGCTATCAAGGGCCATGGCAGGGGTAAGAGGGATCAGCCTGATTATTAATGTTCCTGGAAGCCCGAAGGCCGCCGAGGAAAACCTGCTCGTTGTCCTTCCCGCCCTCGAACATGCCCTTGCCAAGATAGAAGGGGACACAAGCGAGTGTGCCACTTCTTAGCACCTTCACCTCCAGCTCAGGAGTAAATTCTTCTGTTTACTATTTTTTAAATGCCCACACCTTTCACGGCTTACGATCTCGTAGCCTGCCATACCGCTTCTGTTTTTGTTTCCTCCTCACACGTTATACCTGTCGGTAGGAGACACGCACCACTCTTTTTGCCTTTATCAAGGTAAGCGTACCACCTTATTACCGATGCGACGGCTGCCTCTCTTTCTGACTTATTGCCATACCGTCCCTTCTCATAATACCGACATTTTCATTACGCTAACAAAGAATTGAGGCGAGTGTTGACAAATGTTAGAAGCAGACTTAGATTAAGGCCCTTGTGATTATATGTAAAAGGCCGAGCTTCTTTAGAGGCTTTGCATCAATCTTTACATACAAAGACGATTTTGATAAAACACATTAACTTCTCAATAAAGGGAAAATGGCTGAAATAATTGTTTCCACAGGTAGGGGCGGAACTGGAAAATCTACGTTTGTGGCCTTAGCAGCCTCCTATTTGAGGCCTCCTCTGTTACTCATCGATCTTGATCCAGATGAAAGCCTTGCAGACATGCTAGGGTTTGATCTGGACAAACAGGGCATACATACAATATCCGATAAGCTTTACGATATTCTTGAAGCATCCAAGAGCGGCGGACAAGATCCGGCTTTTGCACTTGAACACATGGCTGCTATCATTGAAAAGGAGTGTCTTTATAAAGGAGATAATGAAATCGATCTTATTACTCTGGGTGCAAAGTTGACCAAAGGATGTTATTGCACACCGGACGATATCCTTAAAAACGTTATTCCTCGAATGATTGAGAAATATCAGAACGTAGTCATTGATTCGCCCGCAGGGTTAGAGCATCTGAACAGAAAGGTAGTATCTGATGTAGATGATTTTTTTATTATATTGGATCCATCTTCAAAGTCCCTGCAACACATAGGAAGGATCAGAGATATTACCAGTGAATTAAAGATTACCTATAGAAATTTTTATCTGGTGGCAAATTATGGTTTTAATAAAGAAGACCAAGCATATTTTGAAGGTAGCGGCGAGACTTTTTTAGGTAAAATCGAATCTGACTCTGATGTAGCAGAATACAATCTTTCCGGGCAATCTCTTCTGGAATTGCCAAAAGACTCGCCGGCTTCTTTATCAGTTAAAGAAATATTGGGAAAGACGAATATATCAACTTTATAATGATCGTCTCATGAAAAGTCTTTTTACACGCCCGTCATGTCCCTTTTGATCAAAAGCGCTTGCAAAAGATATTTATGAGCGATTCAATAAGCATCTGGAGAAAAAATGGGGAAAAAGCTTGTTGCAACAGGTAGGGGTGGTACGGGGAAAACAACCTTTACATCATTAGCCAGTCGATTCTTATCCCCCCCTATATTTCTTATCGATCTTGATCCGGACCAGAGTTTAGCAGAAATGCTCGGTGTCAATTTGAAAAAAGAAGGTGTTAAAACCATTTCGGAGAGCCTTTTTGATATTATTGCTGCTCGAAAGGACGGAACCGGCGGAACAATGTCTGTTCACGATAGGATAGAATTTTTACTCAACAGCGAGTCTTTGTATGAGAGTGATAATTTTGACCTTTTTGTTTTGGGCACAAAACTTACCGAAGGCTGTTACTGTGCACCGGATGCAATAATATCCGGAGCTATTCCCAAGATAATCGACTCATACCAGTACGTGATAATTGACTCTCCTGCAGGTTTGGAACACCTGAATAGAGAAATAGTCTCGGATATAGATGATCTATTTGTCATATTAGATCCATCTTCGAAATCACTTAAACATATAGAAAGAATTAAAAATATTACAAGTGCAATAGGAATAACATACAATCATTTTTATTTAATCGGGAATTATAGGTTTCATGAAGTCGCACAACAAAAATTGGAAGCTTCCGGCGAAACATATCTTGGCAATATTGAATATGATCCTGTTTTAGCAGAATACAATCTTTCAGGCCGTTCGCTCTTGGAATTGCCGGATGATTCTCCGGCATGTAGATCAGTTAAAGAAATATTAAAGAAAGCAGGATTAGTAAAATCATGACCCGTATGGCTGTTTGACCTCTCTTTTAGGGTTTGATTTCGCACAGATTGCTGCCGTGATATTCATTGGTCGGGCATGATAGTTATTATAATCCTTGATAAAAACATACCTATTTACAATAAATCGCACAGAAATAACAGCGATCGATTCTTTCAAACTTCCTCCTTGTATATCACTCTTTGACCCTTTGGATATCGATGAGTCGCCGCATTTGAACACGCCCTCAGATTACGGCATCTTACAAATCTACTTTCTATTCCAGCGTAAGAAGGTGTTTTTTCGCTCTTCTTTCATTCTGACTGAACGCGGACGGGGTATAGGGAAGGCGCCGGAATCCAGAAAATTCAATAGGTTCCGGATGCCGAATTTGTCATCCCGGACTCCGATCCTGGACCGGCAAGACTGTTAGAGGCCTTCTTACGAGGCTATCACCTTCAATTCTTAACTGACAAAGAAGCAAATTCTTCTTGACTCAATGCATCTTCATGCCTATATTAGGCCGTTTTTAAATTAAAGCGGATCTCAGATTTTAGGAAATCAACAGACATATCTCAACACAGTGACTGGGGTAAATCCCAGGGCGTTGAGGGCTGTGCGGAGTCGATACATGAGACGGAATTTTATATTTTTTACCTTTCTAGTTTTGGTTTTTTTGCTCTGTTTTCCGGCATTTGCAGCAGAAAATGCCCAGCATGAACCCCATGGACATATAAACCTGGGCGAGATCCTCTCCCTTTATAGCACCATACCGTTTATCGGTATCCTTCTTTCTATCGCCCTGTTCCCCCTATTTGCCCCGCTTTTCTGGCATCACCATTTCGGGAAGGTAGCGGCGTTTTGGGCTGCTGTCATTGCTGTTCCCATGCTTGCCATTTATAAGGGGGCGGCGCTCCATGGCTTTCTTCATATCCTTATCGCGGATTATGTCCCCTTTATTATTCTCCTCTGGGGACTTTTCACCGTATCGGGAGGTATATTGCTGAAGGGGACCCTGCGGGGTACGCCTATCATGAATACCGTCATAATTGCCATTGGCACTGTGCTTGCCTCATGGATGGGAACGACCGGTGCGGCCATGTTGCTCATCAGGCCGTTTTTGAGGGCCAATAATTACCGGAAAAACCGGGCCTTTATGGTGGTGTTTTTCATCTTTTTGGTAGCCAATGTCGGAGGGGCACTCACGCCCGTTGGGGACCCACCCCTGTTCCTGGGATTCCTTCACGGTGTTCCGTTTTTCTGGACCTTCCACATCCTCCCCCATATGCTCTTCGTCGTCTTGATCATGCTGGCGCTCTACTTTCTCATGGATACGTTCTATTACAATAAGGAAGGGGTTGCGACGCCTATCGATGAGGGGGAAAAGGAACCGCTCAAGCTGGTCGGAAGCTATAACTTCATATTCCTGGCAGGGATTGTGGGCTCTGTTATCGCCAGCGGGTTGATCGATTTGGGCGAGGTACAAACGCTCGGCGTTACCAGAAGCGTTCAGGAGTGGGGAAGGGACTTTTTCATCATCGTTATGGGCATCCTATCATTGCTGAGCACCCCAAAGGCGGTACGGGAGGATAATGAGTTCACGTGGTTTCCCATCAAGGAGGTTGCCTATCTGTTTGCCGGGATCTTCGTTACCATGACCCCGTGCCTGCTCCTGCTCCTTGCAGGCACCAAGGGGGCCCTCGGTTTCATCATCGGCGCGGTGGAGAAGCCGTTCCACTATTTCTGGATCACGGGAACCCTATCGAGCTTCCTGGATAATGCTCCTACCTATCTGACCTTCTTCAGCAGCGCACTGGGGAAGTTTTACTCGGGGATGCCTGAGCCGATGGCGGTTTCCAAACTGATTGCCGAGAATCCCCTATACCTGATGGCCATCTCTGCCGGGGCGGTCTTTTTCGGGGCGTGCACCTATATCGGGAATGCGCCGAATTTTATGGTGAGGTCTATTGCGGAGGAGGCAGGCACGCCCATGCCCAGTTTCTTCGGTTACATGCTGAAGTATTCGATCGTATTCCTCGTGCCCACCTTTGTGCTCGTCACACTCATCTTCTTTTAAGCTGAGGAGTACTAGCGAAGCTCCGATTCAAACCAATAAAGATCGAACGGAAAATATTTCACCACAGAGGCTCAAAGAACGCAGAGATGATTGTTATTTTTTCTTTGCCGCTGAGACGCCGGCAAAGAAAAAAGCTCATGCCCTTCGGGCAAAATCTGCTCTATACAAAGAGCCTACGCGAAGCGTGATGTCTTTCCCTTTTCTGTCCTCTCAGCAGAAAAGGGAAAAAACTTATGCCTCTGCGCTCTCCGCGTCTCGAGCCCCCGCAGATATTTGCGGGGACGGGCGGTGAGAAATAGAGGTCTATTCACGTAACAGCAAAACTTGCCGGAAATGTTAAAATCCTGAGTCATGTAGAGGGCTAGCTGGAGAGATTCGATCCGAGGTTCACGATGAGATCATGTTGCCCTTGGAAAGGGGCTTTTTGGTCTTCTGGAGCACCCTGATATCGGAAATCCCGGTTGACGGATATTGACCTTCCTTATCCTTTTCGAGATACTTAACCATATCCCAGATTGTGGCCAGGGCTATCGAGACGCCTACAAGCGCCTCCATCTCTACGCCGGTCATTGCCTCGGCCTTTGCAAGGCATCTGGCCTCAATACAAGTGTCTGAGAGCGAAAAACTTACCTCAACGGTATCCAGGGGGATCTGATGGCAGTGGGGGATGAGCAGATAGGTCTCCTTTGCAGCTCTCATGGCCGCCACTTCGGCGACGAGAAGAGGGTCTCCTTTCTTAATCCTCTTCGTCTTTACCAATTTCACCGTCTCGGGTGAGAGGATGATCCTCCCCGAGGCTACGGCCTCTCTCAGCACTACGTCCTTTCCGCTTATATCAATCATGCCCATCTTTTTTCCTGGTAAAGGGAACCTTAAAGAACTTTATGCCTTCTTCCTTGAGCGTCTCCTCCTCTCCTGCCGTAGCACTTCCCCGTATATTTCTCTTGTCCGCAACACCATAGTGCATTTTTAAGGCCTCCTTTGCGAACTCGGCGCCCACGTCTTCGTAATTATCGTGTATGTATTGTACGATTCCACGGGCGAGTTTTTGGTAATCGATCTCGCCCTCTTCCGGAGGTTTGCCTGTGTTTTGGCTGCTCTTGATGGAGACCGGAGACAGTACCCTGGTTATCTGCGTGTCTTTGCAGACCGGGCATGTGATCATGCCTTTGGTATTCTGCTCGTTAAATGAATCGAGATCCTTAAACCAACCTTCGAATGTATGTCCTTGGGAACATCTGAGGTCAAATGCGATCATGTTCATATCCTGTATGGTTGTTTATATCCGGATGAACGCCCATAAGCGGCGCCGGCTCATTCGGCATGAAGCACTGCGAGTATTTTCGTGGTGCGGTCCCCATGGCATTTCACGAGATGGGGAACGGTTGAATCGTAGTATATGGCATCACCCGGCTCAAGAAGATGAATCTCGTCTCCCAACCGCACCTCCATGGCGCCCTCGAGCACATAGATGAACTCCTGGCCGTCATGGGTGGATCGTTTTTCCTCCATGTCCGTTGGTTCCAGGGTAACCAGAAAAGGCTCCATAAATCTATTCATTTTGTATGGCGCGAGTGAGATGTATTCGTATCCATAGGTGGCGGTCTTCTTGGAGTCGAACCTGGAAATGAGTTTTCCCTCATTCTTGCGTACGATGGTGTAAGGAAATTCCTCGGTTCCGGAGATGAAATAGCCCATCTTTTTATCCAAGGCCTTTGCCAGTTTTATGATCGTCCCTAAAGGCGGAGCGACCTTGCCTTCTTCTATCTCCGATAAGAGCTCAGTGGTCAATCCGGTTCTGCGAGAAATATCGTCCAGGCTCAGCCCTTTCTTTTCCCTGATCCCCTGGACACTTTCGCCCACCTTCAAGACGGTCTCTTTGTCTGAAGGCTTTCTTTCGGCGTTATCTCCCGGCTGTTTTCCTTTATCCTTCGAATAAAAGTGGCCGAGATCGTCTAAGAAGTCCTCGTACCGGTACGTATCATCTGATGATTTTTTTTCTTCCATGGAATTCCCCCGATAGAAAGAGCAACAATCGTTAACTTGATAGTTCCCTCCAGCGTGCTGAAGGATAATGTATTGAAAACATATCATCCCTAAAGCAAGCTGTCAATGCAGGATAGCAAGAGTTTAAGAAAGTTTGGCGTAATATGGCTTAACAAAGGCGGTCTTTTATGGACGGTCAAAGATAACGATGTGCAGGTAAGTGATAAAACCTCTTCAAAATGTCATCAACAGATGCTGCAGTCCGTCAATGTAGCTATAAAAACCTTGCCCGCCGCCGGGAGGCAACTAGTGGAGAAATCTGAGTTGTAAGGTACTTTTGTCTTAAAGTTCTATGATGATAGTTCCGATATATTCAATAAAGGAAGCATTATCTTATCGAAACCGGATATTGATAGTTCATAGAAAGTATAAAAAGGCCTTATCCCCCTTCAGCATGGAAAGGAAAGGTCGGGGATGACTACAAGTATAAGGGAAAAAAGATTTTTTTACGAAGCCGTCAATATGAGTTTTTCGAAAGCGAATTCACTTCAAATTGTTTGAAGGAGGTAGCATCATGAAAAAGCCAAAAAGGAGCCTTCCTAAGAGTATCCGTTTCCTCTGTTTTGTCAGCGTGATTGCCTGTGGCCTGCTTACCATAGTGGGGTATATCTCCGCTGGCGGCGTAGCCAAGCATGTCGGACCTGTTAAGGATTGGACCAACGAGAACTTACCGTCATTGGCAGATACAGATCAAACGACAAAACTCAGTGCCTCAGGCAGCGGCACGATAGAGTTCGCCGCAGTGAACTATGGATGGGATCGTATTGATGCGGGCCTGGGGAATGTCGCACATGGCGACGCAGATCATCAAGATGATACCTGGATTGGGTACGACGCCGGCGAGTGCATGAGGAGCGGAAAGAAAATCGATTTCAAAGCTGGCTTGATAAGTAATGCCAAGTCTGATTTGGATAGGCGCAATCCATTACAGCTGTTTAACGGAAACAGGAATAGCTACCTGATGGACTTCTGCGGCAAAAACCTGGTAATGTTCCGTTTCAATGGTACTCACTTTTCCCCTTCGATGTCAGCCGAGGACTTCAAAGACAGGACTGACAATGCCTATAATCGAACATTTCTCCTCAAGGCATCCAATCCACCGTGGTGGTTGATAACCTCCAGATATATTCATGGGAAGGGGGAAATGACAAGTATTGCTGGGGATACACCAACCCGTAGCTTTACCGTCGATCCAGCGTGCAGTACTGCGGACGTTAACTCTGATACGGTCTTGATAATCCTAAATCCGGCAGTTAGATATAGATTTCACGCATGCATATAGGCAGAGCAGGAATCCGACCCCCTCAGGTTTTTCTAAGAAATGTTCTGTGTCTTTCCGCTTTCCTTTTTGGCCTTGGCTTGGGCGGCTCGATGGCTTTGCCCTTAAGCCATTCGGCTGCCTCTTGGTGCAGGTCATGTAAGGCCGAACGTATGAGAATGGCCTTGTACAGCTCAATCTCAGCCAGCTCATCGCTGAGTCCCAGGCAGTGGGAGAGCCTTCCTGCCTGCATCGGGTGACTGGCTATGTGGGCCTTGAAGGCCTTCACGTCTCGCTTCCTAAT
>Ga0307428_1001405_pt1 | contig 12282 bp, 8 predicted proteins | sample SalMarWE160240MG_FD_202161 | JGI IMG/M metagenome (GOLD analysis project Ga0307428, IMG submission 202161) | Salt marsh sediment microbial communities from the Plum Island Ecosystem LTER, Massachusetts, United States - WE1603-240 | ecosystem: Environmental > Aquatic > Marine > Intertidal zone >...
ATGGCCTCGCGAATCTCTATGGGAAGGTGCGCCGCTGCCGACATGCACAGCACGCTCATTCGCCCCACCTTTCCCTGGGCCATACGCATCAGCTGGGTCGGAACCGTCGGCACCAGAAAGGGCCTGTGCTCCCTCATCGTTGCTACGATATCCTCGTTATCCCGCGGATCCGGTGCCAGGATGATCCGGAGCGCCCAGGATGCCGCCACCTGGGCCATGGAGTGCCCGAATGCGTGAAACAGGGGCACGGTGATATAGATGGAGGCCTTGCCGATCACCGAGGCGGAAAAGGGCGCCAGGAGCCAGGGGAGGCCTTGTATGATGTTCGAGTATCGATTGAAGTGGCTGATCATCGCCCCCTTGGGAATGCCCGTGGCCCCACCCGTAAAGGCCAGCTCACACAGGTCCTCTTCGGGATCGATCCGTACATCAGGCGGTTTTGCCTCATAGCGGGCCAGGAGTTCTCTGAAGTCATGGACTGCCTTGGGCAGAGCCTTGGATCTCAGCTCTCCCCTATCGTAGCCGTCATCCGGGGTGACAACGATGTGTTCGATATCACTCTTCTGCTGTGCCGCCCTGACGCGCTCAAGGTCATGTTCCCTGCACACCACTACCCTTGCTCGTGAGCTCCCCACCTCGTAAAGAAGCCCTTCGTCGGTCCTGAGGGTGCTCGTGGGAACAACGGCTGCACCGGCCTTCATTGCCGCCCAGTCGCTCAGGATAAACTCGGTGCAGTTGGGAAGAAAGACGCAGACCGTATCGCCTCTCCCGACCCCGATATCCGACAGGGCGCAAGCAAGGGTGTCCGCCTGGGCCTTGAGCTCCCTATAGGTGAGGGTTCTTCCCTTGAAGAGGATCGCCGTCTTAGTGGGATGATTCGCTGCCGCATCATCCAGGGCCTTGAACACAGGAACCCTGGGAAAGGGCTCGAAGCTCTCCCTGAGCCTGTAAGGACCGAGCTTATAGCTCTTAAGCCACGGTTTATCAGAGTAGTTCATTGCTCCGCCCCATAGGAAAAAGATAAATGCTAAAAAAATTCTGTTATCTCTGTGGGCTCTGTGAGATATAAATGGGCCCTATTTTTTGCCCCACAGGTCATCGATGAAATCATCGAGCCCCAGCTCCCGCAGCTTTTCGCGGGTCGGTATGCCCGTCTCTTTGTCCCATCCACGAAACTCGTAGTAGGCATCCTTCATCATCTCAAGGGTGTCCCTATCGATTACCATGCCCTCGGCCGGGCCTTCGGGAAGCGGCTCCTCCATAAGGCGGGACGGCAGGGTGTCTGCCTCCCTGCTCACACCCTCCCTCACGCAATAGGCCCGGATAAGGTTGTAGATCCGCTCGCCGTTCTTTCTGAACTCATCGATGCTCATCTCCCAGCCCGTGGCGTTGGTGATCAGGTCAATGAAGTCCTCAGCCTTTAAAAGGATCCCCATGAACTTACACCCACCGATTGCATCGAACATGCTCAGGGCATTCTCCATGTCCACCAGCACCTTGGCCTCTCTGGGGTTTGCCACGAACACGTCCTCAATCTTGCTGTCCTCCACCAGGAGAAAGGGCGTATCGATAAAGGTCGGCCCTTCGATGTATCCGGTGATATGATCGCCGCCCCGATTGGCAGTCACATAGCCCAGGCCGCAGATCTTGGCCGCCCTCGGATCATAGGCCGGAAGCTCGAGCCCCTTCACGTTCATGGCAAAGGCCTCCGATCCTCTGCCCAGCTTCTGGGAGATGCGTTTCGTCCCCTCAGCCAAGAGGTCTCCTATCCCCTCTCGTTTTGCGATCTTCTCCACCAATTCAACCACCAGGAGCGCATCTCCAAATTGAAGGGCAAGACCTCCGGTCTGCTCCTTTGTCAAGATGCCCCTCTCGTAGCACTCCATGGCAAAGGCAATGGTTGAGCCGGTGGATATGGTATCAAGCCCGTATTCGTTGCACAGGTAGTTGGCCATGGTGACCGCATTCATGTCCGAGACCCCGCACAGGGCGCCCAGGGTGTTCACCGTTTCATACTCAGGGCCCTCGCCCTTGTGGCCCTTCCAGACCCCTTCCCTGATCTCCGAGCCTCTCCCGCACGATATAGGACAGGCGAAACAGTGCACCCTGGAGGTCAGCACCTTGTCGGTCAAGGCCTGGCCGTTGAGATCCTCAATGCCATCGAACACCCCTGCCTGCCAGTTCCTGGTGGGGTACCCTCCCCGCGCGTTCACCATATCGGATACCATGTTGGTGCCGAACGCCTCGAAGCCGACCTTAAGCATGGACTCATTCAAGAGCTCTATCTGCCGCTTTGCGTCCCGCCTGAAGGATTCCTCGTTTGCGAGGCGTATAGGGATTTTCCCTGCGCAGGCAACGGCCTTCAGGAGCTTGGAGCCCATCACGGCCCCCAGGCCGCACCTGCCTGCCGCACGATGCGTGTTGTTCATGATGCCCGCAAAGCGCACCAGATTCTCCCCTGCCGGGCCGATCGATGCGATAGTGAACTGTTTGTCCGAGCTCTGCTTGAGCAGGTCCTCAGTTTCGGGGACAGCCTTGCCCCAGAGCTGGGCAGCGTCCCTCAGTTCCGGTGTGCCTGCCTCTATGGAGAGGTACACGGGCTTGGGGGATATGCCCTGGAAGATAATGCCGTCGTAACCGCTTCTCTTCAAGGCCGGCCCAAAGCTTCCTCCCGAATTAGCGTGGCCCCAGATGCCGGTGAGCGGTGATTTGGCCACCGCAGAATACCTGCTCGCGCTTGCAGAAGCCGTTCCCGCGAGCGGCCCTGTCATGAAAATGAGCAGGTTTTCAGGTCCCAGGGGATCGGCCCCCTTCGGCACCTCGTCATAGAGGTATCTGGTAGCAATGCCCACCCCGCCGATATAGGTTCTCATCATGTCTTCGCGCAGCTCTTCCTCTTCAATCGTACCGCTTGCGAGATCCACCCTTAGGATCTTACCCATGAAGCCAAAGGCCATTTCCTTCCTCCCACACTATCTAAAATTGAGATGATTACCAATAGCGCTCTTTTTAACACTATAATTCACTGTTTCAAGATTATAGAGCAGAACCTTTATGTCATTGCGAGCGCAGCGAAGCAATCCCTGGCCCAGACCTGGCTTTGAAAGAGTGGGTTTATATCTATGGATACCGTAATCTTTACAAAGCATATAATGTTTCTAGGTCGTCGCGCCAGGGCAGGCTCTTTTTATGAGACTGCCACGTCGTCCCGCTCAACACGGGACTCCTCGCAGCGACATTTGTTTTTTCGAACTGATGCCATGCAGCATTCTGCACGGAAGTTCATTGTAGCTGAACTTATAAGGTTAGCCGTACCTTGATTTCAGAAAAAGATCAATATCAAATCGTATGCTCAGGGTCCTGCAGGGCGGTTCATACAGAAGCAGAGCCCTTGTAGTAGCAGCGAAGGGGCATGTTATTGCTTACCGCAGCCAAGCATCGGTTGCAGGAGACGCATGAGGCAACCTCAGCCCTGCCCTCCTTGAACCTCTTTACCAGATAAGGTTCCCTGATAAAGGGACGGCTCATGGAGATACAATCAGCCCATCTACTCTCCAACAAGTCCTCCATCTGCCTGATGTTCCGCAGCCCGCCCACAAGAATCAACGGGGCTTCACCGAGAACCGGTTTGATGAGCTTCGCGGCCTCGAGGTTATAACCCTCCTCGAGATCATATTTTCCCACGAGCTTTTTAAGCGTGAGCCTTGCCAAGGGCTTCTTCCACAAGGGAAGGCCGCTCACGAGCTCATCTATGGGAACCTCTCCACGGCTCATGTTCATGAAGGAGTAGAGAATAGTGCCACAACTTACCTCCAGCCCGTCGATGCCCAACTCTGCAAGCCAACCGGCGTATTTCGCCGCGAGGCTCGGTGTGATGCCTTCCTGGGGGGTGAAATCGTTGGTGTTGAGCTTCACAAGGACAATCATTTCATCGCCTATGGCCTTTTTCACTCCAAGGACGGTCTCCCGTAAGAAACGAAAGTGGTTTTCCTCCGTTCCTCCCCAGGCATCGTGCCTGTGGTTGAAGAAAGGAGACAGGAACTGGTTTATCAGGTATCCATGTGCAGCGTGGATCTGAACCCCGTCGGCACCCGCTTCACGGGCTCGTCTTGCTGCGTGCCCGAAGGAGGAGATTGCCGTCCGGATATCCTCTTCGCTCATCTGCCTGGGCTTGACGAAGTTGACCGGGTCCCTCCCTGTGCTTGAGGGCCCCATGGGTGTCTGTCCGATAGTTTCCTTGGTGGTCTGCCTTCCCGCATGATTCAGCTGGAATACGATCTTTCCCCCATCCTGGTGAACGGCATCCACCACCCTCTTGAGCCCGGGGATCATGTCGTCGCTGTGGATTCCGGTTTGATATGCAGCGGCCCTTCCCAGGAGATGTACAAAGGTGTACCCGGTGATAATCAGGCCGACCTCGCCCCGGGCGAGATGGCGATAGAGGTTCACGAGATCGTCGGTGACCTCGCCGGTCTCCTTCGCCATACACTCGTAGGTGGCGGAGCGGACGAACCGGTTGTTAACCTCCGTATTTTTTATTCTGATTGGGCTGAAGGCAGCGGACATCGCTCTTATCCCAGAGAGTTGGTTGAAAAACGCATGAGATTACTATAACCTTAATAAAACATGCGAACATTGGCAAATATTCTATGACGACCGTCACACAGAGACATATCAGGGCAGGCATCAAGGTGGAATTACAAAGGGATTCACCGAGTTTTCAAGGAAAATAGGGTCAAGATCTGTGATGTAGCCTCTGGCTCTCTGGCGAGGAGTCATGAGAATCGGCTATTACTCAGAATGATTCGAGGGTATATATTGTTCCAGCATTGTTCTGGAAGAATCTATCCCCGAATTCCTGTGCAAGACGCACGGAGGCATGGAATCCCGTACAATGGGAAACGCCGATCTTTTTCACCCCTATCTCTTGCAAGGCTGAAATAGCTTTCTCTACCTGCTCATCGATTTTAGGGTAAAGATGAGTCCCTCCAACAACGGTGTGGACCCGTTGTTCGCCCGTAATCATCTGGGCGTGTCGAATGGTGTTTATCAGCCCCCGATGAGCGCAACCAAGCACAATTACGAGGCCTTCTTTAGTTCGTACGATCAGGGCTAGGTCATCAGGTACAGGGTCATGGCGAAAGCCGCCCTCAACTTTGACCTTGAATGTAGGCTCTATGGCCTCAAAATCCGTTTTTTGTACTATTTCGCCTGTGGTGACAATATTCTCGGAGACATAGACGGGCTCCTTCCTAAAAGTGAATGAGGCCCCGAAATATTCCAATTCTTCCCTGGTAAAAGGGATACCAATAAATGCCTCCCTATTTTCATATGCCCTCTTGGTGTATTTCAGCTCCCATATGGCTGGATGAGCGATGACTTCCTTCGGGCCGGTCCTCATCAACACCTCGCGCAATCCACCCGTATGGTCGGCATGGGCATGGCTGAGCACGATCTTATCGACGGCTCGAAGATCTACCCCGAGTTTATCGGCATTCCTGACCGCTGCATAGTTTGCTCCCGTGTCGAACAGAACATTCATGCCGTCGGCCTGAACGAGGATGCTCAAACCCCATTCAGCCATAAAGCCGTATCTGCCGGCGGTATTTTCACATAGTGTTGTTAACGTCAGATCCATATTAGGCCCCTCATAGTAGTGCAAAGCATGTGCAATAAACTACAAGCGTTATTGCCTTTCCAGCAGGCGCTCGATCGGGACGTACTCAAGACCGAGGGCATCGGCAACGCCCTGGTGGGTAACCTTGCCCCTGACCACGTTGGCGCCCCTCCTGATCTCCGGGTTCTCCTGGAATGCCCGTTTCCATCCCTTGTCCGCTATCTCGATCGCATAGGGAAGCGTAGCATTGGTGAGCGCAAGGGTGGAGGTCCTGGCCAGGGCACCGGGCATGTTCGCCACGCAGTAATGCACCACCCCGTCCACGGTATAGATCGGGTTTGTATGGGTGGTGGGTTTCGAGGTTTCAAAACATCCACCCTGATCAATGGCCACGTCAACCATAACCGAGCCCTTCTTCATGGTCTTTACCATCCCGCGCGTTACCAGTTTAGGGGACTTGGCTCCTGGGATGAGCACAGCTCCCACCACGAGGTCGGCCTCCTTGATGAGCTTGCGGATGGTTGCAGGGCTGAACATCACGAGAAAGCAGTTCCTGGGCATGACATCGCTCAGGTAGCGAAGCCTATCCAGATTGATATCGAGCAGGTACACCTTGGCTCCCAGGCCGCAGGCCGTTTTGGCCGCATTCGTTCCCACCGTTCCCGCACCGATCACGATCACGGTTGCCGGAGCAACACCCGGTACGCCGCTCAGCAGAATGCCCTCACCTCCCTGGGCCATCTCCAGGTACTTGGCTCCCTCCTGGATGGACATCCGGCCAGCCACCTCGCTCATCGGGGTGAGCAGCGGCAGGGAGCCGTCATCCTTCTGAATCGTCTCATAGGCGATATTGATGGACCGGCTCTTGATAAGGGCCTTGGTGAGCTCTCCGGCTGAGGCCAGGTGGAGGTAGGTGAAGATGACCTGATCCTCCTTGATCAGCCCATACTCCTGGGCAAGGGGCTCCTTCACGTGCATGATCATATTGGCCTTGCCGTAGATATCCCCGGCCGTATCGACGATCTCAGCCCCGGCCTTTCTATAGGATGTATCCTCAAGACCGCTCGCCCTTCCGGCATTTCTCTCCACGAGCACCGTGTGACCGTGCTGCACCATCTCCTCCACGCCCGCAGGGGTCATGGAAACCCTGTTTTCCTCGGCCTTTATCTCCTTCACAATCCCTAGTATCATTGCCCCCTCCGTGAAAAAGCGCGGTATCTCTCGTAAAGCGATGGCTTCCTGTTCAGTTGTGTCTCGAACTGTGGAGCCTGGTACCGATAGGTCATGCATACCTTTTATGGTTCACGATCCCCGAGGTACACCCGTTTTATCCTCTTTGATACCCCACAGGTAAGCTCATAGGGTATCGTTCCTATCTTTTCCGCCACCTCGAGGAGCTGGATGGTCCCCTGAGAGGATTCGCCCCAGATAATCGCCTCATCTCCGGGCATTACCGGTTCATCGCCCACATCCACCATAAGGTAGTCCATGGTGACGGTGCCCACCATGGGGAACCGCCTTCCCCGAATCAGTACCTCGCCATTATTGGTGAACCTGCGGTCTATGCCGTCAGCGTAACCCAAGGGCAGCACTGCGATCTTCGTGGACATCCTGGTCACCCATCGCCTGCCATAGCTGATAGGGTAGCCCTCAGGCATTTCCCTCACATGGGCCACAAAGGTTTTTAAGGTCATCACCTGTCTGGGCTCGATTGAGCGGGATGTTTCAGATGAGGGGTAGTGCCCGTACATGAGGATTCCGGGTCGAACAGCATCGAAGTAGCTTTCCGGGATATCCAGGATAGCGCCGCTGTTTGCCATGTGAACAAGGGAGGGCCTTTTCTCCAGGGTTCGGATTCGATCGAGGATCACGCGGAATCGAGACAGCTGAAGGTATGCAAAGTCTTTATCGCTCTCATCTGATGTGGAGAAATGGCTATACAACCCCTCCCACAGGCAGTGCCTGGAATTGATGAGCTGATCGAAGCACTGGAAGACTTGATCGGCCATGAATCCCATTCTCCCCATACCGGTGTCGATGTTCACATGCACCAAGGCGGGCTGCTCCTGCCCGGCCTCCTCGATCCATCGGATGTCCTCGGCGCAGCATACGCTCATGCGGAAACCTGCCCGTATCGCCGTAGGGATCTCACCCGGGAAGAGCCTCCCAAAGATAAGGATGGATTGCGCAACCCCGCTATCCCGCAACTCCATGGCCTCCTCCAGTTGGGACACGGCTACCATGGTGAACCCTTCTCTCGCGAGACGTCTTGAAACCGGAATGGCTCCATGACCGTAGGCATCTGCCTTTACGACCGGCATTACTCTCGAGGGCAAGACCTTTTGTTGAATGGCGCGGATGTTATGGGCGAGGTTGTCGAGGTTGATCTCTGCGCGGGTTTCTGGTTTCATGAGCGATATTCGTCTCCAAGCCTCAGAAGGCCCATGGCTTTTCAAAAGGCCCATGGCGCATGGCACAAAAATTTTGAGTGTGCAGTGTTCAGTGGTTCAGTGTTCAGGAGGAAGCAGAGCCACGACGCGAGCTTTTCTTTCCTGAACTCTGAAACCTTGAACTATCGGATGTTATCTCTCCACCACCATATTGTCTATCAATCGCACGGTATCGAAGAACACGGCCAAGGACAGCATCGCTCGATCTGGGACAACGGTTTGCTCTTGGAGGGTATCGGGGTGGGCAACGCTCACGTATTCCAAGCGAGCCGATTCCGTGGCGTTGATTACCCCTGCCATAGTCGCTCTGAGCCTTTCGGCATCATGTTCTCCACCATCGAAAAGCTCCTTGGCGGCAAGCAGGGCGTGGTAGAGACAGGTCGCCTTGCTGCGGGCATCAGGGGCCAGCTTGGAGTTGCGTGAACTCATGGCCAGCCCATCCGCCTCTCGTACCGTGGGGCACACGATTACCTCAATGGGAAAATTGAGATCCTCCACCATTCGCTTGATGACCGCTGCCTGCTGCGCATCCTTCTGGCCGAAGTAGGTACGGTGAGGCTGGAATACGTTGAAGAGTTTTGCGACCACGGTGGCTACCCCGCGAATAAACCCAGGGCGGGCTGCGCCTTCCAGCACCTTGTTTGCCTCAGTCACCTCTACATAGGTCTCGTAGTCAGGAGGATACATGATCTGCTGGCTGGGATTCCACACCAGATCCACGCCTTCGGCTTGGAGCAGCCTTAAATCGCGTTCCAGGTCTTGGGGATAGGTGTCCAGATCCCGGGTATCATTAAACTGGGTGGGGTTCACGAAGATGCTCACGCCCACACGCTCGTTTTCCTCCCGGGCCCTGTGCACCAGGCTGAGGTGTCCCTCGTGCAAGAATCCCATGGTGGGGACGAATCCCCAGGTGGCACGGGGCTCAGCCCAGCGAACGCGGCGAATATCTGAGATAGCGGAAAACACATCCATGGCATGCATTTCTGATTGTTGGCGAAGCTCAAACAAATACGTAACGCGTAGCCGGCAACATGACCAAAATTACTTCAGTCATACGGCTTAAGGTACAAGGCGTATGGCGTACGGCCTTATGCCTTAAGCCTTGTGCCTTGTGCCAGCTCGAATAAGATCCTAAATCAATAACAAAAACCTAACATAGCAAGTAAGATATCAGCTTCTATCGACGGCTTTTTCTGCCTCTTGTTTATAGCTCCTGTCCACAGGCCCTCCGAAACTCCTTTACCGCTCTGAAGAGCCCCACGTAAAGGGCGTGGGATATGAGGGCATGGCCGATTGATACCTCTTTCACGCCGGGAAGCTCCAGGATTCGGTGAAGGTTATCCAGGTCCAGATCGTGACCTGCGTTCAGCTCCAGACCTGCATCGACGGCGGCATCGTGACTGTCCCTGAGCCTGGCAAATTCGGCCTCGATCTCGGGCCCTGTTTTAGCCATGGCATAAGGCCCCGTGAACAGCTCAACGCGATCGGCGCCGATTGCCGCTGCTCCTTCCATGAGGGCGGGCTCCGGATCCATGAATAGGCTTACCCGAATGCCCCCTGCCTTGAGGCGTTCGATAGCAGGGAGAAGGATCTTCTCGCTTCGTCCGATATCCCAGCCGTGGTGGGAAGTAATCTCACCGGGTTCGGTGGGAACCAGGGTGCACTGCGTAGGCCTGATCTCCATGACCAGGTCAAGGAGATCAGGCCGTGGATCCCCCTCGATGTTAAACTCAACCGTTACCATAGCTGCCAGGTCATGGACATCACCCGGGCGTATGTGGCGCTGGTCTGCTCGAGGATGCACGGTGATGCCCTGGCACCCTGCCTCGATACAGGTGCGGGCAGCCTGGAGAACGTTCGGCTCATCGCCTCCCCGGGCATTCCGCAAGGTTGCTACCTTGTTGACGTTTACGCTGAGGTTGATCATGGTCTATTCGCCCTCGTTTTTCTTGATAATGGAGAGGTGTTTTGCAGAGGTACTATAAGGGGAAACCGGGATGGTTATCAAGTAAAATGTAAACCGGCACGAGCCATCTGGCCTTTTTATGCAGAAGAGCCTAAAGGTGCATTTCCTTTAAACGATAGTCCTTGAATCGTAATGCAAAAAAGGCTTACAATAAGAACATCCACCCTTCGACGCATAGTTTCTCTATAAGAAGGGATAAGAGAGAAAATGTGAATGGGGAAGCATGATGATCGATCCTGAGAGAGAAAAGATCAAATCTATTTTTAAAGCGATGATCGACGGCGTCTATGTCATTGATGCTGATTTTAACATGAATTATATGAACAAGGTAATGGTTAAAGCTTTTGGAAAAGGCATAGGCAAAAAGTGCTATCAAGTTCTATTTGGAGAGGGTGAAGTCTGTCCTTGGTGCAGGGCAAACGAGGTGTTTGCCGGGAAGAGCATTCGCTGGGAGCACTTTAATGAAAAGTTGGGTAGAACATACGATATAGTTGAATTTCCCCTCAAACAATCTGATAGTGCTACCTACAAGGTAAGCATATACCGAGACATTACCCAGAGTAAAAAGAGAGAGGAAAAAATCCGGGCCTCAGAAAATGACTATAAAAGGTTATTTGAGAATGTAGGCTGCGGCGTATACATAAGCAGCAGAGAAGGGAAATTTCTCGACGCTAACAAGGCCCTCCTTGATATGCTGGGTTATGAAAGAAAAGAGGAATTTCTGAAGATTGATATTACGAAAGACCTGTATCTGAGGCCTGAGGATCGTCGAAAATTCCAGGAAATAATCGAGCGGGATGGCAAGGTAATCAACTACGAGGTAGAATACAAGCGTAAGGATGGCATGCCTATCCCAATCTTGCATACGGGCCATGTGCGGTATGATCAAGATGGGAAGGTCTTGGGGTATGAGGGGATCAATGTGGACCAATCCCAGAGACAACAAATGGAGAGAGAACTCAAGGAGGCCAATGACTTTTTAAATAACATAATAAGGAGTTCACCGAACGCCATCATAGCAACCAATATGAAGGGAAATATCATCCTGTGGAACACAGCTGCTGAAGAGACCTTGGGATATACTGCAGAGGAGGTCATTGGGAAAATGGGCATCGGGAAGATCTACCCAGAGGGAGTGGCCAAAGAGGTCATGAAAATGATGCGGAGCCCGGAATATGGAGGCGTTGGAAGGCTCAGATCCTATCCGATGGTTTATATACGAAGGGATGGCGAGATAATCGAGGGGAATCTATCGGCAGCAATCATATATGGTGATCAGGGAAGGGAAATTGCCTCGGTAGGCATATTTGTAGATCTGAAAGAGAGACTGGATATGGAGCGGAAGCTCAGGGATACTCAGGGAAAATTGCTACAGTCGGAAAAGTTAGCGGCAATGGGAAAGTTGACCTCTCAGATAGCCCATGAGTTAAACAATCCACTGTATGGTATCATGAATACCCTGGAGCTTTTAAAGACGGAAATTCCCCCGGAGAGCAAGAGGAGGAAGATTCTCGATATGTCTCTCTCCGAAATCGAGCGTTTGACCGATTTGCTCCAGAAGATGCTCCGTTTTTCAAAGCCAGAGGAAGAGGAAAGGCAGCCAACGGAGGTGAATACAATCCTGGAGGAGATTTTGCTTCTGGTAAGAAAGCAATTAATGGAAAATACCATACACATCTCCCTCTCCTTGTCCGAAGGCATGGACGATGTGTATGCCTCGAAGAATCAGCTTCGTCAGGTTTTTCTCAACATGATCTCTAATGCAAGGGATGCAATGCCAGATGGCGGGACCCTGACAATAAAAACCGTGCAGGAAGGAGATACTATTCATATTGAGATAGCAGATACCGGGATTGGGATCATGGAGGAAAACATCAATAGGATTTTTGATGCCTTTTTTACCACAAAAGACAGTGTGAAGGATGTCGGCCTTGGCCTATCGGTATGTTATGGGTTTATCAAAGAGCACGGAGGCGATATACGCGCGTCAAGTCGATGGGGCACCGGCACGACTTTTACCATTATCCTTCCCGCTTATGGAAGTGATCCTCACGGCAATGGTACCGCTAAAACGGCTCAGAACGGCTAGCCTTATTCTGTTCCCGAGGTGAGTTCTTTTCCTTCCTCACCCGGACATAAACCCACCATAAAGAGGTATCCTTCCCTTCTTGGAATAGCTTCAGGTTATTGAAATTGTCCCCAATCCACACCAGATCGAGGTGCCAGTTTAAGGGTTGGTCATGAATCTC
>Ga0307428_1001406_pt1 | contig 12280 bp, 11 predicted proteins | sample SalMarWE160240MG_FD_202161 | JGI IMG/M metagenome (GOLD analysis project Ga0307428, IMG submission 202161) | Salt marsh sediment microbial communities from the Plum Island Ecosystem LTER, Massachusetts, United States - WE1603-240 | ecosystem: Environmental > Aquatic > Marine > Intertidal zone >...
GATCCGGCTCGCCCACGATTTCACCACCACCCACGTCTATCCCACCAAGAACCCGTCGGCTGCGGAGCACATGGCCGTGGTGGCGCAAGGCGGCTACGGGCGCGGCATGCTGGCGCCGGGCTCGGACATCGATCTCCTGTTCCTACTGCCCTACAAGCAGACCGCCTGGGGCGAGAGCGTCGCCGAATATATGCTCTATCTGCTCTGGGATCTCGGCTTCAAGGTCGGCCACGCCACCCGCAACATCGACCAATGCGTGCGGCTCTCTCTCGCCGACATGACCATTCGCACCGCGCTCCTCGATGCCCGCCTGATCCTCGGCGACGAGGCGCTGTTTGTCGAATTCCAGCGCCGTTTCCGCAAGGAGGTGCTTGAAGGTAATGCCCGCGCCTTCATCGACGCCAAGCTCGAGGAGCAGAGCACCCGCCACGCCCGCTCGGGCGCATCGCGCTATCTCGTCGAGCCCAACGTCAAGGAAGGCAGCGGTGGCCTGCGCGATTTGCACACCTTGCATTGGCTCGCCAAGCACCTCTACCCCGACAAAGCGGAAGAGGAGTTCATCGAGGCTGGCGTGTTCACCGCCAGCGAATATGCGAGCTTCCGGCGCTGTGAGGCCTTCCTGTGGTCGGTGCGCTGCCAGCTTCATTTTCTCACCGACCGCCCCGAGGAGCGCTTGAGCTTCGATCTGCAGCAGCCCATGGCCGAGCGCCTGCATTATCGCGAGCATGGCGGCTTGCGCGCCGTCGAGCGCTTCATGATGCACTATTTCCTGGTGGCCAAGGAGGTCGGCGAGCTGACCCGGATCGTCTGCTCGGCGCTCGAGATGAAGCAGCTGAAATCGCTGCCGACGCTCGGCACCTTGTTGTCGCCCTTCGGCTGGCGCCGCCGCGCCAAGCTTCGGCGCACCTCCGACTTCCGCATCGAAAACGGCCGCATCAGCGCCAACGACAAGGACGTCTTCGTCAAGGATCCAGTGAACTTCATCCGCCTGTTCGCCTTTGCCGACGAGCAGCAGGCGACGTTTTCACCGGAGGTGCTGCGCCAGGTCCGCGCCAATCTCCGCCGCATCGACGATGGTTTGCGCAACAACCCGGCGGCCAACCGCATGTTTCTCCGGCTGCTGTCCGACTCTCGCGATCCGGAATCCGTCTTGCGCAGCATGAACGAGGCGGGCGTCCTCGGCCATTTCGTCCCCGACTTCGGCCGCGTCGTGTCGATGATGCAGTTCAACATGTATCATCACTTCACCGTCGATGAGCATCTGATCCGCATGATCGGATTTCTGTCCGGCATCGAGCGCGGCAATTTTGCCGCCGAGCATCCGGTCTCGACCGAGGTCATCCGCACCATCGACAGCCGCCGCGCGCTCTATGTGGCGGCGTTTCTGCACGATATCGCCAAGGGCCGCGAGGAGGACCATTCCAGCGCCGGCGCCCGCATCGCGCGCGAGCTCGGCCCCCGCTTTGGTCTGAGCCCGTCCGAGACCGAGACCGCCTCCTGGCTCGTCGAGCACCACCTCGCCATGAGCACCTTCGCCCAGAGCAGGGATCTGAACGATCCAAAGACCATTCGGGACTTCGCCGATCTGGTCCAGAGCCGGGAACGGCTGAAGCTTCTGCTCGTGCTCACCGTCGCCGATCTCCGCGCCGTCGGCCCAGGCGTATGGACCGGCTGGAAAGGCCAGCTCCTGCGCACGCTTTATTTCGAGACCGAGCCGCTCCTTGGCGGCGGCCACACCACGCTGACCCGCACCGAGCGCATGACCCGCGCCCAGGACGAGTTCAGGCAGCGCCTCGCGGACTGGCCCCAGGACGCGCTCAATCGCTTCATCGATCGCCACTATCCGGCCTATTGGCTGCGCACTGATCTCGACGTCATCACCGAGCATGCGCGGCTGGTCCGCGCCGCCGAGGCCAAGCGCAAGACCCTCGTCACCCACATCTCGACCGATGCGTTCCGCGGCGTCACCGAGATCACCTTGCTGGCGCCGAACCACACCAGGTTGCTCGCCCTCGTCGCCGGCGCTTGCACCGGCGCCGGCGCCAACATCGTCGATGCCCAGATCTCGACCACGCGCGACGGCATGGCGCTCGACACCATCCATCTTGAACGTGAATTCGACCACGCCGAGGACGAGGAGCGCCGCGCCAAGAAGATCGCGGTGACCATCGAAAAGCTGCTCAAGGGCGAGGCGAGGCTGGTCGACATCGTCGCCACCAAGAAGAAGCCGAAGGCGCGGCTCGCGGCCTTCACCGTCGAGCCCCAGGTGGTGATCGACAACACCCTGTCCGACGCCCTCACCGTGATCGAGATCAACGGCCTCGACCGTCCTGGCTTGCTCTACGACGTGACGCGGGAGATCGCCGATCTCAATCTCGATATCGCTTCGGCCCACATCGCCACCTTCGGCGAGAAGGCCGTCGACGTGTTCTATGTCACCGACCTGACCGGCAAGAAGATCACGAGCTCGAGCCGCATGTCCCTGATCCGCGAGCGTTTGACCAAGGCGCTGTCGGCGGGCGCGGAGCGGGCCTTTTCCTCTGCCTGACGTCAAGCCTCTGGCCCCCCGCCGCTCGATGGCCCTCTACCGCGCATTCGCCACCGTCGGTGCGATGACCGTGTTCAGCCGCGTCCTCGGCTTTGTCAGGGACATTCTGATCGCGGCCGTGCTTGGCGCTGGCCCCATCGCGGACGCCTTCTTCGTCGCCTTCCGCATCCCCAATCTGTTCCGCCGGCTGTTCGCCGAAGGGGCGTTCGACGCCGCCTTCATCCCGCTGTTCGCCAAGCGGTTTCACGGCGAGGAAGGCGAAGCCGCGGCGCGCGCCTTTGCCGAACAGGCGCTCGCCGGTCTCGCGCTTGTACTGCTCATCTTCACCATCGTCGGCGAGTTCGCCATGCCCTGGCTCATGCTCGTGCTCGCGCCAGGCTTCATCGGCGATCCGGCGAAGTTCGACCTCGCCGTTCTCCTCGGGCGCATCTCGCTGCCCTTCCTGCTCTGCATGTCGCTGGTCGCGCTCTATTCCGGCGTGCTCAATGCCCTTGGCCGCTTCGCCGTCGCGGCTCTCGCACCGAGCCTCCTCAATGTCGTGCTCATTGTCGTGCTCGTTGGGGTCGTCCTTTTCGGCGATGGCGATCAGACGAGTGCGGCCATGGCTCTCGCCTGGGGCATCACCGTCTCCGGCGTGCTTCAGGTCATCGTCGTCGCTCTCGCCGCAGCGCGCGCCAAGATGCGCCTCTCGGTGCGGCCGCCAAAGCTCAATGCCGATATGCGCCGGCTGCTGGCGCTCGCGGCGCCCGGATTCATCGCCGGTGGCATGAGCCAGATCACCGTCGTCCTCAACACCGTGATCGCCTCGCTTCAGGATCGCGTGGTGTCCTGGCTCTATTACGCCGACCGCCTGTTTCAGCTGCCGCTCGGCGTCGTTGGCGTCGCCATCGGCGTCGTGCTGTTGCCGGAGCTTAGCCGACGCTTCCGCGAGAACGACCACGCTGCGGCCATCGACGCCGAGAACCGCTCGCTCGAAACCGCGCTGCTTCTGACCTTGCCCGCGGCGGTGGCGCTGTTCATTGCCGCCGGCCCGATCATCCGCGTCCTCTTCGAGCACGGCGCCTTCACCGCGGTCGACGCCACGGCGACCGCCGCCATGCTCGCGGCGCTCGCGCCCGGCCTTCCGGCCTTTGTGCTGATCAAGATGTTCCATCCCGGTTTCTTCGCCCGCGAGGACACCAAGACGCCGATGCTCTATGCCGGCATCGGCATGGCCGCCAATGTCGGACTTGCTTTGACTCTATTAGTGATCCTCGGCGCCGTCGGCATCGCCATCGCCACGACCATCGCCGGCTGGCTGCAGGTCGCGCTTCTTGCCGGCACGCTTCGCGCCAGAGAAGAATTCGCCCTCGACGTGACCTTTCGCCGCCGCTTCCCTGGCATCTGTGGAGCGAGCCTTGTCATGGGCGCCGTGGTCTGGGCGATGGCGCACGGCCTCGAAGGCTTCTTCGATCCCGCGGAGGGGCTGTTGGTCCAGGTCGTCGCTCTTGCGGCTCTGGTAGGGACGGGTCTCGTCGTCTATGCCGGTGCCGCCGCTCTCTTCGGGGCGCTGAGCCCAAGGGCCCTCCTCACCCGCCTCATCGGCGGATAGGAACAGGCCGTCGGGCGGGCTTGTCCAGGCGCCCTGGCGTGTTTATGTTGCGGCGCACAAAGCGGGGAATGCATCATGCAAAGCAGGCCACGGCGGAGCGTGCTCTACATGCCAGGCTCCAACGCGCGCGCGTTGGAGAAGGCCAAGACCCTTCCTGCCGACGCGCTGATCCTGGACCTCGAAGACGCCGTCGCGCCTGATGCCAAGGTGCTCGCCCGGGAGCAGGTCTGCGCCGCGGTCAAGGGCGGCGGCTATGGTCCGCGCGAAGTCATCATCCGCGTCAACGCGCTGGAGTCGCCATGGGGCACCGAGGACATCCTCGCCGCATGCGCGGCCGTGCCCGACGCCATTCTCGTGCCGAAGGTGGTGCACTCCGGCGACATCAGAAGTGTCGCCAAGATCTTGCAAGGGGCTCACGCGCCGGAAAAGATCAGGCTGTGGGCCATGATGGAAACGCCGATGGCCATTCTCAACGCCCGCACCATCGCCTCGACTGCGGTCTATGACGACAACCGGCTGACTTGCCTCGTCATGGGCACCAACGACTTGCTCAAGGAGTCACGCGCCCGCGACCTGCATGACCGCTTCGCCGTCGTGCCCTGGCTTGCCATGACCCTCGCCGCCGCCCGCGCCTACCGCCTCGACATCATCGACGGCGTCTATAACGACTTCAAGGACGAGGCCGGCTTGCGCGATGAGTGCGAGCGCGGCCGCACCCTCGGCATGGATGGCAAGACCTTGATCCATCCGAGCCAGGTCGGCCCCTGCAACGAAATCTTCTCGCCGACCCACGACGAGGTCGCGTGGTCGCGCAAAATTATCGACGCCTTCGGCCAGCCGGAGAACGCCACCAAGGGCGTGATCGTGGTCGAGGGCCGCATGGTCGAGCGGCTCCATTTCGCCATGGCCCAACGCACCGTCGCCATCGCCGAGCAGATCCGCAAGATGGACGCTCAGCACGCCTGAGCTTGCGCATCGGCTGTCGCCACGCCATAAGGCGCGAGCGTGCGATCAGGGACGAAGCATGGCAGCCAAAAAGACCCGCGTGTTTTCGGGCGTCCAGCCCACCGGCAATCTGCACCTCGGCAATTATCTCGGCGCCATCACCAAATTCGTGGCGCTCCAGGCCGAGCACGACTGCCTCTATTGCGTCGTCGATCTCCACGCCATCACCGTGTTTCAGGACCCCGACGAGCTCAAGCACAACACCCGCGAGGTCACGGCCGCCTTCATCGCCTCCGGCATCGATCCCACCCGCCACATCGTCTTCAATCAGAGCCAGGTCTCCGGCCACGCCGAGCTCGCCTGGATCTTCAATTGCGTGGCGCGGCTCGGCTGGCTCAACCGCATGACCCAGTTCAAGGAGAAGGCTGGCAAGGATCGCGAGAACGCGAGCGCCGGGCTCTACGTCTATCCCAACCTGATGGCGGCCGACATTCTGCTCTATCACGCCACCCACGTTCCCGTCGGCGAGGACCAGAAGCAGCATCTCGAGCTCGCGCGCGACATCGCGCAGAAATTCAACAACGACTTCGCCAAGACGATTCTGCGCGCGGGCTACGAGGGGGGCTTCTTTCCGTTGCCGGAGCCGCTGATCACCGGCCCCGCGACGCGGGTCATGAGCTTGCGCGACGGCACGCGGAAGATGTCGAAGTCGGACGAGTCGGACATGACCCGCATCAACCTGACCGACGATGCCGACGCCATCGCCAAGAAGATCAGAAAGGCGAAGACGGATCCCGAGCCGCTACCGTCCGAGACCAAGGGGCTTGAGGGGAGGCCCGAGGCAGAAAATCTCGTTGGCGTCTACGCCGCGCTCGCCGGCACCACCAGGGACGCCGTGTTGCGCGATTTCGGCAGCGCCCCGTTCTCCAAGTTCAAGGAGGCTCTCGCCGAGCTGTCGGCCGCGAAGCTCGTGCCCATCGGCGGCGAGATCAGGCGGCTGATGGCCGATCCCGTCGAGATCGACCGCATTCTCGATGACGGCGCGGCCCGCGCGCACGCCATTGCCGACCCGATCCTGGCCATGACCAAAGACATTGTCGGCTTCATCCGCTCCTAGCACCCCCATGGCCGAAGCGACCCAGCAGGCGATCCAGAACGTCTCCGACACGGCCTTTCTCGTCGCGGGATTCAGGGCGCTCGAGAGCGAGCGGCCGCAACCCCTGTTCCGCGATCCGCTGGCCGCCAAGCTCGCCGGCGAGCACGGCAAGAAGATCCTTGCGACGGTGCCCAAGACCTTTGGCGTCAGCCCGTGGCTGGTGGCGATCAGGACGGTGACCATCGACGACCTCATCATCAAGGCGGTCGGTGAGGGGGTCGACACCATCCTCAATCTCGGCGCGGGGCTGGACACGCGGCCCTATCGCATGCCGCTGCCGCCGGAGCTGCTCTGGGTCGAGGTCGACTATCCTCATGTCATCGCCCTGAAAGAGGAGTGTCTCGCTGGCGAAGCCCCGAGCTGCCGACTCGAGCGCATCAGCCTTGATCTCGTCGACCACGACGCACGACGAACGTTCCTGGCCGAGGCCGCTTCCGGCGCCGCCAAAGTCTTGGTGCTGACCGAAGGCGTCACCCCGTATTTGACCGAGGCGGAGGTCGCCGAGCTCGCTGACGACCTTCGGCGCATCGACACGGTGCAATATTGGATCAACGACTACTATTCGCCGGAATCGCATCGCTTCGCCGACAAGAGGCGCGCCAAGTTCATGCGCAATGCCCCGTTGCGGTTCAGGCCGCAAGATTGGTTCGACTTTTTCGCGGCGCGCGGCTGGCGGGCGCGCGAGGTGCGCTACATTGCCGAGGAAGGCGAGCGCCTCGGCCGGCCCATTCCGTTGCCCCCACTGCTCAAGCTCTGGGTCAACTTCGCGAGGCTGTTCGCTTCGCGCGGGCGGCGCGACAACATGAAGCGCTTCGTCGCCTACGTGCTGCTGACACCAAAATGACATGGCGGCGCGGGACGGAGCCCATGACAAAAGTGCCGAGTGATGGCAGCATGCACTCATGACCAAGAAGAAAGCGACAGAGACACCGGAAGCGGCGCAGCAACGGCGGCGCATGCGCCAGGTCTTCGTCGAGGGCCATAAGCGCAAATTCCTCGTCGTCGTCGATGAGACCCCGGAATGCGAGAGCGCGCTCGCCTTTGCCGCGAGCCGCGCGGAGCGAACCAAAGGCCAGCTGGCGCTGCTTTACGTCATCGAGCCGGGTGCCGAGTTTCAGCATTGGCTCGGGGTCGAGGAGATCGCGCGCGAGGAGGGTCACAGCAAGGCGCGCGCCGTGTTCCGCCTGTTCGGCCGCAAGCTGAAAGCCATGGGCTTCGACGACATCGTGCCCGAGGAGATCATCCGCGAGGGCACCAAGGCGGAAGAGATCACCAAGCTGATCGAGGAGGATCGCGATATCGGCGTGCTGGTGCTCGGCGCCTCGAAGGACCCGTCGGGTCCCGGGCCGCTGGTCACCGCGCTGGCTGGCGGTAGGCTCGCGGGCACCTTCCCGGTGCCGATTACCCTGGTCCCCGGCCACCTCAGCACCGAGGAAATCCTCGCGCTGGCCTGACCTGACCGGCGAGTGTCAGAGGAATGCGAAGGCCAGCGCCACGGCCATGCGGTAGATTCCGAAGGGGATGAAGGTGTGGGTCCGCACAAAAGCCAGCAAGAACTTGATGCTGAGCAGGGCCACAAAAAAGGAAGCGATGAAGCCCGCGGCGAGCACGCCCAGTTGCTGGGCCTCGAAGGACGATGCGTTCTTGAGGAGGTCATATCCTGTAGCGGCAAGCATGGTCGGCACGGCAAGAAGGAACGAGAATTCCACGATGGTCGTGCGGCTCAGTCCGAGAATGAGCCCGCCGACGATGGTAGCGCCTGCCCGCGATACGCCTGGCACGATCGACAGGCTCTGAAACAGCCCGATCAGCACGGCCTTCGAATAAGGGATCGCGGTGACATCCGCGACGGCATCGTCGCTTTCCTTGTGCAACAGCTCGAACACAATGAGGGCCACGCCGCCCAACCCTAGCGCCCAGAGCACGACGGTGTCGCTGCCGAACAGATAAGTCTTCACCACATGATAGAGAGCGAAGCCGATCAAACCGGTCGGGATGAACGCCGCGATCAGGCGGCCGAGGACGGAGAGCTCCAAGAACTGGCGCCAATAGAGCATGATCACCGAGCCGATGGCCCCGAGCTGGATCGCAATCTCGAAGCTCTTTTGAAAGTCGGTCTGCGAAAGCCCCAATAGACGGCTCGCCAAGATCAGATGGCCGGTCGAGGAGATCGGCAGGAACTCCGTGAGTCCTTCGACGATGCCGAGGATGATGCTTTGCAGCAGGGTCATGGCGCGACTTCAACCCGATGGGAGCGATTTTGTCGGCGTGGCGAACAGCCACATGGTGAGGCCGGTTTTTGCGCGTTCGGAGGCAGCAAGATCCCCGTTCGGCGTCGTTCCCCGCCGGCATGTACGCGCCATCGCGACATTCGACGGAACAGATGCCCCGACTTCCGCGTTAGCGGGGTCAGGCGGTCAGTCTAACGGGGCCCATCTTTGATCGAGATGGTTGAGGCAACGCCCGGATGCACGGACCGCCATGGGTTTGCATCCGAGGGGTGGGGGAAATCTTTGGTGCCCGGAACGTCCTTGGCGGTCAATGCCGGCGACAGCTTTGATCCTGTCGAGCTTGCGCGAGGAGATGTCTCCCGCTCGAAAGAGATCATCGCCGTGGCGGTCAGGGACCTCGCCTATCACGAGCGGTGGCGCAAGGAATATCTCGCCTCGGAGGAGAGGAGCCGCAGGCGCCACGCCCGCCGGGTTAGGCGCGAGCAGGCGAGGGAGCGCCGCAGAATCAACCACCGGCGGATGGCTCGGGCCGGCACGCGGGCTGTCCTCACCCTTGCGAGGTCTTCCCGCTCTCTGCTCGAGGAGGCGGCCTACACCTTCGGCCGGTTGCGTGATCTGACGCTGCTCAGCGTTGCTTGGGTCGCCCCAAAGGCTCACGCTGTCTCAAGCTGGACTCGCGGAGAGATTTCCGGCGCTCTCTCTTGGGGCACCGCCAAGGGCCGCGCCGTCGCCCTGACATCGGTCAGGGTGACGTCTATCGGCTTGTCCAGGGGTACCGCCGGGGCGCACGCTCTTGCGTCGGTGGCGCTTCGGGCAACATCCAGCGTTGCGGCCGAGAGCGCCGCCAAGGGCCGCGCCCTCGCCATCATCGCTGGCGAAACGGTGTCAGCCGGCATCGCTTGGACCCGCGCCAGGTCTCGGAACGTCGCCCGCGCATCGCGCGAAAAGGCGGCGATCGGCAGGTCATGGCTTGCTGGCAGAGGAAGCGCCTTGGCGGCAGCGTCGGCCAAGGCAACGTCGCGCGGCGCGTCCTGGGCAATCGCCAACGGCCACGCGCTGGCTCTCACCCTCCGTGGGGCGACCGCCGCCGCCGCCGCCTGGACTGCTGCAAAGCTTCGGTATCTCGCGTCGTTCTCGGCGGAAGCGGTGGCAACCACCGCGTCCTCGACGGTGACGAGGAGCCGGGAGGTTGCCTTCCAATTGCGTCGCGCGGCTGCAATCGCCGCCGTCTTGATCGCCGCCAAGGCTCGGGGCGCCGCGCGCGATCTGCATAGCGGGACTTCGATGGGACGGTCCTGGATACAGGCAAAGTCGCGGGATGTCTTCCTTGCGCTTCGCCACGCGTTCTCGATGGCGTCTCCCTGGGTACGGGGAGCGGCCGGCGACGCAGCGGTCCGATTGCTGGCGCTGAGCCCTGCAGCAAAAAGGGTGGCGCTGCGTCAAAGCGAGCGCGCCGCTCTGCTCGCTGTGAGATTGCGCGCCCAGATCCTGGCTGAAAGCGACGCATTCAGCCGCGCGTGGCGCAGCGTCATCCCAGTCAGGCGATAAGTCCAAACGCTCGACAACTTCGTCCAAAACAAGGACTGCCCAACTGTGATTGTGATCCGATTGCTGACTTCGATCAGACTACTTGCCGCAGACCTTCGTGCCTGACGTGCACACGAACGGCACCACCACTCCGGTGAAGCAGATCGAGTAGGTCTTGGCCGTGACGAACGAGGCGTAGATCACGTCGGTCGGCACCTTGGGCCGCACCTTCTTCCAGAACGGATCGGGCGCCACCTTCTGCGCGCTCATGGTGAAATGCTTCCAGCCCCGCTTGACGCTCAACTGCTTGGCGCCTTTCGCCGCAAGGGCCTGCGACGTCAGCAACGCCTCGCCCTTGGTGTCGGCGCTGTGGGTGGCGGAGATCACCTCGCACTGCGCCGCCGCCGCGGGATGATGTCCCCACACGGCAACCGCGAGGACGCCGAGCACGATGATGTTGAAAACCCGCAGCATGCTGGTGCCACCACCCGCGTCGATGAGGCCTTGGGGCAACAGCTGTTGTGCCAATTTCGCCGGGCACTGGCAAGGCGCGTCATTTGGAGTAGCCTGTGGTGTTTGCTCGCCAGGGAGGAACATGAAGGGCTGTGATGTGCCGGCGGATCACGGTCGTTGTCGTGCTTGCTCTCGGCGGCTGCGCGCCGCCGGCGGCGGAGCGCAACGCGCCCAACTTGGACTTCGCCGGCCCGATCCGTCCGCTGACCCTTTCCGCGGCACAGATCAAGCTGGTGCAGCAAGGCATCGCCGCCAGTCTCCCGGAACCAGCCGGCGCGGTCTTCGGCAAGAGCTATCGCGCCGGCGTCTTTTCGGGTCGCGAGATCGTGGTCTGCGGCTTCGTCAACGGCAAACGCTTCGTCGGCATGTTCGCCAAGCCCCAAGGCGGGTCCGCGGAGTTCTTGCCCATCAAGCTCGCGCTGAGCGAGGAGCAGCAGGATGCGGTCCGGCAATATTGCCGCGCCGACGGCATCTATCTCCCGCATTGACCTTCCAGCAAATCAATATGCAGCAAACGAGATCTGGCTCCCCGGAACCTGCATAGCGCGCAGATCAGCTATACTGCGATACGAGGGCGCGACGACGCCCGTCAGACGCGTCAACTCCATTGTGGGTAAGGGAGGCCGGCATGGCCGATAAAGAGAGTTTCACCCCGGACGAATGGACCAAGATTTTGCAAAGCCCGATGCTGGTGGCCATGGCGATGTCCGCGGCGGAGCCGAGCGGCTTGTGGGGCATGCTCAAGGAAGCCGTCGCCAGCAGTTCGGCGCTGCCGCGGCCAAGCTTGATGCCGGCACCAACGAATTGATCAAGGCGGTCGTCTCTGATTACGAGACCTCGGAAGGCCGCGCCGCCGTTCAGGACGCGCTGCGCAAACGCCTCGCCAATGCCAAGCCGGCTGAGGTTGTTCAGCGCTCCGTCGCAGATCTGCGAGACGTCGCAGCAATTTTGAACGCGAAGGCACCAGGTGATGCCGCTGCCTTCAAGGAGTGGCTGCGCGCCCTCAGTCACAAGGTGGCGGAGGCAGCTTCTGAAGGAGGCTTCCTCGGCTTCGGCGGGGTGCAAGTCACCGACGCCGAGAAGGCGACCCTTGCCGACATTGCCAAGGCGCTAAGCACCGCATAGCGGCAACACCGCAGTACAGTGCGAAACGCTGAATTCGGCCGGCCTTGAGGCAGGCGAGTGCCGCCTCGCGTCGCCGCCTGTTGCGATCGCAACAATCCACGCTCCTTTGGAAGCTTATCCCCGCCCTTCAAACCCCGCTTACACTTCGCTCACCTCGTCTACTGAAGGGGCGTCATCGCGAGGCGTCGTGAGGCGGGACGAGGTGCGGCGCCCGCGGGTCGATGTCGCAAATCGGCACCCGGGCGGCGCCGGGGCTCCGCCCGTGCCCACTACGAGGCCCTGCCAGGAGCTGGCTGACGACCGTCAGGTCTACACCAACGCAGGCCCCCAACGTCACTATGACTTCGGTCCGTTGCAGGGGAAGCGGGACACTGATGGCGAAAGCGCGGCCCGGCGCCGTGAAATCGTCCGCAAATAGCATGCGTTTGCGCTATCGCTTCGCTACTTGAGCGCAAGCGCATGTGGCGCGCCGGGAGGCTGCCGTGTCAGGCAACGGACACGGACACCAAAAGGTTTGCGCTTTTCGGCGCGCCACCCCCTTCAACGAAGGGGTGAAAGAAGCAAAGCCCGGACGCGGGAAGCGTCGCGGGGAAGGGTACTGGGCGCGCCTTGACTTTGGCTCCCGAGGGGCCAAGTATGAACTG
>Ga0307428_1001410_pt1 | contig 12257 bp, 10 predicted proteins | sample SalMarWE160240MG_FD_202161 | JGI IMG/M metagenome (GOLD analysis project Ga0307428, IMG submission 202161) | Salt marsh sediment microbial communities from the Plum Island Ecosystem LTER, Massachusetts, United States - WE1603-240 | ecosystem: Environmental > Aquatic > Marine > Intertidal zone >...
TATTTGTGACGTTGTTGTTCTGTGCTCAGACGCGGAAGCTCAGCCGTACCTGCTGTTGGAGGCAATGCGGGCCCGCCGTCCGATTGTGGCAACGGCCGTGGTCGGCAACAGCGAGCTGATTTTGCACCGCCTAACGGGACTCCTGGCTGAGCCGAAGCCGGCAAGTATCGCTGCGGCCCTTGAGGAAATGTTGGGCGACAAAGACAAACGCGCGTGGTATGCCGAAAACGCATATGCGTATTTTTGCAGGCATCATACGCTGAGCAAACAAGTATCCCAACTGGCCCGGATATACAGAGAGAGTGTGCATGGTGGACAATATCACAGAAGCTGACATGTCGGTGCGAAGTGACAATGAATCCGGCGGCGTGGGCATCACAGGCTCGTTTGCCAAGATAGTCTTCAGCCTGTCGAGCGTAGCTGTGTTGACGAAGATTTTCGGCTTTGCCGAGAAGCTTGTTATCGCAAATTTTTTCGGCACCGCCGACGTTGCGGACGTGTATTTCGCGGCAACTGGTGTGCTTCTTTCGGTTGTCTGGCTGGTCAGAGAGCTTGTCTATCCCACGCTTTTGCCGGTGTTTGCCGGCACCCTGTCGAAAGGCTTACCGGTATCTGCACGACTTTTCCGAAAGGTTTTTCTAACGACAACCGGCCTTCTGGCCGGGTTCGCCGTGGTCCTGGCGGTCTTTGGAGGGACCGTTGTGAGTTTGCTGCTGCCGGGTTTTTCAGACGCCAAGCGTCAAATGACTGCCGGTCTGCTGCGGACGCTGGCGCCGGCTGTTTTGTTTTTCGGCCTGACCATGGTGACGTATACGGTCTTGAATGCCCGCAGGAGCTTTCTGAAGGCCGCGGTCCCGCAGGCCTGTCTGAAGCTGATTATCGTGCTGGGACTGTTGGCGCTTCTGCCGGTACTCGGTATTTACAGCCTTGCCGTTGTCTTGGGTCTTGGGGCGCTGGGTTCTTTACTGGTTCAGCTTTACTTCATTCCTGAGCGCAGGTTCCTTTTTCGGTGGAACTCGGGCCCACGCGAAAACGATGGCTTCCGGAAGGTGCTGGTGCTTATGGGCCCGCTCGTGGTTGGCGTTGTGTTTTCGCATATAAGCGCCCTGGTGGACAACTTACTTGCCTCGACCCTGCCGGCCGGGCAGTTGTCTTACCTGGGTTATTCGAAAAAGCTTATAGACGCCATCCTGCTCGTCGGACCCGTGGCGCTGGTAACGGTGGTATATTCGCATCTGTCACATCTTGCCTCGGCAAAAGAATACGAGAGATTCACGGAATTAGTGGCCAAAGCCTTCAGGATTCTCCTGTATTTTACCGTGCCGGCGGCCTGTGTTCTTGTGGCGTTGAAACAGCCGATGGTCAGGCTCTTGTTTGAGCGAGGCCGATTTGGAGCTGATTCAACCGCGGGAACGTCGCGGGCCTTTATGGTTTACGCCTTTGGATTGACCACGTTTTCTTTGGAAGCTCTGCTGGTGCACAGTTTTTTTGCTCTTTCGGATACGAAAACGCCCGTGAAGTTTGGCGTTTTATGCGTACTTTTGGACATTGTTCTGGCGATACTATTTCTGAAGCCTTTCGGCTGCCTCGGCATCGCCGGCGCCCTGGTGATTTCAAAAACGGTCAAGGTCCTGATACTCGCGGGGCTCTTGAACGCCAGACTTAAAGGATTGTTCAGTTTGAAAACGGCTGGATTCGCCGGAAAATTGGCAGTCAGTGGCGTGGTAGTGTGGGTGGTCGTTAAGCTCCTGCTTGGGATAAATAATCCTGATTCGATTCTGCATACAGCCTTGCTGGACCTGCTGTTGCCGGCAACGGGGGGCCTGGCGGCATTTGTGTTTTGCTCCTACCTTCTCCGGGTCGACGAATTCAAGGCGGCGATGTCATTACTGCGACACAGAAAATCAGCAGTCCGCGGTCTTTACGGAGAAACAAAATGAGCAGCCCGACTATTACCTGCCGGCAGAGCCGACGCAAAGTTGAACACGCACTTAGAGTTCTGAGTTTGTGCCTCGCAGCAGCAGCTATTATCCTGGCATCCGGACTTTGCCTTTATTCAAAATCTCCGACGCGGATTGAAAGACCGGTACTATTGGTGCTGGCGGCGCTTTTTGTAATGCCGGCGTTTAAGTCAGAACTGTTAATGCTGCTTCAGAAACTAACGGCCTTTTACTTAGTCTGCGCAACTGTGAGCGAGCTGAGCGGCGCCTATCTTGAGTTCCCATTTTCGAGTATCAACATCAAGCTTTCCTACAGCGTTATGATTTTAGTGCCGTGCGCGACCGGCGAGCTCATTGCGAGGCTCAGCCCGCGCGATGTGTCCCAAGCCGGTGAACGAGGGGGTCTGCTTTCCGGCTGGGTGTTGGCATTTGCTTTCATCGCCGCCCATATGCTCGTGCTCTGGGCCTTTTTGGAGATGTTTTACGGTTATGGCTGTCAGCACAATTTGAGTGTCCTGGGCGGTCTGTGCCGGTACTTGTTGCTTTTTGTCTTTCTGAATGAAAGGCTAAGTGAGCTGCGCTTCAGGCAATGTGTCGGATTGCTGCTGGTGCTCTGCTTTGCCGTTATGCAGATGAAGGCATAATGCCTGCGCCAAGCGCCTGGAGCGAAGTTTTCCATCAACAACACACACGCGTAAACCGCCATTGCTGTGGTGGCGCACATACGAGTTCGACCGCATGCAGCCTGAAGGCTATGATATGTCCGAACGTATAATTGATAAGAACGAGTCGACAGCCGCTCGCCCCGTTAGAAGTAGAGTTTTGCAGACTTCTAACCGGGCGAGCCGCCTAATCGGCGGATGGGCCGATATTGTCGGCCTGGTACTGGCGACGGTTGCCGTTGCTGCGTCGGCGTTTCATTTCTGGCCCTTCGCCCAGAGCAAAGCCTGGCAAATGCTGTGTCCGTCGAATCTGGCGGTGCTGGCCGGCAGCGGCATTCTGGTACCATTTTTTCTGCTCAGAAGGACCCGACGGAAGGTCACCCAGTTACTACCACACGCCAGCGTGTTTGCATACCTCAGTGTTGCGGCCTTGTCAATTGCCTTCGCCGCCAGCGCCGCCAGGGCCGTCGCTTTTACAGCAAAACTGGTATTGATGCTCATCGGGGCCTATACGCTGCTCAATGCGGCAATCGCCAATACACGCAGGCTTCGAACAATTTATGCTGTTACGGCGGCAGCGGCGTTCACAAGCGTTGCCGGCTCCGTGTTGGCCAGATTTGTCTTCGGCTCCGACGGCTTTGGCTTTTTCGACAATGCCTATAAATACGGCACTTACGTCGGCATCCTCACACCGTTATGCAGCGGCTACCTTTTCGCAAGTGGTCGTCTCTGGGCGAGTTCGCTTGCCGCGCTCCTGCTTATCGGCGCGGCGGTTTCATCAGGCTCTCTTGGAGCGTTGGCTGCTATCACGGCAGGCATGACGGCATTTGCAGTATTTTCCAGTTGGTCCGCAAGGCTCTGCGTTGTCGGCTGCCTTGTTTGTGGGGTGGGGCTTGTTGTTCTTTTTCATTCAAATCCGGCCTTCGACAGTCTAAAACAGGACGTCAGATTGGCGGAAAACGACCGGGTCAATTTGAAACAGCGATACATCGAGTGGCAGGCAGAGATAAACCTCCTGCTGAAGCTCTCGCTAAGCGGAACCGGGGCCGGTTGCATAAATGATGAGCGCAGCAGTTTCTATGAACGTCTGCCGAAGCTGAATACGCTGGCGGCCTTCGACCAGAACGGCTGGTTGGCCACTGCTGCTGAGACGGGGTTCCTTGGCCTGGTTTGCTTCTGCTGGGTCGTATCGCATTACGGCTTCTCGGCCTGGCGCCAAATCAGACAAGCAGGCGCCGACGCCTCGAATCCGGCCGGGAGATTTGCCCTGGCCAACTTTGCCGGACTGGTCGCAGCCTGTGTGGCTAATTTATTCTCGTCGGTTCATTATAACGGGATTCTGGTCGTTTTCGTGCTATTGCTTGTCTTTATATCCAGAACAGGCCGGTTATTCGGAGACATCAGATGCGCCTCAGAAAGTTGCTAAAGCCGCTGCTGGTGCTGCTTTGTGCGGGTCTTTACGGCTATTCCGCGGTGGTTCCGGAAAGCTCGGCAGTTATTAATATAGGCATTGATGTGGTGAAACCGTTGTCGATTGTGTGGCCCTTCGAGCTCGCTGTAGTCGGCGACCTGGGCGAAAAAGGTCTGCGGCTCGCACCCAATATCGGCAGAGGCTGGCGAGGCGAGGCCGGTGGCCAGGCCGGCTACAAGTTTTATGCCCCTGAAGCTGGAACGTATTATATCTGGGCTTACTGTCTATGGTTCGATGAGTGCGCAAATGCGGTTTTTGTACAAATTGACGATTTGGACAAGGCAATTTTTGGCAACGACCCGGTGTATGAACAGTGGCATTGGGTCAGGGGCTTTACCGTACATCTCGAAAAGGGAACCCATACGCTGGTATTGTCGAACCATAGCGACCATATTGCCATTCAGAAGGTACTTTTCAGCAACTCCGGCAGTATCAGTCCCGAGAACTGCGGGCCGGTTTTCTCCGACATTTTCTACGACGGCTTTGACGGGTGCGACCGCGGCAACTTCGCCGACTGGCTGATAGTCAGCGGTAAATGGCAGGTCCAGGACCCCGCTCAACAAGCATGCTTTATTGAAAATGCCCTGGTCGGAACCTCGCAGGACACGTCCTTTGTTATCTACAGGGCCGATGACTGGCATAGCTATTCACTGAACGTTGCCGTCCGGTGCGGACCGTGGCAAGACACTAACGCATCGGTCGGTGTATGTTTCGGCGTCAGGAGCGAAACCGAGTATTATCAATTGCAAGCCCGGCCAATTAAGAACACCGGCAACGTGAAAATGCAACTCCTCAGAAGAAACGCGCAGGCCCAAGAGACGCTGACCGTGTTCGAGGTCCCGTGGGACCCGCAGAGATGGCACCAGGTTTCGATATGCCTTGATGCCGCCAATATTACCCTAAAAGTCGATGACGCCCAGCCGGTTAAGACGTCGGTTGATTATGAAATCAGTGGAGGAATAGGGCTGCGTCTGCAAGGCGAGGTTACAGCCTACTTTGATGATATTCACGTCAGGGAGACTGTCCAGAAGGCACTTTGACAATGAACACCGGTAAGACCGAACCAATAGAGCGCTCGGAGATTATCGAGCGGCTAAGTGAAATCCTGGAGCCGTGGGTATCCGATACCGACTCAATTGAAAAAATCGGTGAGCACACGAATCTCATAACTGATTTGGGCCTGGATTCGATTGGTGTGCTCCAGGTAATACTCGGCGCCGAAAAGGAGTTCGGCATTTCAATCGACGAGCAGGAGCTCGAGTCGGAGACTTTTTCGCTTATGGGCAATCTCGTTGGCATTATAGAAAGCAAGCTCTATGAGAATAATTGATTTACTCACACGCAGCGCCGCAGCTCGGCCGAAAACCACCGCAATAGTGGACAGAGACTTTAAGCTCTCGTACGGACGGATGTTTGAGGCCGTAGAGACCCTGGCATCGCGATTGACCGCGGCGGGGTGCAAAAGCGGCGTCAGGGTCGCAATAGCCCTGGGCAACTCGGCTGAATACTTAGTGAGCTTTTTTGCGATTTCTGCCGCCGGTGGTACTATTGTCGGCCTTTCAGCCCGTATGACGCCGAGCGAGGTTGCGCGGCTGGTTGAAAGAGCCGGCGTATCAATTGTGATTACGAGCAAAGCCTATGCGAAGCGACTGGCCGACAGTCTTGACACAGCCGGCAGCATAACGATGCTTCTGGTCCAATACGAAACCGGCGGCAAACTCGACATCGAAGCAGCCGCCTCGGGTCCGCCGCGGCGGATTGACGAGCGGAATTGTGACGTTGCGCTGATGGTGCCCACATCCGGGACGACCGGCCGGCCCAAAATTGTTATGCTCACCGACAACCAATTGATTTCAAATCTGGCTGTCTATCGGCTGCTGATGGGCTTTGGCAGCCGCAATGTCGTTTACTGCGCCCTGTCGTTTCATCATATATACTGTATTTGTGCCCAGATACTCACGCACGTCAGTCTTGCTGATACGTTTGTAGTCAGTGACACGCCTTTTTTTATAAAGGACTTCGCCAAGTCTGTAGAAAGACGCCGGCTCACCGCTACGGCGTTCGTGCCCTATATGGCCATTTTGCTTGCAGATTTTGCCGAGCCGCAACAGTTCGACCTTAAAAGCTTAAAGTATGTCACGCTCTCCGGGGCCAGGACGCCGGTCTCAATCTACAGAACGCTTACCAACAAATATCCCTGGGTCAATTTCATAAATACATACGGTATGAGCGAGGCGGGCTCGCGAATCTCCATTGCCTCTCCTTTTCCGAGCCGCTTCCCACCGGGCAGTGTAGGCAGCCCAATGCCGGGAGTAAACGTGAAAATAGTGGACGATGAAGGAACTGACCTGCCTTTTGAACACCGCGGTCAGATTCTTGTGAAAAGCTCCGGAGTGATGAAGGGTTATTACCAACAGGCGGATTTGACTGCGCAGACAATTGTCGACGGATGGCTCAGAACAGGAGACCTGGGCAAACTTGATGAGAAAGGCAACCTGTACATCCTTGGCAGAACAAAAGACGTGATAATTACCGGCGGCGAGAATGTCTGTCCGCAGGAGATAGAGGAATCTCTCATCGAACATCCGGGGATTTCCGAGGCCGCCGTCGTGGGGCAGAAAGACAGACTGCTCGGCGAGGTTCCCGTCGCCTTTATAGTTGCAAATAGCCGCGGCGAAAAACTGTCACAGGCCGACATAGTCAAGTTTTGCAAGGCAAAGCTGAGCAGCCATAAGATTCCCCGGTTCATTCGTTTTGTCCGGAAGCTGCCTAAACTCGGCTCGTCCAAGATAGACCGCAATGCCCTCAGAAAAATGGCGGGCAATTCCCACTCTCTTATGTCATAGGTGACGGCTATGAAATATATCTACTGTCATCCCCTGTTCGATGAAAGAAAGTGTGCACATCGCTTTTCCTACCGGTTAAAAACGGCGCTCGAAGAAAAGGGTCTGGTTTTGCAGAGATTTGACTATTGCGGCACGGGTGAAGCGCCCGGCGAGTTCGCCGACGTCAGCCTGCAATCTCTGCGCGCCGATATTGTCAGGCAGACCGAGGGCGACCAGGTCTGTCTAATCGGGCTGCGGTTGGGAGCAAGTCTTGCCCTGGATTATTGTGTCCGCGGAGCGGGACCGGCAAAGACAGTTGTTCTGATAGAGCCGGTTGTCAACGGCAAAACTTATGTCCAATACCTTAGACGCAAGCAGCGCATAAAAAACCTTATGACACGCTCATCCGGGCGTGAATTCCAAGACGATGGTTATGAAAACATCGAGGGCTATAAAACCAGCGCTAAATTCATCAGCCAGCTCGAAAACATTAACCTGCTTGAGCCGGCCGGCGCATACAGTCACGCCAACTCGGTTTTCATCGCTGGAATATCGAACCGGCAAAAAGTCGACCCCGGCCTTGCCGCCCTGGCCAAATCGCTCCAGGGAAAGGCCCGGCACGTTTCAGTCGAGAATTTTGTTCTGCCAATTTTCTGGGAGCGTATCGGCCCTGCCGACTGCACGGAGCTTACGACGGCGATAGCAAGGTGGTGCTGTGGATAAGGTCGGGTATTTCAGAAGCGCCGCTAATCAACTTTCTTATTCAACTGAACTGCCGGTTCAGCACGCCAGGCGAACAGGGATTATATTTGTTCACGCCGCCGACGGCAACAGGCTCGGGCCGCACAGGATGTTCGTCGAGCTGGCCAGGAGGTTCGCCCTGCTGGGCTATCCGGCACTCAGATTTGATTTGAGCGGCTGCGGCGACAGTACAGGTGAGGTTTCGCAGCAGGGTATAGATGCCGAAGTGTTTGATGTGGCCGGCGCGGTAGAGTTTTTCACGGCAAATGCGCCGCTGGATGGCGTGGTTCTCTTCGGCATAAGCCGAGGAGCGAGAGTGTGCTACACCGCAATGGCCCGGTACCGACTGCCGCTAAAAGGCCTCATTCTGTTGTCGACGCCCGTATCGAGCGGCAAGGCAGGGCTCAAATCGTTTGCCGGCGAGCTCAAACAATATATCTACAAGCTCAAAGAGCCGAGTCATCTTTGGAAACTGCTGCGGGGCAGAGCCAATATCGCCCGGATTTGGACAACGCTGGTAACAGCCGGGAGACTTGCCGACAGATATGAAACGCAGGAAAAAACCGTTCCGGCGTCAAAGGCTCCGGTTCTGTTTATCTACGCAGGCCATGATTCGATTGCAGAAGAGTCGAGCAGGTACTACGCAGCTAAGTGCAGAGACAACGCCCTGCCGTACGACTGTCGCTTTATCGCCGAGGCAAACCACAGCTTTTTCCATTACAAATGGACCGAGCAGATATTTGATTTGTCCGAAGAATGGCTTGAGCGGATTTCGGAACAGGTGGTGAAATTATGAAACTTCTCGGCAAACTTGGACTTGCCCTGGGAACATACCGCCAGGCAAGCTCGGCAATTGCACGGCAGTTCAATCCGGACAATATCCGCGCAACCCGGAACGCAAAGCTGCAAAGACTAATCCGCTACTGTTTTGAGAGAATAAAGTATTACCGCGAGCTCTTTGACAAAGAAGGAATTAAGCCGGCAGATATTAGCTCGTCGGCGGACCTGCATAGAATACCGTTTCTGACGAAAGAACAACTCAGAAGCAGGTACTGGGATTTCCTGCCGCGCGAGCTGCCCCCCTGCCGAGTCAGCCGTACATCGGGCAGCACAGGCATCCCCGTATGTATCCTCTCCGACAGAAATTCTCGTATGTTCAATTCGGCGGCGGTTATAAGGTGTCGGCAGGCTTTGGGCATCGGACTGGCGGCAAGACCGATTTTGACGCCTTTGAAGAATGAGAACGAACCAAATAGAAAAGCTCACTGGACATTCCTGCAGGGCATTCATAAGACCTACTACATTAATCCGTACGTGGATTCGCATGAAAACATACAATACGCCGAACAGCTTTTGAGCAGATTGAAAGAGCCGGCCGTGATAGGCATAACGCCCGCCATAAGGGCCCTTGCTTACAAGGTTCGCGATGGTGTCTTTCCCTCGTTCAGGCCGGGCGTGATACTGACCACCGGCCAGTGGCTGGAGCCGCAGGTGAAAAGACTGCTGGAATCTACGTTCGACGCCAAAGTTGCCGACATTTACGCCTGCAACGAAGCGGGCGACGTCGCCTGGCAGTGCCTCCGGGGCGCCGGCTATCACATAAACGCCGACAATGTCATTGTTGAAATCGTCAAAGAAAACAAACCTGCCGAACCCGGCGAAGTCGGCGAAGTGGTTATAACCAATCTAAACCGCTACGCCATGCCCATAATTCGCTATAAGAACGGGGACCTGGCAAGGATGGCGACAGAACCGTGTCCGTGCGGCTGCAAACTGGCCATGCTTGCCGAAATTATCGGCAGAACCGGCGAAGATATTCTCCTGCCCAACGGCAAAGCCGTGCCGTGGAATCAATTGAAGGGCCTGATGAACCATCCGCAAATCCGCCAGTTTCAGATATTGCAGGATGCCGACGGCAGTTTGACGATTCGATACGTCGCCGAGAAGGATGCCGACACCGCCCGTCTGGAGCATCTGATGCTTTACCGTCACAAGAACCTGCTGGGCCCTTCCATAGCAATCGCAATGCAGCGCACCAACCAGATTCCACCCGCCCCCAGCGGCAAAACCAAGCTGGTCATATCGCAGTACAAACCTGCAAAATGATACGGATTGGGGCATCCTGCGGGTTTGAAATTGGCTTTGGATTGGGTTTGGATTGGCTTTGTTTTTTGGCACCCGCAGAGGTGATTTGTGTTCGTAAGTGCTTGTTAGAGCTGAGGTTACAGTCATTAGCAGCCCTTTGGAAATTGGCTTTGTTTTGCATAAAAGGTATTGTTTTGTGCGCGCGGGTTCGTTTTTGGTGAATCTGCGCTGCGAGATGCGTGGGTAGTACGTCGCGGTTTTTTTGATAGGCATAATTGCACCTTAAAAGTAAACGCGCAGGGGTACCGATGTACCCTTCATATTTAGGCCGACCTGCGCGTTTCGTGCGAAAATTCGGGTATTTTCGGGTTCTCGAAGAGCGTAAGTGCTTGTGTACAAAGGAATAAGAATTTTTTAGAATTTTGGCTTTGGGGGGTTTAGTGCCTGCGCATTTTGGTTGTTTTTGGCGGAGGGGTCCTTCGACTCGGCTTGGCCTTGCTCAGGACTTCCGCTTCGCTCCAGCCTGCGCATTTGGTTGCTTTTTGGGGAGGCTGGTTAGAATAGGGGTAATACAATTAGAGGCGGGCTGGGCGGTAATTCCGTGAGGGGTTAGTTTATGCGCTTAAAAGTTGCAGAAAGGTTACCGTGAGGATATTATTGTTAGTTCAAGGCGTTGCTAAAGCGTTCGGCCCAGTCGATTATCGTTTGAATAGTCTCTTCGTTAAGTCGATAGCCTGAGACGACGTGGTAGTCTCTTTCCCAAAGCGCAAGGGGCAACTTGAACTCGAAGGTTTGCGCATCTTGTTTGACGCCGGTAATCACGCCGGGTAAATGGTATGGCGTTGTTGGTGAATCAAATGCAAAGGTCTTCTGGATTTTTCTATCCGGCAAGTCCTGACTATGCCGCCACAGGTTGTATTGCCTGGCCAGACTCAAGGCATTTTGACTGACAGCCTCGTTGTCGGCGCTGGCCACAAGTATCCTGTCCAGGGCATCGGCAACCACGGCACGGTTGGCAAACACGTAATCAGCGGCCATCAGCTCTTTCTCCGTTGGTGCGTCGCTGAAGCACTCACAGGCACACAGGGCATCTATTATTGGTCTGTCGTCATAGGCCAGGGTCTCCAGAATTGGACCTAAAGCATCCGGATGTCCCGTCAGGCCAAGCAGAAAGGTATTGGCCACTGCAACACGCTGTGCTCCATGCAGGCTCATTTCAATCCCAACGGCATCGAACCCTGTCGAGCCTACTCCTATGATGTTCTTCCAGCAGCGGGTCTCCTGTTCTCTGGTGGCATTGCTGCTGAAAGCGCTCGGCTCGGCTTCTATCAGACTCATAATCTTTTTTTCAACAAGCCGCCGTTCCTGCATAATCCGCGATAGGGTCTTACTCATTTTTTCAACAAGACCGGTAACGTTTCCAGACTCCCTGGCTTCAATCACCTGCGAAAGAAGCTTGCCGAATCGCCGCGTGCGGGCCAAATATCTTATGGCGTCCGGATGTGCGGGAGAGCTGGACTCCAAAGGCTTGGTTACCCACCATAATTCCGACGGGATATACGTACGGTAAGTGCCCTGCTCAAATGTTTCGTTTCTTATAAAGTCGATGTAATTATCTGTCCCTTTTTGCCAGAAAACTTCCGCATCCCGTATGTTCTTGCGCCCGCTGGTGCCATAATAACGGGCCAATGCTTGAACATCTTCGGGAATCGGAAGTTCCAAATGGTCGGTCGCAAGTGCGACCTCCGGGCCCGCCGAGTGTTTGACTTGGGGCTTCTGGTCGCTTTGCGGCACATCAGCCAAAGCTGAAGGGTTTGGCGCTGCACTGTCAGATTCGGCATCTTCGTCGACAGTTGGCAATCTCAATAAGCCCGCCAGTATTACAATGGCGATAACTGCAAAGAGCCACCAATATCGTCTGAATGTGCTCATTATCGAAGAACCTCCTTTTCCAATATCGCTTGATGTACCGTAAACTTATCTACCCTATACATGACTGTTTTTTGCCAGGCCGTGGACCGGCAGGGACAGCGACCGGCTGTTGCGCTCTCACGTAAAAGCCGGTCCTTGAGGCAGCCTACAGCTTGTTGGCATGGCAACATAGTAATCCCTGTGATTATGCCAAGTGCCTGTTGTCGGAATATCCAGCCCACGGCCAATAATGTTAGAGGAGTTATTCCTTCTCGTAATAATCCACATCACTAAGAATACCAAGTCCCCAGAAAGCATCGTCGGTGTCCCGGCCTGGTGCATCGTACTCGTACTCAAATACCTGACTGGCCTGATACTTGAACTTCAGCTTACGTAGTTCGCAGTGGTTGGTCGAGATGTGGGAGAGGTAATTGGCATGGTGGTCGGGGATGTACATTATCCAGTTATCACTTGGATTTGTGGGTTCACTATGCTCTTCATACAGCCCGGCGGTGCTGCTGACTACTCTATCTGCACCGGTGCTGCCGTCTTCGAGCATAACATCTTTGTAATCATCGAGACCGCTTTTTTCAAACGCATAACCGTAACAGTTGGTCACAAA
>Ga0307428_1001413_pt1 | contig 12241 bp, 12 predicted proteins | sample SalMarWE160240MG_FD_202161 | JGI IMG/M metagenome (GOLD analysis project Ga0307428, IMG submission 202161) | Salt marsh sediment microbial communities from the Plum Island Ecosystem LTER, Massachusetts, United States - WE1603-240 | ecosystem: Environmental > Aquatic > Marine > Intertidal zone >...
CTGAGCAAAAACATACTCATCTTTTTTGATCACTCCGTATTTATTTTGTGGTATATCTGAAGCCGTAATCACTGCCTTTACACCTGGCAGGGTTTCAGCTCGTGAAGTATCGATACTAATAATCCGTGCATGTGCATGGGGGCTACGCAGGATTTTTCCCACATACATATTGGGGACAGCATAATCAATGCCATATTTTGTCTTTCCTCTTACCTTATCCTCCCCATCTATCCTTTTTACACTTTTACCCACTACCCGAAGAGGTTTTCTACCATTTCTTTTTTTTATTTCTTTTTCATTATTAATCATTTTTGTCATAAAGAGGAATCCTCCTTTTTCTTTTTAAGATAATCGGCTGCTCTTTTTACCGCTTGCACAATTTTCATGTATCCAGTACATCGACAAAGGTTACCAGATAAAGCCTCTCTAATCTCTTCTTCTTTGGGATTATTTTTTTTATCCAGCAAAGCTTTTGCAGACATAATCATACCAGGAGTACAAAAACCACACTGAACTGCTCCTTCTTCAATAAAAGCTTTTTGTAAGGGGTGAAGGTTATCCGGGGTTCCTAATCCCTCAATTGTTGTAACTTGCGAACCGTTTGCCTGAACAGCCAACATGAGGCAAGAATTTACTGTTTTCCCATCCATAATTACTGTACAGGCTCCACAGTGTCCATTACCACAACCTTCTTTAGTACCAGTTAACCCGAGATGTTCACGAAGAAATTTTAAAAGAGTTAAGTCTGGAGAAACATTTTCTTGATATTCTATGTCATTTACAGTAATGCTCACAGAAATCTTCTCCTCAATCATATAGGTTACCTCTTTTCATCTTTCTTTAATATAGCAAAACTTGCTCTAAGGCACTTTTAAGTGCTCCTTTAAATCTCTGCATTTTTTGATTTGTATTAAGCTCAACTTCACTTATAAGTAAACGCTTTTCCTTTAGTTCTTCGTAAGCCACCTCACTAAGATTTTTAACCGCAACAACAGTATTTACATTTTTTAATCTGGAAAATGATTCCTCAGTATCTGAAAGGCATAAAGGATATGGTGCCATAGCTCCAATAACAATACTTATTTTTTTTATATTAGGGGAATATACTACTGCGATATTAATAACAGGAAAATCCAATGAAGCTCTAATGCTTTCTTTTATAAATACAGCTCTTGTCTCTGAGTGGGGTAAAGGAAGAAAAATTCCTGTGAGAATTTCTTCCCTTTTTAAGTTTCTTGTCCCGTTACGATTAAAAAGTTTTTCAATTTCTATTCTCTGAAGGCCTTTCTCCCCCCAAATTTCTAGCATTGCTTGGTAAGCCATTAAGGGGGTTGCTAAGTCAGAATAATATAAGGCACAACACCTATCCGATTTTTGAACCTGATAGCACCTATCACCACCAATTAAAAAGCAAGGATCTATACCTTCTCTCCATCGTTTTGAACGATTATAGTATTTACAGCGGCGTGCCTGTAAAATATTACCACCTACTGTGGCAATATTGCGTATTTGAGGTGAAGCAACTCGGATAGCAGCACCTACTAATGCAAAAAATGTTTTTTTTAGAAACTTATTTTCTGTAAGAGAGGCAAGGTTTACCATAGAACCAATCCGAATTTCATTTTCTCCAAACTCAATCTCGGTTAGCAATTTAAGCTTACCTAAACTTACACAGACTTCAGGAGATTTTAAGCCATAATTCATTAACGGTAAGATATCCGTACCACCGGCATAAATAATCGCATTAACGTTATTATTCAGAATGGTAACAGCTTCATTTAATTCGGTAGGTTCTACCCATTTTAGTATTGACACATCTTTCACCTTTAAAACTTTTGTGAATATAAAATAGAATATTATAAAGTTAACTCTTAAATTGCGTTAAAATTAGGTTTTTAACAATAAAATTAAATCATGGCAAGATCTCTTAAAACTTTATCTTTTTTAACTGGCTCAAGTACCATATTTTCCTCTAACATTTTAACTTTACAAGCTAAGCCGACTCTACCATTTATTCTTACACTACAAATTGCACAACAACCAGTTTCACAGGAATCACGATAAGCAAGACTAGAATCGCAGTTTTCCCTAATATAATGTAAGACTCCAAGGATTGTTTCATCTTTATCATAAGGAACATTAAACTCATCATAATAAGGTTTCTGATCAACACTTGGATCAAAACGAAAAACTTTAATTTTTACGGTTTTTGCTTTTGTCATCATTGACTTCCTCCGGTTTTAAGTTAGTAAATTCAACAGGCTGTTTATTAAACTGCATACCCACTGCTTTACGGGAAATAATAATATTTTGTAGCCATTTTTGATCATTTCGTTCAGGGTGATCTTCACGGTAATGAGCTCCCCGACTTTCTGTGCGCATTAATGCTGCACGGGCAATCATTTCCGCAACATCAAACATTAATTCTAACTCTAAAGCTGTTTTTAATTCTAAATTAAAACTTTTCGATTTACTATTTAAGGCAACATTCTGATATTCTTGGTGTAAACATTCTATCTCGCTTAAAACTAAGTTTAAACTCTGGGCACTTCGGAGGACAAAAGCTCCCTGCCACATAGTATGTTGAAGTTTTTTTAGAATACTATAGACATTAGAACCTTTGGTCCGCTCAAATAATCTTTCAATCTTTTCAATCTCATTATTAACTTGCTCAATGTTAATTTCAACACTACCCTTCAAACCCTTTACATATTCAGCTGCAAATTTACCAGCACGTCGGCCAAAAACGCCCATTTCCGGAAGGGCGCTTCCACCAAGTCTGTTAGCACCATGGACGCCACCTGCTACTTCGCCACAGGCATATAGGCCCGCAATCCCGGTAGCAGTCTCTTCATTTATCACCACACCTCCCATAAAGAAGTGTACAGCGGGAGCAACTTCGAAAGGTTCCTTGCGAATATCTATCCCTTCCTTTAAAAGATCTACACCGCCGAAATTGAACCCGGGATAATACTTGTCAATAAAGGCATTTATTACCTTATCGGGAAGGTAGGAAACATCCATATAAACGCCTCCGTGTTCAGTACCCCGTCCTTCTTTTACTTCAGTGTAGATACCTCTCGCAACTATATCCCGAGTTGATTTATCCCCTCTTACAGGATCATATCTATACATAAAGAGTTCTCCATAGAAGTTAATAAGTTGAGCATTCAACTCATAACGTAAGCGGGTAGGTCCTTGCTGCCCGAAAAGATTTTTAGGAGAAATCATTACTGTGGGAAAGAACTGTACAAATTCCATATCCCTTAAATTAACTCCTGCACGATATGCCATAGCTAGTCCATCACCCGTAGCTTCCCTGGCAGCACAGTTGTTTTTATAAACTCGCATACCACCACCTGTAGCCAGAATAGTCGCTTTGGCTTTTATCACCAGAACTTCAGTTTTTTGCAAATCAATAGCCAAAACACCAACAGCACGACCATTATTAACAAGAATAGAAAACACCAGGGTATCTTCAAGGATTTTAATTTTACGTTTACTTGCTTCCTGGCGCAAAGCCCTAACCATTTTTCTCCCTGTTGTTCCAATAGGTTCTGTAAGACAACCCCGCGGATAAGTATGGCCAGGCATCTGAGACTGGACATACTTACCTTCTTTCTTTGCAAAATTAGTACCATATTTATCATAATCAAGTACTGCCTGACATGCTTCTTCAGCAAAAATCTTTGCCAACTTTTGATCATTAATAAAACTTCCACCTTTTATAGTGTCTTTTAATAAAATTTCTGGGCTATCTTTTTCATTAAAGGGCGCAGTACAAGTAGCTACTGCCATTAGCGTAACGGCACTTTTAGCCATTTTACTTTTCGTAATTACTAAAACATCAACACCTTGATCCTGAGCTTCAAATGCCGCTCGCGCTCCTGCCGCCTCGCTACCCACAATAACTATATCCGTTTCTACTATTTTATAGGACATTTTTGCAGACAAAATCACATACCTCCCTTAAAAGTAATTGTTTTTTACATATACCTATGTCTAATTATTATAAAATATATTGCATTTATAATTCCTCTAAAAGACGTCCATAACCTTTAATCTTTTCCTTGTAATTTACTAATTTAAACAGCCCCCATAATGTAGCCTGGTTACTGGTAACTACAGGTTTCTTGAGTTTCTTTTCAAGACGATCAGCTACTTCCAAACCACGAAAATCAGTACAACTAATAAAGAAACCATCCACCTCTTTACTGTCCATACTTACCACCATCTCATAGATCGTATCTGCTGTTTGAGCATGTAAGATTTCAGCATCGGTAATTTGTAGTCCCTTTATAACTGGAACATTAAAGCCATTATTTTCTAAAAATTTCTTTTCTTTTTCATTAACACGGTCAATATAAGGAGTTGCTACAGCCACAGATTTGACACCGAGAGCTTTTAGAGCGCGAATCATAACAGAAGAAGTAGTTATTGCCGGACAGCCTACTAACTGTTCAATTTTTTCTGTAATTTGTTTATCCCATTCTAAACCTTTAATAAAACTTCCACTGGTACATGCATACGCAACTGCCTCTGGAACTACAGAAGCTGTCAAACGACAAGCATAATCTAAGTCATTTTCCATCTGAATAAGAGCTTCCGGAGTAGTCTCCGTTAATAAAACCCGAGTTGCATGAAAAGTAAAATTTCCTGGTGCTATTCTATTTAATTCTGGTTCTATAAAAACATTTACTGAAGGTAAAATTAGACCAATCCGTGTTCTTTTTAAAGGCACTAACATTTATTTTCCATCTCCTTCTTTTTTTATCCATACTTTTCTATATTCTTTTGTAAAAATACTCTCTCTAACTTTATGAGTAACAATACTACGCAGCATTTCTATGATATATGCATTTATATCTTCTGATTCACCATCAACATAAGGACGGAACATACCCGATACCGGGTCAATTTGTCCCCCCCTGACTGATTCCTGAAGCATAAAACGTTCTGTATTCGAGTCGTGTAATATATCTAATTCTCCTAATAAGGCCGCTAAACAGGCTACAACCCCATATGCCCCCCAGTTGGAAATATTACAAATGATACCTAAATCTGGCTCAGAAGAAGCAGCAATCCCGCCTCCGCAATTACATAAACAATGACGCCCATTTGGAACCATCTCCTTTACTTGCTCCTTTATATAACCCATACCCATTTCGTTTCCTAAATCTCCAATACCAATTGTGAGTATATCACGATTACGGGCTTCTTCAAAAATATAGTCAACCTTCGCTGTATGACAGGAAATATCAAAGCCAGCACCGCTATGATGTATTCGTTTTTCATTCCATCCTGGCCGCTCTATTGCAATTACTGCAGAAGGCTTTAAAGTATCCAGAATTTCTACTGCTCGACTCTTAGCCTTTTCATGTTCTAAGGGGAACCCCTCCACTACTACTTGACGACCCCGTCCTGTATTATTGAAATTTGCCCAATTTACCGCGTGCAAGCCAATACCAGTAAAGCTATGAGCCACAGAATCTCGTAGTATTTCTTCAGTAAAAACAAAAGAAACAGCACCAAATGCAAGGTCTAAAGCTCTGGCTAATGCTGCAGCCCCTAAAGGTCCATCAGTCTCTGCCTTCTGGAAGTGAGGAATAACGAACCCTGTGAGCAAGATAATATGGCCCCCTGGTTTTACTCGCTCTTTTATTTTTTGCGCTGCTTTTAAGGTAAGAGGCATGCCAGCCTTTTTGCGAGCAGCATTATATAAATCTATTAGAGGCAACCCTTTTAAAATTGTCCAGTTAGACATCGGTACGGTTACTAGTCTGTCTACTGCTTCCCCAATGGTTTCAAACTTCACTACTGACAATAACAAACACCTCCTTCTACAAAAGCCAAATGCAAGTTTTATTTTCTATGGGGCTGCACTGACTTTTCATTATTATTTTCCCCATCTTTTAGATCTTTGATCATCCTTCTATTAGCGCCTATTTATAGCACACATTATAAAAAAAGCCCTTAACCCTTTTAAGTAGATGACGTCAACCCAGTATAAGCACATAACTTATCTTCAGGTTAGAAAACAATCAATTTTATCTACCTCGCACCTGATTAACAGGGCAAAAATTCACCTATGCCGGGTATGTGTGGTCTTCAAACGTTCAACAATCTCGTCTTTTTGCACCTCCTTATGGACTTAGGGCTTATCTTCCCATATTTTACCTCATTTGAGGTGCATTTGGTTTTTATTTTACTTTTTTAGTTTTCGCCTAGTTTTATTTTGTTCCTCTGCACAGAATTCAATTGCTTTTACTATTTGGACATATCCGGTACAACGACAGAGATTACCTCTCATATAGTCCTTAATCTCGTCTTCTGTAGCATTGGGGTTTTCTTTTAATAGTGCGGTTGCAGTTAATATCATCCCTGGAGTACAAAAACCACATTGCACAGCTCCATTTTCTAAAAATGCTCTCTGCATAGGATGCAATGTATCTTCTTTTGCAAGTCCTTCAATGGTAGTTATTTCTTTGCCATCAACAGTTACTGCCAAAGTAAGACAAGATAAAATTGTTTTGCCATTTAACAAAACTGTACATGTACCACATTCACCGATACCACAACCGTATTTACTCCCAGTTAGATATAAATCATCTCTTATTATATTAATTAAAAGGTCATTTGGTTTTACAGAAATTCTTCTTTTTTTACCATTAATGGTGAAATTTATTTCTATTTTTTCCATACCTTATAATTCACCTCCTGCTCTATCCCAGGCAAGTTTAAGGGTATCTTCAACCATTACCCGGGCTAGTTCAGTTCTATACTCGGCAGTAGAGCGAACATCATCGATAGGTTTAATCTCCTCCGAGGCTTTCTCCGCTACTTTAATAATTAAATCATTGTTTACTACTCTCCCTATTAAAAATTCTTCTGCCTTTTTAGCCCGAAAAGCTTTAATAAAAACTGAACCAAGTACTATCCGGCAATCTTTACAGGTTTTACCCTCTCTTTCCAGCCAAATAGCTAAATTAATCTTGGCAATATCAGCTTTTACTCTGCTCTTTTTAGAAAAAGCGCTTCCTGAATTTTTGGTTATTTCAGGGATAATCACCTGAGTAACCAGCTCATCTTTCTTGATTATAGTTTCTCCTACTCCAGTTATAAAATCCTCCACCAGAACTATGAGTTCTCCACCTTTGTTAACCAATTTTAATTCTGCACCGTAAGCAATTAAAGGGGGGATAGTATCACCAGCTGGGGACGCATTACAAATATTCCCAGGCATGGTAGCCATATTTCTTATAGCAATCGCAGCCATAGATTTAATCCCTTCGTATAAAGCAGGATATTTTTCTTTAATTTTTTTTACTCTCTCAATATTAGATAAGGGAGTGGCTGCCCCTATTTTTAATTCCCTATCGGTATTAATAAAATTAAGTTCTGGTATATCTTTTATATTTATGATGTAATCAATCTTTAGATTAAGTGTCTTCATTTTCACTAAAAGATCAGTGCCTCCAGCTAATATTTTAGTGTTTTTATTTCTATATTTGTAAAGCAAATCTAAAGCTTCTTCTAGCGTCTTGGGGGCAAAGTATTCAAATTCTTGGGTTAAAATCTTTGTATTGGAATGCAATATTTTTTTCCTCCTTTCTATCTCTTCTCTTTTTCTTTTAAGGTCCTAAGAACTTTTTTTGGAGTATTGGAATAATAGTAAGTTCATAAAATCTAATTACAATGACATTGTAAACTGCATTTGCTACAGCAGAACATCAATAGCTCAAGCCTTACTTGTCCTGTTTCTTCCTTTTCTAGTAGTTTTAAGTGTCTTCTGATCACTTCTTCGTTTATTCCTACTATAGATACAAAACATCCTTTCTGCAAAAAATATTTTAAATTAACCAAGCAGTTGACGGTTTTTGACGAGAGCAGACTATTTAGCTTGGGGTATAGCAAATTCAGCAAATTGGACTAATAAATCAACCCAAGCTCTTGCAGTTCCATATAATTAGCTAATTTCCACTAAGGTTTTATGTACTAAAAAAAAGATCTTTAAATTTTTCATTATGCAGAATATTTTCAGATTTGTCTTCATGCTCTATTATTCCTGATTTTAAAATATAACTTCTTTCCACATGATTTAATACGAGCTCGGGATTTTGTTCAACTATCCATAAAATAGCAATTTTTTTATTTTTATTAATATCTATAATTTTTTTATAGACAACATCTCTAATTCTAGGAGCAAGACCACTGCAAGGTTCATCTAGTAATAGGAGTTTTGGACGAACTAAAAGAGCACTTGCAATAGCTAACATTTGTCGTTCTCCTCCGCTTAAAGTACCAGCCTTCTGGGCCTTTCTTTCTTCGAGTACAGGAAACATCTTAAAAATATTATCTAATTCCTCGTGAAAAAAATTAGAAGTAATAAATGCTCCTATTTCTAAATTTTCCATTACCGTTAAGTCCGAGAATATATTTTTCTCCTGAGGTACATAACCAATTCCTCTTCTAATAATTTTGTTAGGTTTTAATCCGTTAATAGGTTTATTTAAAAAGGTAATTTCTCCTTCCATCACTTTTAAAGCACCCACAAGGGTTTTCATTAAAGTAGTTTTTCCTGCACCATTTGGGCCAATAATGCTTACCATTTCACCCTCTCCAACTCTAATATTTACACCATGAAGTATGGATATATTGCCATAACCAGATTTTAAATTTTTAACTTTTAGCATATTTGCCCTCTCTTCCTAAGTAAATAGTGATGACTTTCTCATCTTTTATAATCTCATTCCATGCCCCTTTTGTAATTACTCGACCATAACTCATTACATATACTATATCACTTATTTCTCTAACAAAGCCTAAATTATGTTCTATAATAAAAAGAGTTAACCCGCCTTCTCTAAGATCATTTAGATACTTTAACATCACACCTTGAAAACTTGGATCTACTCCTGCCATAGGTTCATCTAAAAGAAGTATGTCGGGATCCATCATCAACTGTCGACAAATCTCCAACAATTTAGATTGTGTGCTATTTAAATCCTTTACATATTCGTTTCTCCTGTCGTAAAGGCCAAGGTAGTTTAATAGTTCCAAAGCTTTTTCTTTATTCTCTTTTTCTTGGGTAATTTGCTTTTTTGTATTAAAAAGAGCTTTAAATAATTTTTCGCCTTCTTGATACCTAGGAGCAATCATCAAATTTTCTAAAACAGTCATTCGTAAAAAACCTTCTGCTGTCTGAAACGTTCTAGATAAACCATTAAGGGCTATTTCGTAAATAGCTGTTTTTGTAATATTCTCTCCTTTAAAATACATCTCTCCTTTGTCTATTCTTAAAAAACCGCTAATCACATTAAAAAGAGTGGTTTTCCCTGCACCATTGGGACCAATAAGAGCGGTTATGCTGTTTTTTTCAACCTCTAAAGAACATTCATCTAGTGCTCGAAGACCCCCAAAATTCTTAGTAACATTTATTATTTTAAGCAATTTCCCCTCCCTATTATTTTCTAAATTTACTTTATAAATAATCCTACTGTCTTTCTTAAAATACAATATTTTCTATTTAAACTCTTTTCTATCAGAAAGCATTTTAAGCATAATTTGTTCTTCTTTTAAGAACTCTTTTTCATCAATTGTATTTAATTTCCTTTTTTCCATAATAATTCTACCATTAATAATTACAGTCTCAACGCTATTCCCATTAACAGAGTAAATTAAGTTTGAAATCGGATTATACAATGGCCTCCATCCTGGTTCCTTTGTATCAAATATAATAATATCAGCTTTTTTACCCAATGCTATAGAACCAATTTGCTTCTCTAATAACAAAGCCTTGGCCCCTTGAGTTGTCGCCATGTCTAACACTTCTTCTGAAGGAAGTAGCTTTGAATTTCTGTGATATCCTTTGTGAATAAGGGCTGTCAGTTTCATTTCCCAAATCATATCATAAGAATTATTGCACATTGCTCCATCCGTTCCAATAGCAACCGTTATGCCCCGACTCAACATTTCAGGAATTCTCGCAAAGCCGGAACCTAGTTTCATATTTGAAGAAGGACAATGAACAATTTTTGAACCTGAATCAGCTATAAGTTGAATATCTTTATCCTCTACTTGTATAACATGAGTAAGTAACGTATTTGGACCGAGAAGTTGAATAGATCGAGCATATTCTGCAGGTGACATATTAAATTCATTTCTAATTTGCAAGACATCTTCCTTAATTTCTGCAAAATGCATTGTAATCCCTAAGTTATTCATACCAGCAACTAATTCTTTCATTTTATTACTAAGTCTACTGGTGCATGAGCTAAGAACCCTCGGTCCCCACCAAACTTTTATCATAGGGTTGCTCTTTCTATTATTCCACTTTTTTATAATTTTCTTTATAGCTTCTCCGTTTAGGTCATCTTTTCCAGCATATTTTTTATCCTTTTCGTTTTCACTACCATATCCCATTTTGTCTTCCATGGCTATTGCAAGATTTCCTCTAATACCTATTTTTTCTGCTGCTTTTGCTACTTCATTAAAATGTTCAAGTGAAACTTCTGGATCAAGAAAACATGTTGTTCCTGATTTTATCATTTCATGAAAACATATTAATGCGCCGGAATATGCTTCTTTCTGTCCTATATATTCCTTTTCTAAATGGTGATTATTACTAACCCACTCCAAAAATGAAAGATTATCACCAAGTCCTCGTAATAATATTTCTGTAGAATGCGCATGAGCATTAATGAGACCTGGACAAATAATCTTATTTTCACAATCAATTTCTTTGTCTCCATTATATTTTCTTGTCGAAGATTTAGTAATATCAACGATTGTATCTCCTTCAATAAAAACCGTACCGCCTTTAATGATTTTTTTTTGGTGATCCATGGTTATAACAATACCATTTTTTAGGATTAAGGTATTTTTACACATAGCTAAACCTCCTACTTTTTTATTTAATATAAAAAAGAAAACCAACTTTCCGATACTGTTCCTTTGGAAGTTTTCTTTCATTCCAGTTAATAACTTAAATATCTTTTGGTCTCGGTCTGATCCTACCTTCTTCTTATTCTTCAAGAATCCAACTTCATTCTTAACTAAGTAGAATTTCCGCCTATTAGGCTAACAGAATTTAAAGAGGATAAATTAATTTATCAAATATTTTCGTGTTACAGATTACTTCATAATATTGCATTTTAAACTACTTCAATAACAAATGCTTATAAAAGAAATACCTATTAGATCTTGTTAATAAGTTTTGTTAAAAATTGATTAATCTCTTTTACTTAATCATTTGCTGTTTAATTATTTGTTTTAATTGTAGATTACCTTCTTCTCTTTTAATATTCCATCGGGAAGATATCTTAAAATAACAACGAGTAGCAGGCCATCAATCATAGCATTGATTGCGCTCATTCTAACAGCAAACAATGGAGAAACTTCAATAAACCTTAGAAGTTGAGCGAAAAACATAATTATAAATATGCCCAATATTGCGCCTTTATTATTTGCTTTACCTCCAATTACTACCGCATTTAAAACTGTAAAAGTTAGTGTTGCAGCGTACATGCTAGGCGTAACCAAAGTCAAATACATTGAGTATAAAGCTCCCGCTAACCCAATAAAAATTGAACTGAAAACAAATACTTTCATTCTATACATAAAAATATTTTTACCTACACTTAAAGCTACAATATCATTTTCTCTTATTCCTCTTATAGCTCTTCCGAAGGGCGCCTTGCCCACTTTATCTATCACCAAATAAGCAAATATTAGTCCTAAAACAGTTAAAAAACAAAAGAAATAAGGATAAATATTTCTCTCAAATATATTTTCACCCAAAGAATTTAAGCCAAAAAAACCTATTGTCCCATTAGTTAACCATCTTTCGTTTACCAATAGATAGTGAAGAATTGATGCAAAAGCGAAAGTTATAATAGCAAAATAATGTCCTTTAAATTTCAAGCTAGGCAAACCTATTAAAAATGCTACAAAACCGGAAATAATAGCTGCTCCTATTAGGCCAATTATTGGGGAGAGTCCAAAACCAAACATATAAGCATCTCCTAATTGGGGAGAATGCGTCGTTAAAATTGCAAATGTATACCCTCCTATCGCAAACCAGGCTACGGTGCCAAGATTTACCATCCCGGTAAAACCATATTGTAAATTATATGCTAAACCCATAATACCCCATATTGCTGCTAAAGAAAGCATCACTATAAAAAAGTCTATTAATCCCATAATTTATTCTCCTTTTATTTTGCAAAAATACCTTTAGGTT
>Ga0307428_1001414_pt1 | contig 12241 bp, 12 predicted proteins | sample SalMarWE160240MG_FD_202161 | JGI IMG/M metagenome (GOLD analysis project Ga0307428, IMG submission 202161) | Salt marsh sediment microbial communities from the Plum Island Ecosystem LTER, Massachusetts, United States - WE1603-240 | ecosystem: Environmental > Aquatic > Marine > Intertidal zone >...
TTGTGCTTGTTTTTTTAGTTGGAGATTGAGATAGTAAAAAAGTGTTTTTCATTTTTTAGAAAAATTCAGGCGGTACCATGAAGACCTTTAGGAGGGGGCATATGGATACTATCGATTTGTCAGGAATGAAGGTTAGGGAGATACGAGAATCGGACGTCGATTTCATTGTCGAGATTGAAGAAATGAATCTAGGAATAAGGCGCCCGAAATATTGGCAGAGAGAGCTTCAAAAGAACAAAGAAAGCCGTTTCTTGGGCTCACGGATAGCTGAACTCGGTGGGAAGGTCGTAGGATTTATCCTGGGGGATATCGGATCAAGGGAATTCGGCATGCCCGAGAATATGGGATGGATACATACGATAGGTGTCCATCCGGATTACCAACACCAAGGGATTGCGAGGATGCTATTTGAGGATTACAAAAGACGATTTATGGAGCTTGATGTGGATAAGATCTATACTATCGTATCCCTATCCGATACCATGCAGCTGCCATTTTTTGAAAAGATGGGCTTTAGGCCGGGAAACCGGGTGTATTTTGAGCTTTCTTTAAGTACAGAGCCGCCAAAGGGAGATAGGGTAACGGACTATGACTTCAAACAAATTATGTAATCGCAAAGAATTGTTCAAAAGAAACAGCCTTCAGAATCTTCCATTATTGGTAACTAATCTTTTCTACATGAGGGTCATAAGGAACGCGCCTATTTGGTAGATGAGGACTGCAAGCCCCCACCCCAGCACAAGGCTGTAGCCCACTGCAAGACCGGTCCACCTCCAATTCGTTTCTCTCTTTATCGTTGCAATCGCCGCAAGGCAGGGGATGTATACCAGGGCCATGACCATAAAGGCGTAGGCGGAGAGTGGCGTGAACTGAGTCTGAATAACCCCTGTAAGCCCTATTTCCTCAACTCCGTATAGGGTCCCCAGGGTCCCCACTACCACCTCCTTGGCCAGGATCCCGAAGGACAGGGCAACCCCGGCCTGCCAGAAGCCGAACCCGGCGGGCTTCAGCAGGGGGGCAAAAACAGAACCCAATTTACCAATAAGACTCTGTTGCGAAGCATACTCGACACCGAAAGGCAGGAATGCCAGGCACCATATCAGGACTACACCCAGGAATATAATGGTGCCTGCCTTCCTCAAAAAGAGGACGCTCCTCTCCCACATGAGGACAAGCGCACCCTTGACTGTGGGGAGTCGATAAGGGGGAAGCTCCATGATGAGGGGCGCAACCTCACCCTTAAAGAAGATCCCTTTGAATACCCTCGCAACTATTACTGCCAGGATGATCCCCAAAAGATAGAGAGAAAAAATGACTATCCCCTGATTGTGCGGAAAGAAGGCGCCTGCAAAGAGGATATAGATAGGAAGCCTCGCCGAGCACGACATCAGGGGGTTGACCATGATGGTGAGGATACGATCCTTTTCAGATTCCAGGGTCCTGGTTGCCATGATTCCGGGGATATTGCAGCCGAAGCCCAAGAGCATGGGAATAAAGGATTTTCCGTGGAGTCCCAGGGCGTGCATGAGCCGGTCCATGACAAAGGCAGCCCTCGCCATGTACCCAGAGGCCTCCAGGATGGCGATGCCTAAAAAGAGGAGCATGATATTGGGGAGAAAGACCAATACGCTCCCCACCCCTCCAATAATCCCATCTGAGAGCAGGGAGGAGAGCCACTGCGGGCCTCTCACACCTTGTATGCCGGATGAAACGCCTTTCGCAAGCCAGCCCATGAAGGCATCGATCCAATCGGCGAGGGGTGCGCCGAGTGTAAAGACCAACTGGAAGACAAGCCACATCATCGCCAGGAAGACCGGTATCCCCAGGAACCGGTTGAGCAGGATCTGGTCGATCCTGTCTGAAAGGTCCAGCCGCTCCATAAGATCGAGCTTTCTTCGGGTAGACTCCTTTACCAGCCCGGATAAAAAAGCATACCTTCTCTCTACGAGCGCGGTTTCCAGGTCATAGCCCAGATGCCTTTCAAGCTTGGTCTGGCTTTCCAAAACCAGAGGCACTATTTCCGTATCCTCGACTGCATTCAGGACCTCGGCATCGCCCTCGAGGAGCTTTACCGCAGCCCAGCGGGAGGGGTATCCCGGGAGGGTCAGAGTATCCTGCAATTTTTTTATCTCCGCCTCGATATCGTGGTCGTAGTCGATGGTGAAGAAATCACTCCTTTCGGTCTGTGCTTTGGCGATTGCCTCTTTCAGCTCATCCATTCCCTCACCCTTATGGGCAACCGTCTCTACAATGGGGGTACCCAAAACAGCGGAGAGTTTCCCTGTATCGATCTCAATCCCTTTGCTCTTCACCATATCCATCATGTTCAAATCAATGATGACCTTTGAACCCAGCTCCAGGAGTTGGGTGACAAGGTAGAGGTTTCGCTCCAGGTTAGAGGCATCGATGACTGCCACCACGGCGTCAGGCTTCTCCCTGACCAGAAAATCCCTGGCGATCCGCTCATCCAGGGAGTAGGCGGTGAGGCTGTAGATGCCGGGAAGATCGACAACGGTGATGTGGTGACTATTATGGGTACAGATTCCCTCTTTCTTCTCCACAGTAACCCCGGGCCAGTTCCCCACATGCTGCCTGCCCCCAGTGAGGTGGTTGAACACAGTGGTCTTCCCGGAATTCGGATTCCCTGCCAGTGCTATCTTCATGCTATTGGCCGTATTGGTGTCGTTCATGGTCCATTCTCCATACCCTCGTTATATTGTTGTGGTAAGAATGGAGGAGTTGCACAACTTAGGGGGATCACTTATACGAAGATTCGGTGGGCCATTCCGCGGCCTAGTCCCAGCCGCACTCCTCCTCTGTTTAGAATCAGGGGGCCGGGGAGGTTTGATACCACCTCGATTTCAACTCCGGGATAAATTCCCATAGTGGCAAGTCTTCCTATTAGGCCCCTGCCGCCTTTTATCTCTCGTATCCGTACCCGTTCGCCCGGTCTTACCATGCTGAGGGTCATTAGGTGTTCACCTCCTCCACCGTAATTGCCTCGGCCTCCTCCCTGCGCAGGGAGAGGTGGTATCCTTTGACCAGAACATCCACCGGATCACCCAAGGGGGCCACCTTCCGGATGGCGACCTCAACCCCGGGGACAATCCCCATATCGAGCAGCCTCCTCTTGACCCCGGCCTCGGCGATAACCCTGCTCACCGTGCCCCTTTCCCCAACAGCAAGATTACTCAGGTGCTTCATGGGTTCACCTCCCTTACCAATACTTCTCGATTCTTCACAGTGCCCCGGCTTTTTGCCGTGTTTGACGTAGTAGTGGAAACTTGAGAGCCAGAGGGGCTCCCCCTCAGGGCAGGCCTCAACCAGGTCTATGAACTTAATGATGCGATCCAAGGTCTCCTTGTGGATATGGTGCTCGATCGCGCAGGCATCATTCTCTGCAATCTTTGAGTCAACCCCAAGGATCTCAGAGAAAAACTTATAGAGCGTCTTGTGCTTCTCATAGATCTCCTTTGCTCTGAAAACGCCTTTCTGGGTGAGTTCGATATACCCGTAAGGCTCCTGGTGCGCCAACTCCTTTTCAGAGAGAACCTTTACGGCATTGGCCACGGAGGAGGTCTTGACATTGAGGCGCTTTGCGATGTCCTTTACCCTCGTTACCTTCTTCTCCAGGCCGATGACCCAGATGGCCTCAAGGTAGTCTTCCATGCTCGCCGATAAGGTGGTCATTTTTAGACCTCTATAAATATTAGGATTGTCTAACAATTAAAACAAGTCCTACTATTTTGTCAAGGGAAAACTTCTTTTTTTGAGGACTTGACAATACCTAAAAAGAGTTTATTATCAAACCAAATTCTGCAAATTTATTTCTATAATTTAGGATTAAGTATCTAATTAAATTAGATAATTGCTTCTAAAGATAATTTTTAAAGATCATAAAAAAAATGAAAAAATGTCACGTTGCCTGTACCGAAGAAAATCTTACCGCTAACGCCGGATTGATACACCTTGGACAATTCGCCAAAAAACTTGGCCTCAGCAACATGCTTGATCAGGGCATCTCTATTGTGAGGGGACCCAACGCCCAGGTCTCGGTAGCCGATGCTATCATGATGCTCGCCATGGGGGTAATCGTTGGAGCAAAGCATATGAATCATCTAGCCATTCTCAGGGCTGATACAGTTATGCGTACTCTGTTTAAATGGAAGAACTTCCCCAATGATACCACCTTCTGCCGTTTGTTCAAACTGTTCCAGCCTGTGCACTGCCACGAGTTATCCGAGGTGGAAGGGAAAGCCAGAGCCAAGGTATGGTCCCGGAAGTGGTTTGACCGTATTACCTTGGATATGGACTCTGCTATCAAAGGCGTCTATGGCTCCCAGCAAGGCGCTGAACAGGGGCTCAATACCGAGAAAAAGGGGCAAAAGAGTTATTGCTCTCTTCTGTGCTTTATTGCTGAGACTAGGGAATGTCTTCATAACTGGTTCCGATCCGGCTCCGCATCCCTTGGCAACGGAGCTATGGAATTCATGAAGGAATGTTTTTCTCGAATTCCCAAACGAGTTCAGGACATCTTTGTTCGTGCTGACAGCGGCTTTTTCAAAGGAGATCTGCTTGATCTCTTAGAAGAAAAAGGAACTCAGTATCTCATCAAAGCAGACATGAAAAATCTGGCGCCCTTGCTTATGGAGCAATCATGGGGCAAGGCCAAGAACAAGCCCGGAATGGAAACCACGGAATTTATGCACCAACATCACGGATGGCATGCAGCCCACAGGTTTGTGGCTGTCCGCATATCGGCAGATCCTGAAACCAAGAGTACGTTTTTCCCAATGCCGCACTACGAGTTCTTTTGTTATGTCACCAATCTCTCCCGGACACCGTGGGAGGCACACGTGTGCTATGAGAAGAGGAAGACAACCAGTGAAAATTGGATCGAGTGGTGTAAGAATCACATGGCCTCGGGAAGTATCCTCACCCAGGATTTCTGGGCCAACTCAGCTATCTTTCAGACCTGCATCCTGGCATACAACCTTCTGGTCTGGATGATGTGGATCACGTACGAGAAAGGATTTCGCGAAGAGCCGGATACCATCAGGACTTGGTTAATCCACGTACCTGCCCGTTTGCTCCATGGCAGTCGGCAGTGGGGTTTAAAGCTTTCAAAAACATATCTTTTCAAAGAGCAGTGGCAGGCCATTGAAAAGTCTCTTGCTGAACTTGGCTTTGCCTGAGTAATCCCAGGAGGGGATAAAGTCGCGAACCCCTGCAGTGTAAAGTAACGATAACTACAAATGAACAAGGAGAACGAGATGGTAAGAGAAGTCACAGATGAAACTTTTGGGGAAGAGGTTTTAGGATCTGATGTTCCCACCGAGGTTGATTTTTGGGCGCCTTGGTGCGGTCCTTGCCGTATGGTTTCGCCCATTTACGACAAGCTTTCAGAGGAGTACAAGGATTTCAAGTTCTGCAAGATCGATGTCGATCAAAATCCCCAGACTGCAATGAAATACCATATTGTCAGTATTCCCATGCAGATGTTTTTCAATAACGGCGAGAAGGTAGATGAGATCCTCGGTGCAGTTCCTGAGTATATGATCCGCTCTAAGGTTGAGGAAATCCTTACCAGATTCCCATCTGATGAAAGAGGGAGGCTTAAAGTTATCCTAAATTCTTGGATCGATCAAAACAAAAGGCATGTTGAAAAGTTCAGAAAATGGATGGAGAAGATTGAGAATAGCGAGCATTACCGCCATGTCTTACAGACAGCGGAAGAACTGGAAGCGTTAACTGAGCATCTGTCCAAGGCGACTTCGGGTCTATAGAGAACTTGTCGCTGTCCATTAGGCATCCTGGGGGGCGCCATGACTCATGTGCCTCTGTGGAATCGTTAAGAGAAAGGAGAACAGGAAAGGCACTGAGGGTAACATAAAAGAGATCTGTGGAGTTTTACCATCCTTATTTATCTGGCGGCTGTAACTGCCTGGTTTCACGGCATAGATAGAGTGATTTCAAAATATTACGAATTTTCAATAATGATGAAACGAAAGGAACGGTCATGATCAACTGGATAGAGAACCACCAACACCTCGCCGAGGTGCAGGAAACCTATAAGGAGCTCCTGGTGCTGCTCTTTCACGGGAGCTTTTCCACCCCTTCACAGCGTGCCCTGGCAGAACTCGAACAGTTCAGCTCGGAGGATACCCACATCCCCGTCTACGTCCTCGATGTAGAGAAGGTGAAAGGCGTTCACAAGCAGTTCGCTGTGAAATCCGTCCCTACGGTGGTGGCCCTGAAGAGTGGAGAGGTGGCCCACAGGCTGGAAGGTGTTGAGAGCGCCCAGTTCTATGCCCGCCTGTTCGCAGGGGCGCGCCCCTCCTCCTATAAGACAGCAGACAAGGGTCCCCCTTCCCACCGGGTGATCGTCTACAGCGGACCGAGCTGTCCTTACTGCGGGGCCGCCAAGGCATACCTCAGGCGTCTGGGGGTACACTTCCGGGATATCGATGTCTCCCGCGACCAGCATGCGGCCCAGAGCCTTGTCAGACGGAGCGGTCAGATGGGGGTGCCCCAGATCGATATCGACGGGCGCCTCATCGTGGGCTTTGATAAGGCAAAGATCGATAGAATGCTCGCAAGCTAAAAAGGAGAGAGAAGTATCTAAATTATATAATGATGCTCTATCTTTATACTCTATTTATTCTCCGTAATCTGCTGCCTGCGAAACGCGATACTGCGGTACCAGGAAATGGAGTTGCATGATGACAAATACACTATTTGCCGATAAGAGAATCGGCATTTTAGGAAAAGGCGGGAGCGGGAAAAGTACCGTTACGGTTTTATTGGCAAAGGCCCTGATGAATGAGGGCTACCAGGTTTGCGTGCTGGATGCTGATTCAACCAATGCGGGCATCAATCAGGCTTTAGGATTTAAGAACGCCCCTGTCTCTCTCATGGATTATTTTGGAGGACCGGTATTTTCCGGCGGGAACGTTTCATGCCCGGTAGATGATCCTACTTCTTTATCCGGAGCTGTTATTGATGTAACCAAGATCCCGAAGAAATACTATTCTTTTAATAAAGACGGCCTGTTTCTTTTCCAGTTAGGAAAGATTGGAGATAAAGGCCCGGGTGCCGGATGTGATGGGCCTATTTCTAAGATAACCAGGGATTTAAGGGTACAGGGGATCGGAGACCAACCTGTCACCTTAATAGATGTCAAGGCAGGTTTGGAGGATTCCGCCAGAGGAGTGATAACAAGCATGGACTGGATCATTACCGTGGTGGATCCCAATACCGCTTCGATCCAGATAGCGGCGGATATTAAAAATCTAATTTCTCAAATAAAAGCTGGTGAATTACCTGCTACTCACCACCTGGAAAGTTCTACACTTATCGAGGAGGCGAAGAGGCTATACAGAGAAGCAAGAATAAAAAACTCTTTTGTGCTCTTGAATAAGATCAAGGACGAAAAAATAAAAGATTCTTTATCCAAAAAACTGCGAGAGAAGGGATTGAAAGCAATAGGGGCCATCTATGACGACGCTTACATCTCTCTGTCCTGGCTGGAAGGGGAGCCCTTGGAGGGGATGCAAGCAAACAAGGATATCATGGATGCTGTCGAAAGATTAGAAGAAGAGGTAAAAGAGCAACGAGGGATCCTATAAGATGATGATTTGGATCCTGAAGAAGGTTTTAAAGTCCTATCAGAGGATAGAAGTGAGGTAGGAAAGGGAGGTTGATTAATGGAGAAAAGAAATGCAATCCTTGATTCCATCAACAAAGTGGAACATCCAGAAATTGCTATGTCTCTGGCAGACCTAGGCATGGTTCGGGACATTGAATACGATTCGAAAGATAATGGCATTATCCTTACCCTCGTTCTCCCGTTTTTCGGTATTCCCCAGACTGTGAAGGATTACATGATCAACAGTTTGTCCCAGGCTATAAAAGATGCGGGCGGAGAATTGAAGAATGTCAATCTGGCGCAGATGACCGAGGAAGAACGCCAAGCTTTCTTAGAGAAGGAAAATGCCAATTGGCGAAGCTAGGAATACTGGAGATGCTCAAAAAGCGCCTGTGCTTGTCTCTAGGAGGGTGCCATGAATGACGTCACGCCGACAAAGGAAGATGTGTACGATGTGATTATTATCGGAGGAGGACCGGCGGGCCTCACCGCCGGGATCTATACGACGAGGGCCAGACTTTCAACCATACTGTTTGAAAAACTGGGGGCAGGCGGCCAGGCAGCCCTCACCGATAGGGTGGAGAATTACCCTGGCTTTGCTGAAGGCATATCAGGAGGAAAACTGGTTCAAGGCATGGAGGCGCAGGCCAAATCCTTTGGTATAATTACCATATTCGGCGAGGCAACCAGGGTTGAGTGCAGAGACGGGGACACCATCAAAAGGGTCTATGTGGATAATGATCCGGTGCCGTACAAGGCTTTATCGGTGATCATAGCAGCGGGCTATAAGCAGAGAAAGCTGGGGGTACCTGGCGAGGGCGAGTTAACCGGCAGGGGCGTCTCCTATTGCGCAACCTGTGACGGCGCCTTTTTCAGGGATCAATCCGTTGCGGTGGTAGGCGGCGGAGATGTGGCGCTTGAGGACGGCCTTTTCTTAACGAAGCTTGCAAAAAAGGTCTTTATTATCCACCGCAGGGACAGGCTGAGGGCAGCGAAAATTCTCCAGGAGCGCGCCTTTCGCCATGACAGGGTAGCGATCATCCTTGATTCGGTGGTGGATGAAATCCTCGGACAGACGAAGGTCCAGGGTGTCCGGGTGCGAAACCTCAAGACGGGCGAGTTCAAGGAGGTGAAGGCAGACGGGGTATTCGTACTCATCGGCTGGATACCCAACCTCTCCTTCCTCAACGGCACAGTAGAGCTCAGCGATGACGGCTATATCATGGTGGACAGCGAGATGAGGACCTCCCGGGAGGGCGTATTTGCGTGCGGGGATTGCTGCAAGAAAGGACTCAAACAGATCGTCACTGCGTGCGGCGATGGCGCCACAGCCGCCTTTTCAGCCCAGCAATTTGTGGAGAGACTACGGGGCGAAGCGTATGCCTGATACATGCATAGACAACGCGGAGGCAGTGTTAACTGCTGGGGCTTTATTGGCGCCATTACGCTGAAAAGGGTCGAAAGGAAGATACCTCTATACATATTGTAAAAAGGGAGGAGCTGATTGTTGCAGCCCTTCTCTTTTTATGCATCTTTTTTACGCGCCTAAAATTCTATTGCAAGTTGTACGGTTACGATATCCGCCTCATCTCCGGTGCCGCCTTGAGAAACATCATAGTCCTCATTATGGGCATACTCCAGAGCTATACCTACCTGCTCACCGAGGCCAACGCCCATGGATGCGATCAGGCGCGTTTCGGGCAAGATCCCCCCGCAGTTATCCGTGCCCTGATAGGCAATCCCCAAGGTGGCGTCTTTTCCCATCAGCTCAAAGGTGTAGCCGATTTCTATATTGTAGGCGCTGGGGGCCTGTTGTTTAGGGTTATTGGTAAACGCAATGTCATCGGTTGCAGCCACATACTCGCCTATGACCATAAAGGGCATAACGGTGACGACCACATGCCCGGTGAAACCCGCAGCATACTCTTTGAGGGTAAACTTATTTTCCTCAATCCAACCGCCCAGTCCATCGGAATCGGCAATGTTGTTGATCCAGCCTGCGCCGATGGCAAGGCCTATCGTTCCCACTTCAAGGCCGTAGCCCACATCCGCCCCGAAACACTTGACGGTATCGTCTTCACCGTCCTCGTCTATATCGCCGTTAAAGCTATAGACCGAAGCGCTCAAGCCCGAGGGATGCTCGAGGCCCACCTGCACCGCGCTCTGGGGCGTTTCACCGAGCTCAAGGGTCAGGGGATCGGAGATCATGGTTGTCTCATAGGTGCCAAAGGGCACAACAAACTTACCGGCGGTAAGATACAAGGGAGATTTCTCTGCATTCCCGAAGGTGATGGATCCCTCATCAACCTCGACCTGCTCGGTGTCATCCTCTTCCCAGAGGAGAACGAGGTTGGCAACAGCCCAGTCACAGACCTCAGCCTCAAGGCCTAACTCCACCGTTGCCAGGGTGATATCGCTGGTGTTCACATCCCCATATCCATTTTCAAAGCCGGCTTCTACTTCAAGGACACCTGAAAACGACACTCCTTCCAGAAGACCGCTAGATTTAATCTTCTCTTTCAGTTCCTTTACTTCTTGTTCGAGCTCGTAGTTGGACATCCCTTGACCAAAGGATGCCTGTATTCCAGCCAACGTACTTAAACTAAAAATGCTTACAACAACTAGAACCTTAATCGATTTCATTCCTCTTTCCTCCTTTTCTCTTTATGTTATGTATGGAAAAATTGTCCTGCAAACTCATTCGGACAGGGCAGTCGCCCACTTCGTAAGAATAGCCGGGTACTCCACCACGCTTGAATCGCAATAGAACGGCAGGCTGTAAAGAGCCGTATTTTTCAAGGCCTTTACCTGAACCAGTTCCGGATTGGCCTTCAGATAATCTGAAAGGCCCTTTTGCACAGCCAGGGCATCGCCGGTCATGATGATCACGTCCGGGTCGGCTTTGAGCAGAGGGGAGAAATCCCAATTTCCTCTTTTTTTCACAACCGGATAAAACCATTCCTTTCCGGTGGCTTTTTTGAAAACATCCCCGGCATTTTCATATCCCAAAGGCTTCAGCAGAAAACAATCCGAATAGCCGCCAGGAGCCTCAACCCTTAAAAAGGTCTTCCCTGTTTCTGTGTAAGTGCCAGAGAAAACGATCGCTTTTCTCCCTCCAGGTGAAACACGCAAACCCTTTTTGGCCTTATCAAGATCCTCCGTATATCTTTCAATCAGCTTTTCACCCTTACCTTCGCGCTGCAAAAGTTTCGCAGTTTGACGGATTGCGGATTCAATTCCCTGGGTGAAGTCCACATAATCGATCTTCAGATCCAGTCCTTCGAGGAGAGGAACAACGTTTTCCGGTTTGACCTCAGGCTCGTAGAGCCAGAAATTGGGATGTTTCTCGATGATGATCCGCCTTTTTGCGGTGTCGGGAACAATGGTTGGTGTTCTTTTTGTTATGCATTTTGGGCATCCCAGTATCTGGCTGGCGATTTTGAGCTTTTTGGCCATGGGCCACAAACCGCCTCGCACGGACATGGCTTCTGGAAGAACGCCGAGGTTATAGGCGATATCAACCACCCGGTCCCCGATGATAATGGCCTTGATCTTTTCGGGGGGAGGCGATTTCATCCCTGCCTTGCAATCCTCGGGGGGTAACGCCACGGCAAGGATTGTCAGTAGAACCGCTATCCATACTATTGATCGTGCAATATAATTTCGTACCGGCAAATAGGTTTTCATCATATTCCGCATGCTTAAAACCTCCTTTCCATTTCAATGAAATAAAGGCGCAACAGACTTGGCATTATTGCAAGCCATGTTGCGCCTTCACTTGTTCAGCCTTCTATCAGAACCCGTAAGGCATCCCTCTAATTTTTAGATGTGCGATTTTAGATTTTCAATAGTCAATCGGCAATAAAAAATTTAGCCTACTTCATATCCACGGCCTGAACCCAGATCACTGCATCCTGGGAAAGCTCTTTACCGTTGTGTTTTAAATCTCCACCGGCGCCAAGGGCTGCGAAACCCCACCAACCTGCCTTTGGTATACCAAAGGTAAATACGCCGTTGACATCTGCCTTTATGGTCATAGTAATCAGGGCATCATGAGGGGCCTCTACCTTGGCCGCCCTGGCAAAGGCATTTCCTACGACATCATGGTTCATATACTCTATCTCTATCTCTGCATAAGAAACTGGTTTTCCCTTGCATGTAACAATACCCCTGAAGACATTCCCAGTCCAAAGGGCATAGGGTTTATCCAGTGGGACAATCTCAACAGGGAGAGGATCACCTACCGGTGCATCCCAGTCGGTAGGGGCGCCTGCCACATTGAATATCACCTTGGTGCAATGCTGTATGTAGACATCCTCCGAGCCTTCATAGTACGGTGCAGGGACGAAGTAGAAGATATGGTCTCCCATTCCTTTGAGTCTCACATCGGCCTCATATGCCCTTCCTGTGTTAGTGAGGCTTGTAAAGTCAATTGGCTTAAGTTTATCAAGAAGATCTTTTTTCTTCCCTTTATGCATTTCACCAAAGGCGATGGTCGGATGGATCTTCCCATTCTCATCCTTCCCGATGTCCATGGTATGGCCCGCCTCAAAGGGATGTGTAAATACCAGCTTGAGATTTATCTTTTTTGTC
>Ga0307428_1001416_pt1 | contig 12236 bp, 12 predicted proteins | sample SalMarWE160240MG_FD_202161 | JGI IMG/M metagenome (GOLD analysis project Ga0307428, IMG submission 202161) | Salt marsh sediment microbial communities from the Plum Island Ecosystem LTER, Massachusetts, United States - WE1603-240 | ecosystem: Environmental > Aquatic > Marine > Intertidal zone >...
CTCGGCAAGATCGAATGCACGCCTTGGAACATGGTGCGGCGCGAGCTCAAGGCGAAGAATGTGAAAAGATGGTCGAGCCCGTGCGCATCGGCCGCGGCCGGCACCTCGCCCGAAGCAAGCAGCGCCTTAATCTCCGAGCCGAAATAGACGGTGTCGCCTTGACGCGACCAGAACAGCGGGCAGATGCCGACGCGATCGCGCGCCAACAGAACGGTGCGCTTGGCGAAGTCGAACAGGACGAAAGCGAACTGGCCCTTCAGGTACGGAAACAGGTCCTCGCCGTGCTCCTCATAGAGATGCACGATCAACTCGCAGTCGCTGTCCGTACGGAATTGATGGCCTCGCGCTTCAAGCTCGGCCTTGCGCTCAGGGTAATCGAAAAACTCGCCGTTGCAGACGACGGCGACAGTGCGATCCTCGTCGAAGATCGGCTGCTGGCCGTTGGCGATGCCGACAATGCTCAACCGCCGTTGCGCAATGCCGATGCCTGGTGCGAACAGGGTGCCGGAATCGTCCGGTCCGCGATGAAACACCGCGGCGCCCATGCGCTCGACGAGCGCCCGATCAGGCTCCCGCCGGCCTTTGAGGTCGATTACACCGGCAAAGCCGCACATGGTGCCTCGCTTGAAAATTCGTTGATGATTGGAATCAGCGCCGTGTTGGAAACTCAGCCTTCCTGGCAAAAACCCCCACCGCTTGACGGTGAGCCGGAAGCAGCTTGGCGCGAAGAGCGCCTACCGCTCCGAAACCTCGTGGTTTCGCTGGGCATTTGTATGGCGGCAGGGGACGCGCCTTTCAAGGCGTTTTTCGACGCGAGTGGCAGCGAATTGCGCTCAAATTCGGGCGCTCGGCCGGGAACTCCTACCTTCGTGCTTTGCGCTCGAGGAAGAGGCATCCCATCTATAGGAATGCGCTACAATGCGCCCCGAAAGGTTTCGACAATGCGTTGGTCTCTCCCCATTGGATCTCTCGCCGGCACGGTGATCCGGATCCACGTCACGTTTCTGCTTTTTCTCGTTTGGCTATGGGCCCTGTTCTTTCGCCAGGGCGGCGCGGAAGCGGCGTGGCAGGGAACCACCTTCATCGTCCTCATTTTCTTTTGCGTGCTCTTGCACGAGCTCGGCCACGTCTTCGCCGCCCGCTATTACGGCGTCAAAACCCGCGACGTGACGCTGTGGCCCTTCGGCGGCATCGCCAGCATGAAGCGCATGCCGGAGAAGCCGAGCCAGGAGCTCGTCGTTGCGGTGGCGGGTCCGGCCGTGAATGTGATCATCATTGCCGTGCTCGCGCTGTGGCTCGGCCCCCGCCTCGGCACGGAAGGCCTCGCCGAGCTCGATAGCCCAACCTTATCCATGGCAGCCAAAGTCCTTTGGGCGAATGTCATCCTCGTGGCCTTCAACCTGATACCGGCCTTCCCCATGGATGGCGGCCGCGTGCTCCGCGCCCTGCTCGCCATGAAGATGGGGAATGCACGCGCGACCGAGCTCGCCGCCCGCATTGGTCAAGCCTTCGCCGTGATCTTCGGAATTTTCGGCATCCTTTATAATCCGATGCTGATCGTGATCGCGGTGTTCGTCTTTCTCGCCGCGTCGGGCGAGGTAAAAAACGCCGAGTTGAACGCCATGGCTCGGGGCGCGCTCGTGTCCGACGCCATGATTACCGAGTATCAATCGCTGCCGACAAACGCCACGATCAACGACGCCGTTGACGCGCTAATCCGGACCACCCAAACCGAGTTCCCGGTGGTTGACGGAGCCGGGCGCCTGCGCGGGGTGCTGTTCCGCGACGCTATGATCAAGGCGCTGAAGGAGAGCGGACCTGCGACGCCCGTGCTTGAGGTGATGGTGACCAACGTCCCCACCTTGCCCATGCATACCAAGCTGGAGAAGGCCGTGCGCTATCTAATGGAGAAGCCGCGCACGGTTATTGGCGTGACCGGCGCCGATCAGCGCCTAGTGGGGCTGCTTACGGTCGAGAACCTCGGAGAAATGATGATGGTGCATGTGGCGCAGCCGAGCGCAGACCTCGGCCCACGGCACGCCAGCGGATAATGACCAAGCTGCCCTGGAGCAAGCCTCCCCCCATTGCACGAGCGTCACATGCGCTCTATATCGCTGTCATATGAAGCCGCGGGCCCGTTCAGGCCCGCGTTTTGACATTTGGACCCATGCAACTCCGCAACATCGCCATCATTGCCCATGTCGACCATGGCAAGACCACGCTCGTCGACCGGCTGCTGCAGCAGTCGGGCGCGTTCCGCGACAATCAGCGCGTGGCCGAGCGGGCGATGGATTCGAACGACCTCGAGCGCGAGCGCGGCATCACCATCCTCGCCAAGGTGACATCGGTGGTCTGGAACGGCACCCGGATCAATATCGTCGATACGCCCGGCCACGCCGATTTCGGCGGCGAGGTCGAGCGCATCCTCAACATGGTTGATGGCGCGCTCGTGCTCGTCGATGCCGCCGAGGGGCCGTTGCCGCAAACGAAGTTCGTGGTGTCCAAGGCGCTGAAGATGGGGCTGAAGCCCATCGTCGTCATCAACAAGGTCGACCGGCCCGACGCGCGTCCGACCGAGGTGGTGAACGAGGTGTTCGACCTGTTCGCGAGCCTCGACGCCTCCGACCAGCAACTCGACTTCCCGATTCTTTATGGCTCGGCCAAGGAAGGCTGGATGGCGGCGAGCCCGGAGGGCCCGAAGGACGCCGGCATGCAGCCGCTGTTCGACCTCGTCCTCGACCATGTCGCCCCGCCTCAGGTCGAGGGGGGCCCGTTCCGGCTGCTCGGCACCATTCTCGAGGCTAATCCCTATCTCGGCCGTGTCGTCACCGGCCGCATCACCTCTGGCACCATCGCCCCGAATCAGATGGTCAAGGTGCTCGACCATGACGGCAACCTCGTCGAGCAGAGCCGCGTCTCCAAGGTGCTCGCCTTCCGCGGGCTCGATCGCATCGGCCTCGACCAGGCCACCGCCGGCGATATCGTCTCCATTGCCGGCCTGCCGAACGCCACGGTGGCGCACACCATCGCCGCGCCCGAAGTCGAGGCGCCGCTTCCGGCCCAGCCGATCGATCCGCCGACCCTCTCCATGACCTTCCGCGTCAACGATTCGCCGCTCGCCGGCACGGAGGGAGACAAGGTGACGAGCCGCATGATCCGCGACCGCCTCCTGCGCGAGGCTGAGGGCAATGTGGCATTGCAGGTCACCGAATCGAATGAGCGCGATTCCATGGAGGTTGCCGGGCGCGGCGAATTGCAGCTCGGCATCCTGATCGAGACCATGCGGCGCGAAGGCTTCGAGCTCAGCGTCTCGCGCCCGAAGGTGCTGTTCCAGCGCGACGAGGCAGGCGCCCTGCTAGAGCCGATCGAGGAGGTGGTCATCGATCTCGACGAGGAGCACGCTGGCGTCGTGGTGCAGAAGCTGTCGGAGCGCAAGGGCGAGCTTGTCGAGATGCGGCCCTCTGGCGGCGGCCGTCAGCGGCTCGTGTTCTACGTGCCAACGCGCGGACTGATCGGCTATCAGGGCGAGCTTCTCACCGACACGCGCGGCACCGGCATCATGAACCGGCTGTTCCACGCTTACGCGCCCTATAAGGGCCCGATCCAGGGGCGCCGCAATGGCGTGCTGATCTCGACCGAGGCCGGCGAGGCGGTCGCCTATGCGCTGTGGAATCTGGAGGACCGCGGGCCGATGATGATCGATCCCGGCATCAAGGTTTATGCCGGCATGATCGTCGGCGAGCACACCCGCGATAACGATCTCGAGGTCAATGTGCTCAAGGGCAAGAAGCTGACCAACATCCGCACCACCTCCAAGGACGAGGCGGTCAGGCTGACGCCGCCGATCCGCATGACGCTCGAGCGTGCGCTCGCCTATATCCAGGACGACGAGTTGGTCGAGGTGACGCCGAAGTCGATCAGGTTGCGCAAGCGCCACCTCGATCCCAATGAGCGCAAGAAGGCGGAACGGCGCCAGCTCGAGGAAGCGCGCGCCTCTTAATCCTTTCTGGTCGACGACAGATCGAGAAGCGACAACACGTTCGCGCAACACCGAAGAAAAGCAATAACTGTTGCCTAAGCTTCCCGCTTTGATGGGAAAAGCTTCCAGATATTGGGCATTCTTGACACCACCCTGAAATTACATTCATTCCCATCGAATATCTGAAACTATTCTCCGGTCATTTACATCCACTGATGGACCTTTGATTGGAGGATTACGCATGATGAAAGCCCTTTCGGTTGCCCTTGGGCTCGCGCTGGCGCTCGGCACCACCGCCGTCCTCGCCGATGACGACGATGACGATAAGGTCCCGGCCGCCGAGGTCGAGAAGATCGAGGCGGTCCTCTCCGAGCTCGGATGCAGCGGTTATGAAAGCCTGAAAAAGGAGGAAGAGGGCATCTACGAAATCGACGATGCCAAGTGCAAGATGGGCACCATGGACATCAAGCTCGACAAGAACGTCAAAGTGCTCCTCATCTCGCGCTACTAGGACGACCCAAGGCTCAAGCCCCCGGAGAGCGGACTGACCTGAGGTCAGTTCGCTGCTGGCTCGCCGCCATTCCGACGCCTGGCGACATCTCGCCGCTCCGCTCCTTGTGCGGAAGCGTGCAATCCCTCTGCACAGCGCCCGCGGTCTGCGCTAGGCTTGCGTCATGGAAACCGACGTCGTGCAGATCAGGCCGGCGAGACCCAAGGATGCTTCGGCATTGGCGGGTGTTTATGCCGAAGCCTGGCGCGGCGCCTATCAGGGCATTATTCCCCACCTGTCGCTAGAGCGCATGATCGCGCGCCGCGACGAGCGCTGGTGGAAGGCCACGCTGGCCGAGCGTCGCCCTCTGCTCGTGGTCGATTTCGACGGCTCGGCATGCGGCTATGCCACCTATGGCCGCTCCCGCTCGGGGCGCACGCCGTTCCAGGGCGAGATCTTCGAGCTCTATCTCCACCCCGTCTACCAGGGCCTCGGGCTTGGCGAGAAATTGTTCGAGCGCGCACGGCAACGGCTGTTCGATCTTCGCCTCAAGGGGCTCCTGGTCTGGGCACTCACCGATAATGACAGCGCTTGCGGGTTTTATCTCAGCCTCGGTGGCAAGCCCGTGGCTGAAGGCGCCGAGAAGTTCGGCGAGATCTCCTTACGCAAAGTCGCCTTCGCTTGGAGCTGAAGTCAGTCAGTTACCGACCGCTTCCATGCCGATTCCGCGTCCTTGACGAAGCTTGACGTGGCTTTGGGTACGGCGCCGCGCATCCATCTCCTGGTCCTCCAAACGCATCTTGTAGGCAAGTACCGTCCACCACAGCGCCGTCATGATCGCCGCAAGCGCAAGCGCACCGAAGGCGAGCGGCAGGACGAAGGTCTCGACGATGGTCACCGCGTAATTCGGATGACGCACATAACGGTAGGGCCCGCGGGCGATAACCGGCGCGCCGGCGAGCGTGAAGATGCGGTGTGTCCAATAGCGCCCGAGCGCGCCGATAACCCAATAACGCACCACCTGGAGCAGCAGGTAGTAGACGATGAGCGGCCAGAGAATTGGTGCATCAGCCGGCACCAGGAAGAACAGCGACGCGATCCAGGCAAGATGCGTCGCTGCGACCACCGGATAATAAGCGCTTCCAACTTCATGCGCGCCCGCGGCGATCAGCGCCTTGGTGTTGCGCGCGGAATATAGCTCTTCCAGCCCGCGCTGACAGAGGATCAGGATTGCCGCGATCTGCGGCGCCCCGATGAGGTCGAGGGCGGCCATTCGAACTCAAAGCTCCACGGCGACAAAATAGGCTGAGAACCCCGGACCAAAGGCCGTAAGCAAATGCGGTCCGCTGGCGCCGGCCTTGAGCGCCTCGGCGAGCGCGAACAGCGCGGTCGGCGACGACATGTTGCCAAATGCGCGAAGCACCTTGCGTGAATAGGCGAGATCGTCGTCGCTGAGGCCGAGCACGGCCTGCACCGTGTCCAGCACCTTGGCGCCTCCGGGATGAAACAGGAAGCCGTTGAACTCGCCAAGGCTCATGCCGTTGGCGCCGAGAAAGGCGTCGACCGCGGATCTCAGGTGACGTCGGAGCAGCGGCGGCAGCTCCGGGCTCAACACCACGCCGAAGCCGTCTTCTTTGATGTCCCAGCCCATGATGTGCTCGGTGTTCCGCCAGAAATGATCGCCGACGGCGAGAATGCGGCCACAAGCGTCCGCGCCGGGCCCTCGGCCGTGTGTGTTGGAGAGCACCACGCCCGCAGCGCCGTCGCCGAACAGCGCCGCCGATACCAGCATCGCCATACTCGCATCGTTGACGCGAAGGCAGAGGCTGCACAGGTCGACGGTAAGGAACAGCACGTTGGCGCCGGGCATCGCCTGAGCGTAACGCGCAGCACGCGCGAGACCGCCGACGCCACCGCCGCAGCCAAGCCCGAAAATCGGCAACCGCTCCACGGACGCCGGCAGTTCGAGCCGGTTCAAGAGCTTGGCGTCGAGGCTCGGAATAGCAAGGCCGGTGATGGTGTTGACGACGATGGCCCCGACGTCGCCGAGCTCGAGGCCTGCGGCCGCGGTTGCTTCTCGCGCGACCCGTTCCAGCAGCTCTGTCGCGTGCTCTAGGAAACTCTCGGTGCGAGCCGCCCATCCATGCTCCTGGTCGTACCAGTCGGGCGGCTCGCAGGCGTAACGGGTCTCGATGCCAGTGTTGCGGAACAAGGCGCCATGCCCGCTAAGCTCGGGAAAGATGTCGCGGGCCCGACGGGCCGCATCCTCCTGCGAAAGGCGATGCCGCGGCACCGCAGTCGCCACGCCGGCGAGAGCGACGTCGAAGCCTTGCGGCGCTACAACCGATAAGCGTGCTTTGGCATTGGTCTTGAGCATGGGAAGGCCTTGTGAAACCGGTTCAATCGTCGATCCGACGCAATCTGGGGCCATGGTCACGGGCGAACCATCGGTTGCGATGCCGCACCGGCTCAAATCTTCGTGTCCGGGCTTGGCTCGCCTCCCGGAAACAGACCTGCAAGCCCCGAGGGCTTGTGATGCGGCCTGTCCCGGCCTAGAAGGTGCCCCCGGGGGGTAGGCGGAGAATCGCACTCGCCAATGCCCTGGGTTGAGCTCCGCTGATGGTCTCGTAACCATGTCCGAGATGAAGATCGCTGTGCTTGGCGCCGCGGGCCGCATGGGCCAGTCGCTGGCGCGCGCCGTGGCCGCAACCGAAGGCTGTGTCCTCGCCGGCGGGGTCGAGGCTAAAGGTTCGCCCGCAGTTGGCCGCGACCTCGGCGAGGTGGCGGGTCTTGGGCCTCTTGACGTTACGATCACCGATGACCCGCTGCCGCTGCTCGCCGAGATCGATGGCGTGCTCGATTTCACCGCGCCCCAGGCCACCGTCACCTTCGCCGGCCTCGCGGCCCAGGCCCGCGTCGTTCATGTCATCGGCACCACCGGACTTTCGCCTGACGACATGGCCAAGATCGAAGCCGCGGCGAGACACGCCGCCATCGTCAAGGCCGGCAACATGAGCCTTGGCGTCAATCTCCTCGCCGGTCTTACCGAACGAGTCGCCCGCACGCTCGGCCCTGAATTCGACATCGAGATTCTTGAGCTGCATCACCGCCATAAGCGCGATGCGCCATCGGGCACCGCGCTGATGCTTGCCGAGGCCGCGGCGTCGGGCCGCGGCATCGCGCTGAAGGACCACGCTGTGCGCAGCCGAGAAGGGGATGTCGGCCCGCGCCGCGAGGGTGACATCGGCTTCGCCGTCATGAGGGGCGGCGACGTCGTCGGCGAGCATAAGGTGATCTTCGCCGGCGACGGCGAGCGGATCGAGCTCGTTCACCTCGCCACTGACCGCGATATTTTTGCCAGGGGCGCGGTCAGGGCGGCCTTGTGGGCCCGGGGCCAGGGCCCGGGGCTTTATTCCATGGCTGACGTGCTTGGTCTTTGACGCCGCGCAAAGCATGACTGCCCTAGCGGTTGGCAAAATGCGGGTGCTGCGCCTAAAGTCCGGCCTCTTTCGCTGCCATGAGGCTGAAAAGGAGCCGAAGGAGTGAGTTCCCGCCAGAGCCCGCCATGCGCCTCCAACACGAAATCAGGTCCCGCCTAGGCGGCAACAAGCACAGCGCCAGCCCGATGTCCGATCGCAAGAGCGAAGAGCCGCTTCCCATGGACAGTGTGCTGGTGCTCGTGCGCCACGGTGAGAGCGAGTGGAACCGGCTCAACATCTTTACTGGCTGGCAGGATGTCGATCTGAGCGAGGAAGGGGTCGCGGAGGCCCACCGCGCCGGGGAAATACTCAAGGCCGATGGCTGCCATATCGACCTGGCGTTCTCCAGCACGCTGAAACGCGCTCAGAACACGATGCGGATCATCCTCAGCGAGCTCGATAACAACGCCGCCATTCCCGTCGTTCACGACGCTGCCCTCAACGAGCGCGACTATGGGGATCTCGTCGGCATCAACAAGGACGAGGCCCGCAGGCGCTGGGGCGACGAGCAGGTCCATCTCTGGCAGCGCTCTTACGACGTTGCGCCTCCGGGCGGGGAGAGCTTGAAGGACACCGCCGCGCGCGTGCTGCCGTTCTTCGCCAAACGCATCCTCCCCGAACTGCGGGCGGGCAAGAGCGTGCTCATAGTCGCCCACGGCAACTCGCTCCGCTCGCTCGTGATGCATCTCGACCGCTTGACGCCACAGCAGGTGATCGATCTCAGCATCGACACCGGCGTGCCGCTGCTCTACCGGCTGCGCACCGACGGCTCGGTCGCGGAGAAGCGCGCGCTGGCGGACTAGGCGGTGCCTGGCGCCTTGGCGACGCCAAGGGCGTTGGACAGGGCCCTGGCGAAGTCCTCGCGCTCAGGGTCGGTGAGGAAAGACGCGATCACGAGACGGTTGCCGTGAGAGGCGAGCGACAGTTCGCTTGACCGTCCGATGCGCTCATCTAGCTTGACCCGCACCCAATAGGGGTTGAAGCGCCAGACCTGCTCCCGGCCTGAAGGTTGCACCCGAGTCACCGTCAGCGTCGCCGGCGTGAGATCGATGGTCTCGTAGAGCCGCGCGGCGCGGTAGTTCAGCTTGAAGGCGACATAGACCAGGGCGACATCGAGGCCCATGAAGCCGATCACCGGCCACGCCCCGATCATGTAGAACAAGAGGCCGGTGCTGAAGGAAACGAGACAGACGGCGGTCATCAGCACCATGAAGCCCTTCGGCCCAAGTGACCGATGCGGCGTCAACAGCGCGGCAAACCGTCTTTCCTCTTCGCCGGTGGCGGGGTCTGTCATAGGGTCATCGCCATCTTTCAGGTCATTGCTAGGATAGTGGCAGATGGGGGTTCCACCGAAAAGCGCCAAGAAGAACGTTCGTCCTAAAGTCAAACGCCCGAGCAGGCGGAAAGGTGCCGCACCCGGCTCGTTGCTCACCCCGGCCGAGATCGAGGAGCTGTTCCGGCGCTTCGAGCGGCTGGATCCCCACCCCAAGACCGAGCTTCATTATCGCGACCCCTTCACCCTTCTCGTTGCCGTGGTGCTCTCGGCACAAGCAACCGACAGCTCGGTAAACGCTGCGACGCCGGCGCTGTTCAAGCTCGCCGACACGCCGCAGAAGCTCGTCGCCCTCGGCGAAGCGAAGCTCACCGAGCAGATCAAGACCATCGGCATCTACCGCAACAAGGCCAAGAATCTGATTGCGCTGTCACGCAAGCTGGTCGAGGAGCATCACGGCAAGGTGCCCGACAACCGCGAGGCGCTGGTCGCGCTGCCCGGCGTCGGCCGCAAGACCGCCAATGTCGTTCTCAATGTCGCGTTCGGTCAGCCGGTCATCGCCGTCGACACGCATATTTTCAGGGTGTCGAACCGCACCGGGCTCGCGCCGGGAAAAGATCCGCTCGCCGTCGAGCTCGCGCTCGATCGCGTCGTGCCCGAGCGCTACAAGCACAACTGTCACCATTGGCTCATTCTCCATGGCCGCTACGTGTGCAAGGCGCGCAAACCCGAATGCTGGCGCTGTCTCATCAGCGACATCTGCCTCTTCGAGCCGAAGACACCGGCGCCAAGCTGATTGGCAGGATCTAAGCCGGGCGCGGCGCGAGGCGGCCGAGCCCCGCGCGGCGTGCGAGCGACTTGTAGATGTGCACCATGAACGCCGTGGCGAACAGTGGCGTCAGCAGATTCAAGATCGGCACCGAGGCGAGGCCGGCGATGATCAGGCCGCACACCGACACATAGGCCATGTTGGCCTTGCGCAGCCGCCGCGCCGCATCGGGAGGGAGATGCCGCATCGCCACCATCTCGAAATATTCGCGGCCGAGCAGATAGCCGTTGCCGACATAGAAGGCGATCAGGTTGACGCCCGGGATCAAGAGCAGGAACAGCGCGACGATGTTGACCACGAGCACGACGACGAAGAATTTCACGCCGACGCCGAGGGCGGCAAGCGTTGGAAGCTCATGCCCCGGAGGATCTTGCGGGTAGTAGACCCGCTCGACCTCCCCGGCGATGTCGTCGAGATAGAGGCCCGCCATCAGCGAGGTCACCGGCGGAATCAGGAAGATCGAGCCGGCCACCAGCGCGAGACCCCCGAGCCATGCGATGGTCTTCTCGATCCAGTCGGGCCAGGAGACGAAATTGCTGAAGATCCACTCGACGCCGACGATGAGGAGCAAGAACAGCAGCACGGTGAAGCCCAGGCATTTCAGCAGCACCGTGCGGAAGGGCGGCGTGAACATCTGCCGGAAGGCTTGAACTGCGGCGGTGATCATGTGCTGTTCCAACCGTTGCGGTCGCGAATATAGTGGGCGGCGCGGCCAATACCAGATCGTGCTTGCAACAAGGGGGTGACGAGGACATGGCGGAAGACGAGACGGCACTGCGCTACGACGTGGTTGGTATCGGCAACGCTATCGTCGACATCATCGCCCGCTGCGACGATGCCTTCCTGACAAAGCACGATCTCGACAAGGGCTTCATGCGCCTGATCCCCGCAGGCGAAGCCGACCGGCTTTACGAGGCCATGGGCCCCGCGGTGGAGCGCTCCGGCGGCTCTGCCGCCAATACCATCGCCGGCCTCGCCTCCTTCGGCGCCAAATGCGCCTTCATCGGCAAGGTCGCCGCGGACCAGTTCGGCGGCATCTTTCATCACGACATCCGCTCGCTCGGCGTCGACTACACCACGCCGCCGTCGCTCGACGGCATCCCCACCGCGCGCTGCCTCATCCTGGTCACGCCCGACGGCGAGCGCACCATGAACACCTATCTCGGCACCAGCGTCGACTTCGCCCCGGCCGACATCGATGTGTCGCTGCTCGAGGCGGCGAGGATCGTCTACCTCGAGGGTTATCTGTTCGACCGCGAAGACGCCAAGGCCGCGTTCAAGGAGGCCTCGCGCCTCGCGCGCCAGGCGGGCGCCAAGGTGGCGCTGACGCTCTCCGACGCCTTCTGCGTCGACCGCCACCGCGACGATTTCCGCGCCCTGATCCGGGAGGGTGCCGACATCGTCTTCGCCAACGAGAAGGAGATCACCTCGCTTTACGAGGTCAACAGTTTCCAAGAGGCGGCCGACCTCACTCTTGCCGATTGCGAGCTTGCGGTGCTGACCCGCTCAGAGGAAGGTTCTGTGATCCTGACCGCCGATGAGACCGTCACCATCAAGGCTGAGCCGGTCCCGCATGTGGTCGACGTCACCGGCGCCGGGGACCTCTATGCCGCAGGCTTTCTCTATGGCCTCACCAAGGGTGCGCCGCTGGAGGCCTGCGGACGCCTGGGAAGCCTCGCCGCCGCCGAAGTCATCAGCCATATCGGCGCCCGCCCCGAAACCTCGCTCAGCAAGCTTGCCCAAGACCGCGGCTTGCTCGGCCTTTGAGCGCCCTGTGGCCTTTTCGTCACGGGGGTCAGCCAATTTTCTTTTATTCCTCAAGGTTTAACCCCCCGAGGGACCCTCGGCTGCTATGTTATCCACAACACGGATCCGAGTCGGGGGATTCCATGAGTAGATCGTCTCGCCTTCTTGCCTGCGCCCTGTTGGGGGCCTCGGCCCTCACGGTTCAGTTCGCCTTCGTGCAACCGGCTCAGGCCCAAGACATGACCACCGCCACGTTTGGCGGCACGACGCTATAGGTCGGCGGCGGCGTGCAGTTCCTCTCCCTTCCAGACATCAGGTTCACCCAAGCCGGTGGGCACCGTCAGAAGAATAGCGAGGGCGACTGGCTGGACTTCGGTGGAGCTGCAGGCGGCGGCTTTGAAACGGCGCTCGGCTTCTGGGGCGACTATCGCGTGACCGGC